>Ga0302220_10000105_pt1 | contig 76419 bp, 51 predicted proteins | sample II_Palsa_E1_3_FD_194572 | JGI IMG/M metagenome (GOLD analysis project Ga0302220, IMG submission 194572) | Peat permafrost microbial communities from Stordalen Mire near Abisko, Sweden - II_Palsa_E1_3 | ecosystem: Environmental > Terrestrial > Soil > Palsa > Peat permafrost | place: Sweden...
GGCCCCAAGCCAAAATGGGCGCGCCCCGACGGCGGCGAAGCCGGCCTCCACCCCTCCAACATCCACGACAACGCCTACGCCATCGGCACCATCGACTTCACCGGCGACATGCCTATCCTCCTCGGCCCCGACGGCCCCTCGCTCGGCGGCTTCGTCTGCCCCGCCACCATCGTCCAGGCCGAACTCTGGAAGCTGGGCCAACTCAAAGCCGGCGACCTCGTCCAGTTCAAGCGCATCACTCTCGCCGAAGCCGAAGCCATCGAGCGCGAGCAAGACCTCTTCCTGCGTGACTTCACCGCCGCCCCGCCCGCCCTCCCCGCAGTCTCCACACCCGAACCCGCCATCCTCAAACGCATCGCCGACCGCGACCCATCCATGACCTTCCGCGCCGACGGCGACAAGTATCTCCTCGTCGAATACGGCAAGCTCGAGCTCGACCTCAACCTCCGCTTCCGCGTCCACATCCTCGAGCAGCGCCTCCGCGAATCCAACGTCCCCGGCATCATCGACATCACGCCCGGCGTCCGCTCCCTCCATATCCACTACGACAGCCGCATCCTCCCGCGCCAGTCCCTCATCGACACGCTCTCCGAACTCGACCGCACCATGCCGCCGCTCACGGACATCACCGTCCCCTCGCGCATCGTGCACCTCCCACTCTCCTGGGACGACCCTCAAGCAAAACTCGCACAGCAGAAATACATGCAGGCAGTCCGCCCCGACGCCCCCTGGTGTCCCTCCAACATCGAGTTCATCCGCCGCATCAACGGCCTCGACTCCATCGACGACGTGCACCGCATCGTCTTCGAAGCCAGCTACCTCGTCCTCGGCCTCGGCGACGTCTACCTCGGCGCACCGGTCGCCACACCCGTCGACCCGCGCCATCGCCTAGTCACCACCAAATACAATCCCGCCCGCACCTGGACACCCGAAAACGCAGTCGGCATAGGCGGCGCCTACATGTGCGTCTACGGCATGGAAGGCCCCGGCGGCTATCAACTCGTAGGCCGCACCATTCAAGTCTGGAACGCGTGGAAGTCCACCCCAGCCTTCGCTCCCGGCATCCCCTGGTCTCTCCGTTTCTTCGACCAGATCCGCTTCTACCCCGTCTCCGCCGACGAGCTCCTCCACGCCCGCGAACTCTTTCCCCACGGCGGCTATCCACTCCGCGTCGAAGACACCACCTTCTCGCTAGCCGAGTACCAGCGCTTCCTGGACTCCATCGGTCCCGAAGCCGCCGCCTTCAAGTCGCATCAGAAAGCCTCCTTCGACGCCGAGCGCGAACGCTGGCGCGAAGCCGGCCTGCTCACCGTAGCCGAGCCCCCCGAAGCTCCTCAGGAAACCGCCGCAGCCACCGTAGCCGAAGGCTGCGAAGGCGTCTCCTCCCCACTCACCGCCAGCATCTTCCAAATCCTCGTCAAGCCCGGCCAGACCGTAACCGCCGACGAAAAAATCATCGTCCTCGACGCCATGAAAACCGAGATCGCCGTCCTCTCCCACACACCCGGCATCATCGAACAAATCCACTGCGAACTAGGCGCCATCGTCAACGCCGGCCAACTCCTCGTCTCCATCCGCCCCACCTAGGAAACCATGGACATCACCTCGCTCCACCAGGCCTACGCCTCCGGCACCACCGCCACCTCCATCGTCGCGGACATCTACGCCCGCATCGAAGCCGAAGGCCTCCACCCAGTCTGGATCTCCCTCGCCCCCAAAGACCAAGCCCTCCAACGCGCAGCCGCCCTCGAAGCCCTCTCCCCCGGCGAACGCGCCAAGCTCCCCCTCTTCGGCATCCCCTTCGCCGTCAAAGACAACATCGACGCAGCCAACCTCCCCACCACCGTAGGCTGCCCAGCCTACGCCTTCACGCCAACGGAATCAGCCACGGTCGTAACCCGCCTCGAAGCCGCCGGCGCCATCCTCATCGGCAAAACCAACATGGATCAGTTCGCCACCGGCCTAGTCGGCACGCGCAGTCCCTACGGCATCTGCTCCAGCGTCTTCAACTCCGAATACATTTCCGGCGGATCAAGCGCGGGCTCTGCCGTTGCCGTAGCCAGCGGCATAGTCACCTTCGCGCTCGGTACGGACACCGCCGGCTCCGGCCGCGTCCCCGCGATGTTCAACAACCTCATCGGCCTCAAGCCCACCCGCGGCGTCCTCAGCACCAAAGGCGTCTTCCCCGCCTGCCGCACCCTCGACTGCGTCTCCATCTTCGCCGAAACCTCCCTCGACGCCTCGCTAGTCCTAGCCGCCGCTCGCGGCTTCGACGAGCGCGACCCCTACTCGCGCACCCCCACAATCGGCGCGCAAGCAACTCCGTGGTCAGCCGCCACCACCTTCCGCTTCGGAGTCCCCGCCGCCTCCACCCTCAACTTCTTCGGCGACACCCACAACCCCACTCTCTTCCAGTCCGCCGTCGACAAGCTAATTTCCCTGGGCGGCGAGCCCATCGAAATAGACCTGGCTCCATTCCTAGCCGCCGCTCAACTCCTCTACAAAGGTCCCTGGGTAGCCGAGCGCTACGCCGCCATTGCCCCCTTCATCCAGCACCACGCAGACGAAATGGATCCGACCGTCGCCACGATCATCTCCGGCGCCACCAACTACTCCGCAGTCGACGCCTTCAACGCCGCCTACAAGCTCGAAGAACTCCGCGCCCAGACCAAGCCCGTCTGGCAGACCATCGACCTCCTAGTCCTCCCCACCGCGCCCCGCACCTACACCATCGCCGAAGTCACCGCCGATCCCATCCAACTCAACAGCAACCTCGGCACCTACACCAACTTCGTCAACCTACTCGACCTCTCCGCCATCGCCGTCCCCACCTCCTTCCGTCCCGACGGCCTTCCCTTCGGCGTCAGCCTGATCGCGCCCGCCTTCCACGACGCCGGCCTCCTCACCCTCGCCGACCGCCTCCACCGCGCCACCACCGCCACCACCCTCGGCGGCAGCCTCCGCAAGCTCGACGAAACCAAGCCCCTACCCGCAACCATCCCAACCGCCGGCACTCTCCTCATGGCCGTAGTAGGCGCTCATCTCTCCGGCCAGCCTCTGAATTGGCAACTCACCCAGCGCGGAGGCCGCCTAGTCCGCACCTGCCGTACCCATCCCGACTACAAGTTCTACGCCCTCAAAGGCACGATCCCGCCCAAGCCCGGCCTGGTCCGCATCCCCGGCTACGAAGGCCCTGGTATCGAAGTCGAAATCTGGGCGCTCCCCGAAGACACGGTCGGCAGCTTTGTCGAAGGCGTTCCCCCGCCGCTCTGCATCGGCACCCTCCGGCTCGAAGACGGCTCCCAGGTCAAGGGCTTCCTCGCCGAGCCATTTGGAATAGAAAACGCCACAGACATTACCCACTTCGGAGGCTGGCGTAAATACCTTCAATCCCTCCAAGGATGACCGAATCTGCCCGGTGCTTGAAACGACCTGAACCCATAGAACCCTCTGGACGTATCATCTCCACATAGACTTTCGGAGGAAGCATGTCCTCAACCGCTCGCCCAGACGCAGCCTTTGCTCCCATCCCAATCTCCAGTGCGACCCGTGTAGATTCTCGTAGCGCCACGGTTCCTTGGTACATATGGACAGGAGCGCTGGCCGTCACGTCCGCCAGCATCGGCGGAGCCTGGGACGTCTCCTGGCATCGCTCCATCGGCCGTGACAGCTTCTGGACCCCGGCCCACATGCTCATCTACGCCTGCGGAATTCTCGCCGGAATCGTGGGCACATGGCTCGTCCTCAACGCCACCTTCGGCCATGACGAAAAACTCCGCAGCGCCTCCGTCAACATCCTTGGACTCCGCGCTCCACTCGGCGTCTTTCTCGCTGGATGGGGCGGCGTCGCCATGCTCACCTCCGCGCCCTTCGACAACTGGTGGCACAACGCCTACGGCCTCGACGTCAAAATCGTCAGCCCTCCCCACACTCTCCTGATCCTGGGCATTCGAGCCATCTCCATCGGCATGATGTTCCTCATCCTCGCCGCCATGAACCGAGCAGCTGACGCCGGCACCTCCGATTTCAAATCCCTTCAACGCCTCTTCCTGTATCTCGGTGGCCTCGCCATCGGTGGCCAGATGTTCTTCCTGCAGGAGTTCACCTACGACACCGGCCTGCACCGCTCCATCGCCTACATCGCCATGGGAATCGGTCTTCCCATCCTGTTCGCCACCATCTCGCAGGCATCGCGTTTCCGCTGGGCCGCAACCACGACCGCCAGCATCTATGTGCTCTTCATCATCAGCGAGATCCTGATCCTCCCACTCTTTCCCGCGCAGCCAAAACTCGGCCCCGTATTTTTCCCTGTCACCCATTTCGTGCCGGCCAAATTTCCCGTGCTTCTCTTCATCCCGGCTCTCGCACTCGATCTCTTCTGGCAACGCGCCCGTCCCTGGAAGCCCTGGCAGATCGCCATCGTTTCTGGCATCCTCTTCATCGCCATCCTCTTCGCAGTCGAGTGGCCCTTCGCAAACTTCCTCCTCTCCAAAGCCAGCGAGAACCGTTTCTTCGGCACCATCTATTTTGATTACGGCGCCCCCGCCACGGACTTCGACCGCCTCCGTCGCTTCTTCCGCCCTGATAACGGCATCGTCCTCGCCAAAGGTCTCATCATCGCTTCCCTCTGCGCCATGGCCTCCACTTGGGTTGGCCTTCGCTTTGGCCGCTGGATGCGTGGTGTTCAACGATGAGGCGTTCTATTCTCCGCAATCTGCTCCTACTGCTCGCTGCCGCCGCCCTCGTCGTTCCAGCGGATGCGCACGTCGGCAACAAAGACGTCTTTGAAACCATCACCGCCGGCCCCTACAACTTCTTCGTCACTATCCGCACCCCCACCGTCATTCCCGGCGTCGCGATCATCGAAGTGCGCAGCACCGGCGCTCCGGTCTCTAGCCTCACCATTACGCCGCTCATGCTCACAGGCGAAGCCTCGCACCACCCACCAACTCCCGACGCCCTCAAACCCTCGACCGCCGACCCGAACTTCTACACCGGCTCTCTCTGGCTCATGGGCTCAGGCTCCTGGCAGGTCCGCTTCGGCATCAGCGGAGCCGCGGGCCCCGCTGCCGCCAGCGTCCCCGTACCCGCTGCACCGACGGCTCTCTTCCGTATGCAGCGCCCGCTCGGCATCCTTCTCGGCATCCTCGGCATTATCCTCGTACTTGGCATCGTAGGCATCGTTACCGCAGCCGTGCGCGAATCCCGCCTAGCCCCCGGCCTGCAACCTGACGCACCTCGCCGCCGCCGGGCAGCCATCGCCGGCGTCCTCTCCCTGGCCATCGCCATCTTTGCCGTCTACTGGGGCGGCCGCTGGTGGAACGTCGAAGCCGCCGACTACGCCGCCGACCTCTATCGCTCCTCCGACCTCCGCACCAACCTCACCGGCAACACCCTCGACCTCCGCATCGGCGACCCCGACCCCAAATCGCCCGGCGGCTGGAAGCCTCTCAAAACCAAATATCTCCTCCTCGATCACAACCACCTCATGCACCTCTACGCCATCCGCGAGCCCGAGATGGACGCCGTCTTCCACCTCCACCCCGCCCCCTCCGGCGACGAGGCTCTCGACATCGCTCTTCCCGCCATGCCGCCCGGCACCTACAAACTCTTCGGCGACGTCGTCTATCGCAGCGGCTTTCCCGAAACCGAAGTAGCAACCCTCACCATCCCCGCAGGCCTTCCCGGCGCCCCTCTCAGCACCGAAGACGCATCCGCCACTCCGCCTCCACTCTCCAACGGCGACCTCGGCCCAACCTACAAACTCCCGGACGGCTACACCATGGTCTTCGACCGTCCAACCACCCTTACAGCCAACACTGCCTACGCTCTGCGCTTTCATCTGCTCGACGCCACCGGCAAACCCGCATCCGACATGCAACTCTACCTCGGCATGCCCGGCCACGCCGCCTTCGTAAAGTCCGACTTCAGCACCTTCGCCCACACGCATCCCGACGGCTCCGCCGCCATGCCCGCCGTCATGCTCGCCAACGCCAGCACCGCAGCCAGCTCGCCTTCACCAACCAGCACTATGCCAGACATGAGCAGCATGGCCATGAGCGCCACACCCTCCGAGCCCATCTCCTCCACCGTCGAATTTCCCTACGGCTTTCCCTCCCCCGGCCGCTACCGCATCTTCATTCAGATGAAACACGCCAACACCGTCGAGACCGGCGTCTTCGACGCACAAGTCCACTAGCCTTGCGATGCCTCCGCTTCAGCACCACGCCAGGGCTGGCAACTCGGGCACCAGTAAGTGGAGCGCGCCTGTTCGCCCTGTTTGCGCATCAGAATACTCGCGCCGCAGCGGCGGCACTCCTTCCCCTGGCGTCTGTAAACCCACAGCCTGTCACTTGAATCCATGGAGTGCGTCGTCCGGCGGTTCCCCACGTAGGTGACGACGCCGTCGCCAGAGCCATCGAGCACGTTCGCCTTCATATATCTGTGCGCCGCTTCGATCATCGTGATCATCTCGCGTTCCGTAATGGTGCTCATCGCACGAAAAGGGTTTACGGCGGCAGTAAAGGCGACTTCGCTTTTGTACACATTGCCAAGCCCTGCGAGGACCCGCTGGTTTAGTAACACCACGGCGATCTCGTCAGTGGGATGGGAAGCAGCGCGTTGGCGCAGTGCCTGCAAGCCCGCTTCGATGGAGAACTCGTCAGCTAGCACATCCGGGCCGAGTCCGGGGACTTGCGAGTTCCGTTCAAGTGAGCGAGCCGTATAGAACTCCGCGATTGGGACGTTGAACGCAACGGCCTGGTAATCGCCGCAGGTGATGGCCGCCCGCATGCGGTTCTTCGGCTGCCACCACTTTTCTCCAGTTTTATAGATGTGCCACGTACCCCTCATGAGCATGTGCGTAACCAGAATGAGATCGCCCGAAAAGAAGATGAGGCACCACTTACCGCGAGCTTCCACCTTCTCTACGGTGTGGCCAACCAAAGGTGTCTCATCGTTGACGCTCGCAAGTTTCGCAAGCCCTGTTTCAAACGCAGTGACAACTTTGCCGCCGAGAGCTTTCTGAAGGGCGCGGGCGGCACGGTAAATTGTGTCGCCCTCAGGCATCGGACCTCGCTTCTGCAGCGCGACCTGGAAGCGCAGGCAGATTGCGCCGCACATTAAATCCCAGCGGAGCAGCCTGGAAGCCTGCGTCGAGCAGGAATCGCGCGAGCGGATGTTCCGCGACAGGAACTCCGTTCACCTGCGTGATGAGCATGCTGGTGCGCCCACGCCCTTCGGGGTTATCGCCACGCTGAACGTGGTGCACCAGGAACTCCGCAAGCGCGCGTGCCGTCTGCGAACGCTGCGGCTCCTCTTCGGGCAACAACACTTGAACGTTGGGATTGCCACGCCGTATATACGCTGCGAGAGCCCCATCGACGACAACCACGCGCGCGCCGACGCTGCGCGTAAGCGATGAGCCTTCTTCAGGAGCCGTGGGCCAACGCAGCAGCGCACCGTATGGGTTCGCCGGATCGGTCGCCGCAAGCATCATCACTTCGCTTTGGTCCTGCTGCGTGATCCGGAGGGAGCGCAGCAGATCGACAGCGGCCGGCATCGCAAACTGCGTAGCACCAAGATCGGCGGCAAAATACCCGCGACGAACCCGACCACTCTCTTCCAACGCCTTGAGCACGTCGTAGACCGCAGAGAATCCCCCAGGAAGATTCTCTGCATGCGCCGTTTCGCGAAAGACAACGCCGTATCGCATAAGCAACTGCTGCGCGACAGCATGACTCCATGCTGTCTGTCCCGCGGGAGTATCACGCGTGACATCGAAGGCCACCGCGTTCAAACTCCAGCGCCCCTGTGCCGTTGGAGGCGTCGTCCGGCGGCTGCGGAAGCTGCTTTGGTTATGTACGCGCCGCGCAGGTCTGGCGTTGCGGCCGGTGCCTGCCGGCTTCTCGCAGTACGCACGCAATGCGTGCAGCGCGTCATTGGTAAGCAGGCCACGCCACACCAGTGACCAGAGCGCATCCAGCGTCTCGCCCGGATACCCGCCCCCGATGCTGTCGTGCAGCGGTTGGAAGAACGATGCTCCGTTGCTCTGCAGATACGTCACGATCGCCTGCTCACGTTCGCTCAGCGCGCCCCCGCTGTCGGCGGCTTTCATGGGCCACAGCAAAGGCAACTTCTCAGCAAGATAGAGCCCGACTCGACCATCGCGCTCCCCCAGCGGTTCGAGACCGGCCCACACCACTTCGCCAGCGGCAATCAGCGTGTCGAGATCGGCTGGCTTATAGTCCACGATGCGCGCTGGCAGTATCTCCGTCTCCAGCAAACTTGCCGGAAGCGGTGCGCCCTGCAGATTTTCAATAACGTCCAGCAATGCGTCAAGCCCGCGCCGAGGTTGCACCACTCCCTGCCAGCGCGTAAATAGCCGCGCCAGCGTGCGCTGTTCCACCGGCTCGACTTCCTTCCGCAACTTCGCAAGAGATTTACGGCGGATAGATCGCAGCACTTCGGCGTCAATCCATTCCCGATTAACGCCGCCAGGTCGGAAGCCGCCTTCCGCGACCCGGCCCGAACTGACGAGACGTCGCAACGTGGCTTCTACGGACGCCTTTGGCAGTGAGTATCGATGGGCAAGATCGTTCGTAGTGAACGGACCGTGCGTGCGGGCATAACGGCGAGCGATATCCAGCAGCGCATCGGGAACGGATTCCAGAAATGCCGCTGGAAGTCCCGGTGGCAACGGAACTCCCAGCGCATCCCGCATCCGAGCAGCATCTTCGACGGCCATCACGCGTCGTTCGCCGGCGACCATCAGCTCCAACGCTCGACGCGCTTTGATCAGGCGATCCACGCCCGTTGCTACCTCTTCGCTGGTACAGCGTGCGGCGATTTCTGCGCGAGTCATATCCCCGAGCCGCAGCAGCAAATCGTTAACACCATCCACCGACCGCGCTTTGTACGGATCGACAACGCACTGCAGCTGCTCTTCCACCTCCTCGATCGCTCCCACGTCGAGCAACTCGCGCAGGTCAGCATCGCCGAGCAACTCACGCAACTGTTCCTGGTCGATGCTCAGGGCTTGCGCTCGCCGTTCAGCCAGTGGTGCATCGCCGTCATAGATGTAGTTCGCGACATAGCTAAAGAGCAGCGACGCCGCGAACGGCGAAGGAGTTCGCGAGTCCGTGACGTGAACGCGGATGCTGCGGCTGCCGATCGCGCGCAAAGTCTCCATCAGCGCGGGCATGTCGAAGACATCGCGGAGACACTCTCGATAGGCCTCAAGCAACATCGGAAAGCTCGGGTAACGTGACGCGACATTTAATAGATCATAGGCACGCTTGCGCTGCTGCCACAGCGGCGTGCGGCCGTCCGCGCGTCGTCGCGGAAGAAGCAACGCACGTGACGCGGCTTCGCGAAACTTCGCCGCAAAGAGCGCCGTGGCGCCCAGTTGCTGCATCACAAGCTCTGCGGCTTCTTCTGCCTCCATCAGCAGCAAGTCAATCTCCGGCGGCGCGTCCGTCTCCGGAAAGCGAAGGACAAAGCCATCTTCGCTCCACATCGTTTCGACGTCGAGCCCCGCAGCCTTCAGCTTGGCAGTCGCGGCCATCGCCCAGGGCGCGTGAATGCGGCTGCCGAACGGGGTGAGAACGCACACCCGCCAGTCGCCAAGCTCATCGCGTACTCGCTCGATGACGATCGTGCGATCATCCGGAACTTCCTTGGTTGCAAGCTCCTGGTCGACGAGAAAACGCAGCACGTTCTCCGCGGCCTGCGGGTCGAGATCGTGCTCCCGTATCAGCTTTGTGATCGCAGCGCTGTGGGGCATTCCGCGCAGTTCGCGCATGAGCGCGCCGATGCGCCGGCCAAACTCGATCGGCCTCCCCGGCCGGTCTCCATGCCAGAACGGCATCTTGCCAGGCTCGCCAGGTGCGGGGCTTACGAGGACGCGATCATGCGTAATCTCGTCGATCCGCCAGGTCGAGGCGCCGAGCACAAAGGTCTCGCCCGCCCGCGCTTCGAAGACCATCTCTTCGTCAAGCTCGCCCACCCGCAGCGGTTTGCTGGATCCGCTGAGGAATACGCCATACAACCCGCGATCTGGGATCGTGCCGCCGTTCAGGATTGCGATGCGCTTTACCCCCTGCCGCGGCGTAATCCAGTTGCGCGTCCGGTCCCACGTGACGCGCGGACGTAGTTCCGCGAACTCGTCAGACGGATACCGCCCTGCAAGCATGTCCAGCACGCCATCAAACACCGCAACGCTCAATCCCGCGAACGGCGCGGCACTGCGCACAAGCGCGAGGAGAGCTTCGTACGAAATTCCCGGCTCCTCTTCTTCGCCTGGCTTGTGCTTGCGACGACGTTCAACCTCGGCTATGGGAAGCGGCGGCTGCGCGATGACGGCAACCATCTGCTGCGCCAGTACGTCGAGCGGATTGCGTAGAAAGCGCGTCGACTCCACATGGCCTTCGTGCATGGCCTGCGTGACTGCGGCGCAGGCAACCAGGTCCGCACGATACTTCGGAAAAATGATGCCGGCTGAAGGTGCGCCCACCTGGTGACCAGCGCGCCCGATGCGCTGCATGCCGCTTGCAACGCTCGGCGGCGCTTCAATCTGCACCACCAGATCCACCGCACCCATATCAATGCCTAACTCAAGCGACGACGTACAAACCAGCGCCTTGATCTTGCCTGCCTTCAGCATCTCCTCGATTTCACTGCGCTGCGCCGCCGCCAGCGATCCATGATGTGCGCGAGCAATGGGCTCGCCGGCAAGCTCGTTCAACGCGCCGGCAAGCCGCTCAGCCACACGACGCGCGTTCACAAAGATCAACGTCGACGTCCGCCCGCGTACGATCTCGAGCAAGCGTGGATGAATGCTCTGCCAGATGCTGGTGCGCTTAGGTCCTTGCGATGCCGGCCCGCTCGGCAGCTCGTCAAGCTCCCCGAGCTTCGCCATATCTTCCACCGGAACTTCAACCGTCAGCTCCAGCGTCTTCCGCGCGCCCGCATTCACGATCGTGACGGGACGATAGCGCGGCCCCGCCGCTTCGCCTATAACTGGCCGCGCATCGTCGCCTTCGCTCTCCTTGAGAACTCCATCCACGCTGATCTCGCTCTCGATGGAGAGCCTCTTCCCTTTCGGTTCAGTTCCGACGCCAACCGCTCCGGCTAGAAAGCGACCGACTTCTTCCAGCGGACGCTGGGTCGCGCTCAACCCGATGCGCTGAATCGGTCGACCCGCGAGCGCCTCAAGCCGTTCCAGCGATAGCGCCAGGTGCGCACCGCGCTTCGTCGGCACCAGCGCATGAATCTCATCAATGATGACAGTCTCGACCGAGCGAAGCGCTTCTCCGGCGTCGGAGGTCAGCAGAAGGTAAAGAGACTCTGGCGTCGTGATCAAAATTTCGCCGGGATGTTTCTTGAACCGCGCACGATCTCTCGGAGACGTGTCGCCGGTGCGGACGCTGATCTCCGGTATATGCACCGGGACGCCTTTGCGCTGCGCCATGTTCGCGATGCCCGCGAGCGGCGAACGAAGATTGCGCTCCACGTCAACAGCCAGCGCCTTGAGCGGCGAAATATAGAGGACGCGACATCCCTTCCCAGTCGCAGGCTCGCGCAGCATGAGTTTGTCGAGACACCAGAGAAATGCCGCCAGCGTCTTGCCCGTGCCAGTCGGCGCGAGGATGAGTGTAGATTCGCCGCGAGAGATCGCCGGCCAGCCTTCGCGCTGCGGCGCCGTCGCGTCATCAAAAACCGCACGAAACCATTCGGCGGTGATTGGATGGAAGAGATCGAGCACATCGTCGCTGACGCCGGCGGCCGCGGCAACGCTCTCCCCGCCAGCCAATTTTCTAGTCTTTCCTGCAGTCAGTTTCCGTCCAGCCACTTGATTGCGCTCCGCACCCATCGTCTATGCTGCTGCAGATTAGATGCAACACCAGAGAACACGAATCCGCTTGGAGCAAGGGCTCTCTATATAAGAGTCAAGCATGCCCAACGGCACCGACCCAGAATCTATACATTCATAGCTTCGCCAGCTCTGTATTTACATCCTTCAGAACCGGCAGATCGTGATCCGCATTCTTCCACGCGCCAAGGAAGGCCTCGTACTGGTCGCGGCTTGCACTCGTGTTTCCAAGTTCTGCGTACGATCGCGCCATGCCTAAATGCGCCAGTGGATAGAGAACCGACGTCGGGTCTATCCCCCGATTCCCAAGGATCTTCTTGTATTCCTCGATTGCCTTACCTGGTTCTCCGGCTCTCAGAAAGGCCTGCGCTCGCAGCGAAAGAACGTTGTAATCGCGCATTTCGTACGGCCTCGCCAGCTCGAGCGCGGCAATCGCATCCAACGGCTTCCCATGTTCCAATGCCAACACCGCGCGGAGCCGCGGCAAGTCTACATACGTCAGCAAAGTATCCGGCGACGGGCTGTCGTGTGCCGCGAGGAATGCTTGCGCAGCCGACGGATCTCCCAACTCCGCTCGAAGTTGGGCATAATCTGGAGTTTCAGAATCGGGGGGATGAATCCGATCTAGCGTCCTCCGAGACGCTCCAGGCATGCCCAGCTTCAGCTCGACCAAGGCTTCATCGATCAATATTTTGTCTGCCGTCTCCGGCAACTTCACTCGTTCCGCACTTTGATACGCCCCCTGAAACAGATCGCGCGCCTGTCGATATCTTCCCTGGACGGCAACCGCTCCACCGCGAAACGATGGGAAATACCACACGCTCGTCCCGTCCTCGTGAGTCTCAAACCACTCTGTCTCTCGGGCAAGCGAATCTGCATCATCTTCCGCCAGCGCGATCTCAAACAGATTAAGGTGCAGGCCTGTATCACCCCTGCCGATCCGCGCGGCCATCAGAGTTGCTCTCTTACAATCTCCGAAACGATTAACGTCCTTGTAGGCCTCCGCGAGGTTTTCATACATCAACGCGTTCGTTGGGAATTGCTTTACGCCCAATTCTCCGGCCGCGACGGCAGGACCATACTGTCCCAACTTTAGGTATTCATCGATGATATTGACCGGTCCAGTCGCTTCTTGAGGATAGGCCGAGGCCAACACCTGGTTTGCCTTAATTCCTGCAATCAGATCATGCTGCCCGTAGGCGTAATATCCAGCCCGAATCACAAGTTGCTCATACGCGCTGATATGGTCGCTTAGATCCAGGGCCTTCTTGTAGTATTCGGCCCCAATGGCGTTTTGGCCGCTGTTTATATTCTCAACTGCGAGCTCACGATAAGCCATCGCAAACTGAGGATCCAGTTCGACAGCTCGCTGATAGGCAGCAATGATGTCGCTTCGGCTGCTCCCCTGCGACTGCAAATATTTCCCAATCGAATAGGCTCTCAACGCTTCTAATGACGGCGTCGTAGCAACACGCAGAGGCACCTCATAACTCTCAACCGATTCGGCAGACTCATTCAAACCTCTACGAACACGCTCAGCAACCGTGTCCAATGCCTCGAGAACCTGTTCTTTGTTTTTTGCCTCCACCTTTGCGCTCGCCAGTTGCTTTCCCGTAGTGCACGATGAAGCCTCCAGCGTTACGAGGTATTTGTTCCCGATCGTCGATATCGTGCCCGTCAGCAGCGCTTGCCGGTTTGTGCGTTCACAAATCTCCTGCCCGATGTCCGCGGTAATTGGCGTATCGCTCTTGCGTCCCATGAAGAGAAGCGTGCTCACTCCACCTCGCTCACTCAAAACATTCATGTAGGGAGACTGCTCCAGATCGATCTCAAGCGCCCGTTTGAGAGTCCGATCAAACGTCACATCTCCCGTCGCATTAACAAAATCCGCCAGCACGACCGAGGCTACCGACGGCTTTGGATGGAGTCGGGCCCACATCGCACGGCCCACAGCGATAACCGCAAGCACTGCTGCGACGAGCGCTGCAACTACGACCCAACGTGAAATGAAACTGCCCTGCCGTGTTTGCCTTTCTTCCGTCACGATGCTGGTGGTCACCGTGCGCTGTTGAAGCAACAAGCCCCCACCCTGGGGCGTGTCTCCGAGCCTCCTTCGTTGATTAGCGCCTTCAGCTTGCCCCACGGTTTGTACCGGCACAACAAATTGATAGCCACGGCCGGGGAGCGTCGTAATGAAGTTATTTTCCCCCGGGCGTTGATCGAGAGCTTTTCGCAGTACCGAGATGCTCTGGGTGAGATTGTTTTCGTCTACGTACGCATCCGGCCAGACGTTTTTCAACAATTCATCCTTGGTGACCACCCGTCCGGGGTTCTGCACCAGGTAGAGCAGCACGTCAAACGCACGACGTTGCAGGGCCACGGCGCTGTCATTGCGCCGCAATGTCCTTTCAAGGGGATCAATCCGGAACTCGCCGAACTGGAATATCTCGCTCATTTGATTGAATTTATCGCCATTCACAACTTGTCAGTCGCGGTCAGAATGGGTCACTGGCGTTTTTGCAGCTCTGTACGCACAATTCGCGGACACTGAATTTCGAGGAGCTTGGTGACACGACTTTATCAATGGTTGAGGGAACGGGCAATGCTCTTTCGCATCGAGTCGCAAGACGATGGAACGCGGCGCTGCGTGCGTACCGAGGTCACCGTCCACGAGAGAGAACAGACCCTGTTGCTCGAAGGCACCTCCTGGGGTGGGCCCAAGACGTGTCCCTTGTGCGGAAACCCAATGTTTCCCGTACCCGAACCCTTATCCGAAGAGAAGGCGCAGGAACTCAAGTTGGGACATCGCGACGGCCAGGGAACATGTCCTGGACCCAAACAACAAAGCGGAATCAAGAGCTCGCGGCAGAGCGAGGACAGAAGGAGGCTCCGGTGAGCGGTTCAATTTACGACATACTTAGCCCGGTTTCGCGTCTCAAATCGACGTCTCTAGTCCGGTTTGGGGTTGCACTCGCTCTCTTCGGGACGGCGATCACGGGTTTCTCCCAAACAGTCACACCCGCAGGCACAAGTTTGACCTTCACCTCGGCGCAAGTGGGGATCACCGCCCAAACCGCCGAGAGTCTTACCGAAACATTTACGCTCACAGGCTTCAGCACCGTGATCACACCCACGGCGGCAATGCACTATGGGCTCTCGTACACGGCAGGAGCAGTCAGCTGCACGGGCTCGTTGGGGAACCAGAGCTGCAGCGTGTCGGTGAAGTTTACGCCGACGTATCCTGGCGGCCGGAGAGACGCTCTGTTCCTGATGAATGGCACCACCCGACTGGCGACGGTGCTGGTGTATGGAATCGGAGAAAGCCCCTTCGCGCTCCTGCAACCCGGAATGTTCAGCACCTCCGTTCCAGAGTCCGGCTATCTCTACGAATCGGTCGTCGACGAAAACGGCGTGCTCTACCTCCTTGAAACCGAGGAGAACACCGTCCTCCAGCGAACCAAGGCAGGCGTCATCACAGCGCTGCCGATCACGGGCCTCAACTCTCCGCGGTCGATCGGCATCGACGGCGCAGGCGTCCTATACATTGCCGACCAGAAGCCCTTTGCATCGATCACGACCTACGACACGGTACAGGGAACGCAGGGCAACTTTCCCTTCCCTTCCTCAGACCCCGCGTACATTCAGACCGTAGCGGTCGGCAACACCGGCACAATCTACGAGGCTGATTACACCAACATCTATATCTTCCTTACACCCGGCGACCAAAGCACCGTGCCCATCTCTCCCGCCATCACGCAGCCCAGCGTCTCGACGGTGGACGACGCAGAAAACTTCTTTCTAGGTGGATACACGATCAACGAGCTGACGTCCGGCGGCACCCAGACCGAGGTCAACACGGTAGGCGCCGGCGACGGCCTGTCGACCGACGCTGCCGACACGCTATATGCCACGCGGTACACAGGTGGTGGCGTAGCCGAACTACCCGCAACCGGCTACGGCACCGCCGAGGCTTCTCTCGACACGGCCGCTTCCCCGCTGGGAACTTCTGTCGGCCCTGACGGCACAGTGTTCGTCGGAAACTATACCAACCTGGACGTCATCGATCGCTCTTCGGGCGCCGTTGCCTTTGGATCGCAGCAGCCTGGCACAGCAGCCACACCTCAAACCATCACGTTATACAACGGTGGCAACGAACCACTGGTGGTGTCAGGCCTCGCACTCACCGGCTCTTCGACCTTCCTGATCGGGACGCCGTCTTCGGGAAATTGCACGTCGACCACAACCCTTGCTCCAGGCGCGCTCTGCCAGATCCAATTGGGATTCACGTCCGCAAGTCCCGGAAACTTTACGGGCACGCTCACGCTCACCACCAACTCGCTGAACCAGACGGCAGTCACCACCACCGTGGCACTCACCGCCTATATCAACGGAGCAAACCTGGTCGCATCGCCCACGTCGCTCAACTTTGGATCCCAGACGGATGGTACGACGAGCACCGCTCAGTCGATTACGCTCACGAATCAGGGATACGGTTACGCCGCCGACGCCGCTACCGTCAGCACAACCGATTCAGCCTTCACCGCGACCCTCGGCAGCGGCTGCGCCAGCGTAGCCGTCAATGCGACCTGCACGTTGAATGTCACCTTTGCGCCGACAGCCGTACAGACCTACAGCGCGACCGGCACAATAAGCGTCATCGCTGTGGGGCTGGGTTCTTCACCATCAGTCACCTTCAGCCTCTCGGGCAATGGAACGTCGGCGTCGGCGCCGATTGCCGGCCTCTCGCCCGCAACGCTCGTGTTCCCCGCCGTCACGGTGAACAATTACACGCAAGCCACAGCCACGCTGACCAATACCGGCAATGCGCCGCTCACCAATATCGTAGCCACCATCATGGGAACGAACGCCAGTGTGTTCGTCATCTATCCGACATCGAATTGCGGAAGCACTCTGGCAGCGGGAGCCAGCTGCCAGTATTTGATGAACTTCTCTCCGACAGCCGCCGGTGGTTTTTCGGCCACGCTTTCGGTAGCGGATAACGCCAGCGGCTCACCGCAGACGGTTACACTCACCGGCATCGGCCAGCCTGCCGCCGAACCCGAAGTCCAGTTCACCCCCACCATCCTCAGCGCGATCGCGGGAACAGGCACCATGCCAACCAACTGTGTGAGCCCAGCCATGCCAGGGCCGGCATTGCAGACGCAACTCTGCGCACCAACCTCTGTTGCCGTCGACTACAGCGGCAATGTCTATATCGCAGAGCAGACCGAAAACGTCGTCCTGAAGATGAGCACGAACGGAAACATCACAACCTTTGCGGGAGTTCTAGGCAGCACCGGCAGCTACAGCGGCGACAATGGCCCTGCAACGGCGGCTCATCTGAACGCGCCGATGGGCCTCGCAGTCGATGGCCTGGGCAACGTCTATATCTCCGACTCCGGCAATGGACGCATTCGCGAGGTCAATGCAACCACCAACACCATTACGACCTTCGTGGGCGGAGGAAGCGGGACGTACTTCAGTCCTGGAACGGGAACTGCTGTTGTGCTCGCGCCCGCCGGCATAGCCTTTGATCCGTCCGGAAACCTGTACATCGCTGAACCAACGCAACAGATTGTGGTGAAGGTGACAGCGTTGGGCGCGGCCACTCTCTTCGCCGGTGTGCAAGCTTCCGGCGGCGCTGGTGTAGCCGGATACAACGGCGACAACATCCAGGCCAATACCGCGGAACTGAATGCACCCACCAGTGTGGCCACGGATCGGGCCGGAAATGTCTATATCGCGGACTCCCTGAACTACCGCATTCGATACATCAATGAGAATGCTGTAGCTGGACAGATCTCGACGGCTGCTGGCAATGGGACAAAGGGCAACACGGGTGACGGCGGTGTATCGACAAGCGCCGAGATCACTCCCCTGTATATCGCGATGGATGAGGGCTATGACCTCTTTATCTCCGATGGAACGACGCTGAGGAAGGTCAGCAACCAGGGGTACATTACGACCTTTGCCGGAGGCGGAACCGGCGGCCTGGGCGGCCCCGCGACAGCGGCTGCGCTCTCGGGCGTTGGCCAGCCGGGCATCGACAACAATGGCAATGTACTGATTCCGGTAACGGGGACGCCGCAATTATTGTCTGCTGGTCCGACGGGCCTGCTGCAGTTTGGCAACCAGGCGGTGAACACAACCAGCTCGCCACTCACCATCACGGTAGAGAACACGGGCAGCAATTACCTGAACTTCAGCAGCCTGAACTTTACGGCGACAGGCCCCTTCAGCATCACGGGAGGAACCTGTGAGCAGGAGACTGACGGAGGCTACAGTCCGGGCGAAGGCTGCACCCTGATCGTAACGTTTACGCCGACAGCAACAGGCGCAGCAACAGGCTCGATCAGCGTAGCCAGCAACGCTACCGGGAGTCCTTCCAGCATCACGCTGCAAGGCACCGGCACCGCTGCGGCGGCGCCGACGGCAACCCTCTCGCCGGCGACGTTGAGCTTCGGCAGTGTGAACACCGGAGTGACCTCGGCTGGGCAGATGCTGACGCTGTCGAATACAGGCAACGCGGCGCTGGCCATCTCAGGCATCACCATTGGCGGCACGAACCCCGCAGACTTCGCCGAGACGAATACCTGCGGCACGTCACTGGCTGCGGCGGCTACGTGCACAATCTCGGTGACCTTCACGCCGGCGTCAGCTGCAAGTTTCAGCGCGACGGTTTCGGTCGCGGATAACGCAACAGGTTCGCCGCAGACCGCGACACTGAGTGGCACCGGAACGGTTCCGCCCGCGCCGATTGCTACCCTCTCGCCGACGACAGAGAGCTTCGGGAACGTGGTGTCAGGCGCGACGTCGAGCGCGCAGACCGTGACGCTGTCGAATACTGGAAACGCGACGCTATCGATCTCAGGCATCACCATCGGCGGAACGAACGCCACGGACTTTGCCGATACGACCACGTGCGGCGAGACCCTGGCAGCCGACGCATCGTGCACCATCTCGGTCACGTTCACGCCGGGCGCGGTGGCGAACTTCACGGCCACGGTCTCTGTGGCAGACAACGCGGTAGGTTCGCCACAGACTGCATCTTTGAGCGGCACAGGGACCGCGGCACCGGACTTTACGGTGGCCGTAACGCCACCCGTTGAGACGGTGGCCTACGGCGGCCTGGCCACGTATCAGGTCACCGTAGGCGAAATCAACGGAGACTTCAGCGGCACGGTTGCACTGAGCGCCACAGGATTACCAACGGGCGCAACGGCCACCTTTACGCCCGCCTCGGTGACACCGGGAGGCGAGAGTTCGGGGAGCGTGCTGACCATCCAGACCGCATCGCTCACCGCGCAGGCCCATGCGCATAACGGCTGGCGCTGGGTACCTGGCGCTACCTTGGCCTTCTGCATACCGCTTCTGTGGTGGAGGCGTAGAGACCGAATTTGGCGGCTGGGCACAGGACTACTGTGCCTGCTGCTCAGTGCGGGAGCGGCGATGCTTGCGGGTTGCGGAGGCGGCTATTACTCCGAAGCGCCCGCACAGTCCTACACCATTACCGTGACCGGCACCAGCGGTTCCACTCAACATTCCACCACCGTCACGCTGACGGTCCAGTAGGAGAGACGCGATGCGAATGGATAGAACCTCTTCAGCGGTTGGTGCAGCGGCGATCAAGGGAATCATCGCGCTGGCAGTGGTCGCGCTTCCCTTTCACAGTCGAGCGCAGGCAACGTCGACGGTCGTCTTCGGGCTGGACCCCGGTCAGATTAGTGCGGTGGACATCGGGCTGGACTATGCGTATGTGCGGGCAAATGCGCCGCCGGCCGCGTGCGGATGTTTTTCGATGAACGGCGGCGGCGGCAACCTGGTAGTGAATATGCCCCGCGGCCTGAGCCTGGTTGCGGACCTGCAAACGACCCACGCGCACAACATCAATGCCACGCCGCAGTCGATCACGGTGTTCGACTATCTCTTCGGGCCGCGCTATTCCTATCGATCGGCTAGCCGGTTTGTTCCCTATGCGCAGGTACTGCTGGGAGGTTCGAATGAATTCTCGAACTATGCGTTTGTAGCAAACACCAACGCGTTTGCCGTGAGCGGCGGAGGCGGCATAAGCCGCTTGCTGAGCCGGCACTTTACATGGAACATCGTCGAGGTGGACTACGTTTACTCGCGACTACCAAATGCCGTCAACGACCATCAGAACGATCTTCGCGTGACCACCGGGTTCGCGTTTCGGATCGGACCACGATAGCTCTGTGGCGATGAAACGTGGCGGGAGGTCACGAAACAATGGCGCTGAATCTTTCGGGTCAGCGCCATTTTCTTGGCAATTCTTAAGCGTGGGCTCGCATCAGCTCCGCAAAGACTTCACGGCTCGGCCGAACGCGATCTTCCGGCAGAGTTGCGAGCGGCTCGTTGACCAGGTTAAGTCGGCTGGCGAAATCAAGTTCTTCGGTGTTGATGTAGAAGACCCCAGTAAGCACTTCGCCCTTTTCGTGGGCCTCCATGAGCATGTTGACGGCGCCAGTCTTGCTGGTAGGCGTGTAATCCTCATGCAGCTTGCGGAGACGAAGGTGAGATCCATCATGCAGCTCGACGTCAACGGTAGTGTTCGGGTCATAGTCGACGTCGATATTTTCGAACTGCGCGATGAAGCCGGTCTCGTTGACCAGTTCGTCATGCTCCTTCATGTACTTGTAGCTCTTGGTAGAGCCTTCGTGATCGTTGAAGGTGACGCACGGCGAGATGATATCGAGCAGCACGGTTCCCTTGTGTGCGATGGCCGCCTTAAGCATGGCGGACAGCTGCTTCTTGTCGCCCGAGAACGAGCGGCCGACGAAAGTCGCGCCCAGTTGGATGGCCAGCGTGCACACATCGATAGGTGGCATATCGTTTACGACGCCGGTCTTCAGCTTGGAGCCGATATCGGCGGTCGCCGAAAACTGGCCCTTGGTGAGGCCGTACACGCCGTTGTCTTCGATGATGTAGATGATGGGAAGATTGCGGCGGAGCAGGTGCACGAACTGGCCAACGCCGATCGAGGCCGTGTCGCCATCACCGCTGATGCCGATCGACCGCATCGTCTTGTTCGCGAGGATGGCGCCAGTAGCCACCGACGGCATGCGTCCATGCACGGAGTTGAAGCTGAAGGACCGCGACATGAAGTAGGCCGGCGATTTGGAAGAGCAGCCAATGCCGCTCATCTTCATCACCGTCTCCGGCTGAACGCCCATCTCGTAGTAGGCCTCAAGGATGCGCTCGGAGATCGCGTTGTGTCCGCAGCCGGCGCAGAGAGTTGATTTACCGCCGCGGTAGTCGAGAATCTCGAGACCAATCAGGTTTGTCTTGGGTGTTGGGACAACAGGTGAGGTCGCCATGATTACTTGTTTGCTCCTTGGTGTGAGGCGATCGCCTCGGTAACAGTGCGCGCGTCGAGCGGAAGGCCGCCGTAGTAGACAACTGAGTACAGCCTGGTCGCGAGCGCCGGATCCAGGTCGACCTTCATCAGGTTCAACAACTGGCCGTCGCGGTTCTGTTCGACGACATAGACGATCTCGTGGCTAGCCACGAAGTCTTCGACTTCCTTCGTGAGTGGATAGGCGCGCACCCGGAGATAATCGGTCTCGATCTTCGACTCGCGCGCCAACTGGTCACGGCTCTCGAGGACGGCCACATGGCTGCTGCCGAAGGCGATGATGCCTACCTTGTGATTCCCTGCCGCTTCGAGAACCGGCTTGGGGACATAGCTCTTGGCCGTCTCGAACTTACGTGCGAGCCGCTGCATGTTGTACTCGTAGTCCTCAGGCCGCTCGGTGTACAGTGCCTTTTCGTTCTTACCACTCCCGCGCGTGAAGTACGCCGCCTTCGGGTGGGGAGTGCCGGGCAGCGTGCGATACGTAATTGCATCGCCGTCAACATCCTTATAGCGTGCGAAGCCGCCAGCCTCTTCGAGCTGCTGCGCGTTGAGAATTTTGCCGCGCGCGATCGGCTTCTCCGGATAGTCGAAGGGCTCGGACATCCAGTTGTTCATGCCGAGGTCGAGGTCGGAGAGCACGAAGACCGGCGTCTGCAGCGTCTCAGCAAGATCGAAGGCCTGGGTGGCGAACTCGAAGCATTCGCGGACCGATCCCGGGAACAGCAGAACGTGCTTGGTGTCGCCATGCGAGAGCCCTGAGATGAATGCGACGTCGCCCTGCGCGGTGCGTGTCGGCAGCCCGGTCGAAGGACCAGTTCGCTGCACGTCGAAGATGACACCGGGAATCTCAGCGAAGTAGCCAAGGCCAGCGAACTCCGCCATGAGCGAAATGCCAGGGCCGGACGTTGCAGTCATGGATCGCGCACCCGCCCATCCTGCGCCGAGCACCATGCCAATGGCCGCAAGTTCGTCCTCCGCCTGCACGATGGCGAAACTTGCTTTGCCATCTTTCTCCACGCGGTAGGTCTTCATGTACTTGATAAGATCTTCGACGATGCTGGTGGACGGCGTGATGGGGTACCACGCAACGACCGTGACGCCGGCGAACATGGCGCCCATCGCGGCAGCGGCGTTGCCGTCGATGATGATCTTGCCTTGTGTGGCCGTCATGGCTTCGACGACCACGCCGTCCTGCTTCACGAGCGTGCTCGCGGCGTAGTCATAGCCGAGTTGAACGGCCTTCCAGTTGAGGTCGGCGACCGCAACCTTCTTGGCAAACTGCTTGCGCACGATGCCCTCAACACCCGCGAGGTCAATGGACAGCAGCTGTGCGGCGACTCCCACGTACACCATGTTCTTGATCAGCTTGCGGACCTTCATCTCGGCGCCGGTGGCTGCAACCAGGCTGTCGAACGGAACGGGGTAATAGATGACGTCATCGCGGCGGTCGATGAGATTGAAGGCCTCGTCAAAGATGACGGCGCGGCCGGGCGCCAGCTTGCGGATGTCTTCGTGAACCGTCTCCGGGTTCATGGCGATCAGGAGATCGTTTTCGCTCTTGCGCGCAACCCAGCCATCTTTGCTCGCGCGGATGAGATACCAGGTGGGCAGACCGGCGATGTTCGACGGAAACAGGTTCTTGCCCGAAACCGGCACACCCATGTTGAAGATGCTGCGGAGAAGAATGCTGTTCGCCGACTGCGATCCCGAGCCATTCACCGTTGCGACGTTGATTGCGAAGTCGTTCACCACCTTTTTGGGGGAAACAGTCGAGTCTGCAACGGGAAGACTCTGAACTTCGAGATTGCTGGTAGCCATTTAAAATCCTTCCATCCTTGTGTACGTCGAGCGCGTTATGCAGTAAGGTCTTGCGAAATTCATGCGTCGTTGCTGGCCTGATCTTTCGCGGCCGTTTAGCGGCCAACTAGGATATGTCATCGGAATTGTAGCCCTTTCGTATCACGACTCGCTATGGGATGACGTGTCAGCAAAGTTACAAAAACCCAGTATTGATAGCCTTTTTACGTAATCAGTCGTTACTGCCAGGTCACATTTTCTGAGCTCGCACCGAGCGAAAAGCCTTGTGGGGTGAGGGCTTCGTTGTTGTTTGCGAACTCAAAGGACGAGTCATTCCCACAGCCATGGAGTGAGCCGGGTTTCCGTGCGATTATCATTCTGCCTGCGCGCTGGGGCTGGAGATAGGTGCCTTTTGTGGTTCCGCTGCGAGAATCGCTTTCGGATCGGAATGGCCCGCGACCGCAGCGCGCGCAGAGTACACCCTCCACTCGCGGTCCACGTCCTCCTGTGCCTCTTCAAGCAGCTTGGCCGCAACGTCCGGATGGCTGCGCGCGAGCATCGTATAACGTGCCTCGTTGTAGCTGTAATCCTTCAACGGAATCGACGGCGCCCGCGAGTCCAGCTGGAAGGGATTCTTGCCCTCCGCGCGCAGCGACGGGTTGTAGCGCATCAGCGGCCAGTACCCCGAGAGCACCGCCTTCTTCTGCTGCTCCATCCCCTGGGCGAGATCGTAGCCGTGAGCAATGCAATGGCTGTAGGCGATGATGAGCGCAGGGCCGTCGTAGGCTTCGGCTTCCTGGAAAGCCTTGATCGTCTGGGCATCGTTGCCGCCCATCGCAACGCGCGCGACATAGACCGACCCGTAGCTGACAGCTTCCATTGCGAGATCCTTCTTGCCCGTCAGCTTGCCACCGGCTGCGAACTTCGCAACGGCGCCACGCGGCGTAGACTTCGACATCTGGCCGCCGGTATTGGAGTACGTCTCCGTGTCGAGCACCAGGACCTTTACGTTTTCTCCGGAGCCGAGCACGTGGTCAAGGCCGCCAAAACCGATGTCGTAAGCCCAGCCATCGCCGCCAACCAGCCACACGCTCTTGCGCGCGAGTGAGTCGGCTACGGTAAGCAGCGTGCGGGCTTCAGCCGAGTCCGCCCCGGCCAGCTTCGCCCGAACCAGCAGAATGCGCCTCCGCTGGGCTTCGATGCCAACCTCGGTGGATTGGTCTGCGGTGAGGATCGCGGTAACGAGCTCGTCGCCCAACATTGACCCGAAGCGTTGCAGCAGAACTTCCGCGTACTCCTTCTGCTGGTCGAGCGCGAGACGAATGCCCAGACCAAACTCCGCGTTGTCCTCGAACAAAGAGTTCGACCACGTGGGACCGCGGCCGCTCTTGTTAACGCTGTAAGGCGTGGTCGGAAGGCTACCCCCGTAGATAGACGAGCACCCGGTAGCATTCGCGATGAACAGCCGATCGCCGAAGAGCTGAGTGAGCAGCTTGATGTAAGGCGTCTCGCCGCAGCCTGCACACGCGCCCGAGAACTCGAACAACGGATCGAGCAGCTGAATGTCCTTGACCTGGTTGTGCGAAAGGCGGGTCCGATCGACTGAAGGCAGCGCCTCGAAGAACGTCCAGTTCTTCACCTCGGTCTCACGGAGCGGTGCTTGTGGAACCATATGCAGCGCTTTATGTTTTGGCTCAGACTTGCTGACCGCAGGGCAGATCTCGACACACAGATGGCAGCCAGTGCAGTCTTCCGGCGCAACCTGCAGCGTGTACCGCTCGCCCTCCATGTCGCGCCATTTTGGCTTGGCCGTCTTGAAGGTCTCAGGCGCAGCGGCGAGCAGTCCCGAGTCAAATACCTTCGCCCGAATCACCGCATGCGGGCACACCAGCACACACTTACCGCACTGGATGCAGAGATCGGTATCCCACACGGGAATCTCGTGCGCAATGTTCCGCTTCTCCCAGTGCGCGGTGTCGGTAGGAAACGTCCCGCCGGGCGGCAGCGCGCTTACCGGCAGCAGATCGCCGCGGCCGGCAGCCATCTCGCCAAGCACCTTGGTGACGAAGCTCGGCGCCTCACGCGGAAACATCGGCAGCAAGTCAAAGGTCGCGCTCACGTGCTCCGGCAGAGTGACGCGATGCAGGTGCGCAAGAGCCGCATCAACCGCCGCATAATTTTGCAGCACCACATCGCCGCGCTTGCCATAGGTCTTCTTGATCGCCTGCTTGATCTGAACAATCGCTTCGTCGCGCGGAAGCACCCCGCTGATGGCGAAGAAGCAAGTCTGCATGATGGTGTTGATGCGGTTGCCCATGCCGGCATCGCGCGCGACGGTGTGCCCGTCGATCACATAAAATTGCAGCTTGCGCTCGAGGATGGTCTCCTGCGTCTTGCGCGGCAGATGCTGCCATACCTCGTCCGCTCCATAAGGTGAGTTCAGTAGAAACACCGCGCCGGGAGCGGCCGCGGCGAGAATATCCATACGCTCCAGGAACGAAAAGTTATGGCACGCGATGAAGTTGGCTTCAGTAATGAGATACGTCGAGCGAATGGGCTCGGGTCCAAAGCGCAGATGCGAAGTAGTAACCGAGCCACTCTTTTTCGAGTCATAAACGAAGTAGCCCTGCACGTAATTGTCCGTGCCCGACCCGATGATCTTGATGGAATTCTTGTTCGCGCCCACGGTGCCATCCGAGCCGAGCCCATAGAACAGCGCGCGGATCGTACGCGGGTCTTCGGTGGAGAACGCAGGATCGTAGTCCAGACTGGTGTGGGTGACGTCATCCTGAATCCCGATCGTGAATTTGTTCTTGGGCCGTGCCTTCTTGAGCTCGTCGAAGATGCCCTTCACCATGGCCGGCGTGAATTCCTTCGAGGAAATCCCATAGCGCCCGCCAATTACGCGCGGGTTTTCGAGGTAGCGCGGGCTCGCTCCGGCAAAATCTTCGCTAAGCGCGGTGACAACATCCTGATAAAGCGGTTCACCCAGCGAGCCCGGCTCCTTGGTGCGATCGAGCACGGCAATCGATCGGACAGTCAGCGGCAGCGCTGCCATAAAGGCCTCTGCAGCGAACGGCCGATACAACCGCACCTTCAGCAGGCCAAGCTTCTCTCCCCGCGCGTTCAGATGGCTGATAGCTTCTTCAACCGCGCCCGCGCCCGATCCCATAATAATGATCACGCGTTCGGCATCCGGTGCGCCCACGTAGTCGAATAGATGGTAAGCGCGGCCAGTGAGGCGGGCGAACTTGTCCATTACGTTCTGCACAATGGTCGGGCAAGCGAGATAGAACGGATTGCACGCCTCGCGCGCCTGGAAGAACACGTCAGGATTTTGAGCAGTCCCGCGCAGGATCGGGTTATCCGGGCTGAGCGCACGCTCTCGATGCGCTCGAACGAGCTTCTCTTCCAGCAGCGCGTTGATGGTCTCGTCCGAAATAACAGAGGCCTTGTTGATCTCGTGCGACGTCCGGAAGCCGTCGAAGAAATGCATGAACGGAATCCGCGCTTCGAGCGTCGCAATGTGCGAGATCAGCGCCATATCACCCGCTTCCTGCACGGAGTTCGACGCCAGCATCGCATAACCCGTAGACCGGCAGGTCATCACGTCCGAGTGGTCGCCAAAGATCGAAAGAGCATGCGTCGCGATCGAGCGCGCCGTCACGTGAATGACGTTCGAGGTGAGCTCGCCTGCAATCTTGAACATGTTAGGGATCATCAAAAGAAGTCCCTGCGAGGCAGTGAAGGTCGTGCTGAACGCGCCGGCCTGCAGCGCGCCGTGCATGGCGCCCGCGGCCCCGCCCTCGCTCTCCATCTCGGCGATCAGGGGCACAGTGCCCCAGATGTTCTTCCGGCCTTCTTCCTTCCACTGGTCGGCCCACTCGGCCATCGTGGACGAGGGAGTGATGGGATAGATCGCGATTACCTGCGCCAACCGGTAAGCCACCAGCGCTGCGGCCTCATTTCCATCCAGAATTGCTGTCTTTGTTCCACCAGAAATTGCTGTCTTAGTTTCTTCAGCAATGGCCGTCTTTTGATCGATCAATGGGAGGCTCCAATCGGTTCAATCCCATTCTGAGCTTGCCGCCCATCGGCGGTTGTGATGATTATCACAACGGTGTTTTTCGGTGGTCTGATATGTTGTTAGAAAGAACGTATGACAAGTCATATCTATCTACCGGTTATCGTGCTGTTGGTTGGGGGCGCGGGATTTGCGGTCGGTCCGCTGGCGCTCGCGTGGCTCTGGGCAAGGAAGTTTTCGCCACAGAAATCCGGCCCCAGCAAGAACTCTATCTACGAGTGCGGGCTCGAGTCCGACGGCGATTCCTGGATCAAGTTCAAGCCCGGCTATTACATTTACGCCATCGTCTTTCTTATCTTTGATGTAGAGGCAATCTTCCTCTTGCCCTTCGCGGTCGCCTTCGGCGGTTTTACTCCTGGCGAAGCTGTCGAGATGCTCGTGTTCGTGATTTTGCTGGTCGGCGGCCTGATCTGGGCCTGCCGGAAAGATGTCCTGTCCTGGAGCTAGCCGAACGCGGAGTAAACTAAGAAAAGCGTCGGTTTGGCCCGAATAAACCGATTGAACCCTGACGTGAGAAGGTCTTGTGGAAATGGATGAGCAGCTAAAGAGCGAGTTGAGACGGCAAGGTGTGGTTGCAACGTCTCTTCAGGAACTCTACAACTGGGGCCGCAAGAGTTCGGTATGGCCGTTGAACTTCGGCCTTGCCTGCTGTGCCATCGAGATGATCGCTGCCACCATGGCGCGCTATGATCTTGCCCGCTTCGGTGCCGAGGTTTTTCGCCCGTCGCCACGCCAGGCCGACCTCATGATTGTCGCCGGAACCGTGACCAAGAAGATGGCGCCGCAAGTAGTCCGCCTCTATAACCAGATGCCGGAACCCAAGTACGTGATCTCCATGGGAGCCTGTGCGATATCCGGCGGCCCCTTCAAGCAGGGCTACAACGTCCTCAAGGGAATCGACCGCTATATTCCGGTGGACGTCTATATTCCCGGCTGCCCGCCGCGCCCCGAAGCGCTGATCGACGCCTTCATGATGTTGCAACGCAAAATCGATGCTCAGTATCTGACCGGCCCCGGACGCCCGCGTCACCTGGACGCTGAAACACCAAGCGAGTTTGTGGTGCCGGAGTTCGGCGCGCACGATCTGGTCCCGACAAGCAACAGCGAAGTATGGAGCGTTCCGCTGGTTAATATTTCGAATGCAGGCAAGAATGAACCTGGAAGAGATTAAGTCCCAAATCGAAGCGAACGTTCCCGGTTGCCGGCTGGAGATCATTCCCAATGGCAGCCCTTCCGGTCAGCATTCCCTGCTGGTGGACGTGGAACACGGATTTGCCGTGGCCAGCTTTCTCCGCGATGGCGCCACCCCCCGTTTCGACTTCTGCTCCAACGTCACCGGCATCGACTGGCCGGTCAAAGAGGTCTCCAACAAGACCAAGGTGAAGAAGCTGGTCGACGGCGTCGAGAAGGAAGTGGACGAGGTCGTCAAGACCCAAACTGGCGGGTACCTGGAAGCTGTCTACCACCTGTATTCCGTCGAGCAGCGCGAAGGTCCGGTGGTTCTGCGCATGCGCACCGAAGACCGCGCCGAGCGTAACCATGTTCCCTCGCTGACTCCCCTCTGGCGCAGCGCTGAGTTTCAGGAGCGCGAAGCTTACGACCTCTTCGGCATCCTCTTCGACGGACATCCTGATCTGCGTCGCCTGTTGATGTGGGAAGGCTTTGTCGACCATCCCATGCGCCGAGATTACGTCGATCCGGACGACTACGAGTACGAACCCACAGCCCATGATGAAGTCTTGAAACGCGCCCAGGCGCATCGCCCCGCGCAGGAGGGAGGTCTATGAGCATCCTCACCGACGCATCTGTCGATACCCTCTCCAAAGACGAAACCGACCACCTCACTGGCGACCTGCTCGAGATCTCGATGGGCCCGCAGCACCCTTCCACACACGGCGTCTTTCGGATGAACGTCACGCTGGACGGCGAGCAGGTGGTAAAGCTCAAGCCCGTCTTCGGCTATCTGCACCGCAATCACGAAAAGATCGCCGAGACGGAAAGCTATCTCGGCTGCATGCCCTACACCGACCGCCTGGACTACATCTGCTCGATCACCAACAACTGGGCTTACGCGCTCGCGGTCGAGACCCTGGCCGGGATCAAAGTTCCGGAGCGTGCCGAGTATCTTCGGGTTATTACGGGCGAGCTGACCCGGCTGCAGAATCACGCTGGTCTGATCGGCTTTCTGATGCAGGACATGGGCGCCAGCGGAACACCGCTGATGTATGCGTTCCGCGAGCGCGAGAAGGTGCTGGACCTGTTCGAGGCGCTTACCGGCGCGCGCATGATGTGCAACTACATGCGCTTTGGCGGGTGCCGTTGCGACCTGCCCGCGGGCTGGCTCGACGGTGCAAAGAAGGTCGTGGAAGGCTTTCCGAAGTTCCTGGACGAGTTTGAGAGCCTACTGAAGACCAATGAGATTCTGATGGCGCGAACCCAGGGCGTGGGCATCGTGACCAAGGCGCAAGCCATCAACGCTGGGTTAAGTGGGCCGATGGCGAGGGCCTCGGGCGTCGATTACGACCTGCGTAAGGTGGACAAATACGGCATCTACGATCGTTTCAACTTTAGAGTTCCGCTCGGCGAAGTCGGCGACGTGTACGACCGCTACATGCTGCGCGTGCTCGAGATGCGCGAGTCGGTTGAGATCTTGAAGCAGGCGATCCGTGATCTGCCGGAAGGCCCAATCATGGACCCCAACACCAAGATCCGCGGCTTCCGTCCCAAGGCCGGCGAGGCCTACGGGCGCATCGAAGGACCGAAGGGCGAGCTTGGTTTTTATCTGATCAGCGACGGCTCGCCGAACCCGTACCGCTACCGTGTGCGTCCGCCCACGCTCATCAACCTCACGCTGCTCGAAGACATGTGCCTGGGACATAACGTCGCCGACATCGTCATCATCCTTGGCAGCATCGACATCGTTCTGGGCGAGGTGGACCGTTGAGTTCCTGCACACGACATCTCGCCATCTTCAACATCGCAGGGGGTTCGCTTTGCTAGGTGAAGGTATTGTGAAGGGCCTGGCCGAGACGGCACGGAATTTCTTCGGCAGCTACGTCAACAAAGAACGGCTCACGACGGTCCAGTTTCCTGAAGAGCGTCTGCCCCAGATTGAGGCCACGCGCGACTTCCCTTTCCTGGTATACGACGGCACCGATCCCGAACCCGGATTGCGTTGCGTGGCCTGCCAGATCTGCGAGAAGGAATGTCCGCCCAAGTGCATTTACATCGTAAAGAGCGCGGACAAGAAGCCGGACGCAACGGGGAAAGCGCAGTTCTATCCTGCCCAATTTGATATTGATATCTCGGTCTGCATGAGCTGCCAGATCTGCGTCGAAGTCTGCCCGTTTGACGCCATCAAGATGGATGTGGAGTTCGAGATGAGCTCCGAGGACCGTTTCGGCGGCCTCTTGCTGGACAAGTACAAGCTCGCTAAATCGAACGAGTATTACAACAAGATTCATCCCACTGAGGCAGGGGCTGTCGATGCGGCCCTGGCCGAGGAGCGCGCCAAAGCAAAGCTCGCCGCAGAAGCCAAGGCAAAGAAGGATGCAGAGGTGGCGGCAGCGAAGGCCGCGGCCGCCGCAGCAGCTGCTTCCGCCCCACCGCCTACGCCTGACGCGACGCCGGCTCCCGCGGCTGCCGTTACATCCGGAGAGACCAAGTGAACGATCGAGTGACAGGAAACGTGATCAATATTCTGCGTTGGATGGTGCGGACCCATGTTTGAGACGATCGATCAAATCTTTGTCCTAATCAAGCACTGGCTCCTGGGCTATGTGCCCGGCGCGCTTCAGCCAATCAGCTCTGCGATCCTGTCCGTCGTTCCAGTAATCATTGCGTTCCCGTTGCTGTTTGCGATCACCACCGTACTCGAGCGTAAGGGTCTGGGAAGAATGCAGAACCGCTACGGCCCCAACCGTACCGGCTGGTTCGGTATTCTGCAGCCCATGGCCGACGGCATCAAGTCGCTGACCAAGGAAGACATCGTCCCACGTACCGCAGATCAGCTGGTGCACTTCCTGGCCCCCGTAGTGATGGTGATTGCTTCGTTCCTGGTCTACGCTGTGCTTCCCATCGGCAGGAACATGGTCATCGCCGATCTCAATGCCGGCGTACTCTTCTTCTTCGCGATCGGCTCCATGGTGGAGCTCTCAGTCTTCATGGCAGGATGGTCGAGCCACAGCAAGTATTCCCTGCTCGGGGCGATGCGCGCCATCGCGCAGATGATCAGCTACGAGATGCCGCTGGTGTTGTCATCCGTAGTGGCGATCATGGCAGCGGGCTCGCTCTCGACCGTGACGATTGTTAACATGCAGGCAGGCTATACCGGCATCTGGCCGCACTGGTACGTCTTCACGCCGTGGGGTATCACCGGATTTGTCATCTTCATGATCGCGGCAACCGCGGAATCGAACCGTTGCCCCTTCGATATGCCCGAGGGCGAATCGGAGATTATCGCCGGCTATTTCATTGAGTACTCCGGCTTCAAGTTCGCGCTGTTCTTCCTCGCCGAATATCTCGGGATGTTCGCGACCAGCGCGATGGCGATCACGTTCTTCCTGGGTGGATGGGCAGCTCCCTTTTCTTTCCTTACCTGGATCCCGTCGTACGTGTGGTTCTTTGGAAAGTTGCTGACGCTCATCTGCGCGTTCATCTGGGTTCGCGGCACGCTTCCGCGCCTGCGCATGGATCAGCTAATGAACTTCGCGTGGAAGTTTATGCTGCCGCTCTCGCTGATCAACATTGTTGGCGCTGGAATTTGGCATTTCATGCCTGCCGGATTTACGCGGTGGACAGTTGTAAGCTTGCTCGTCGTTCTGTCGTGTGTTCTCTTGAGCCGCGGCCTGCGGCGCAACAAGTGGTTTCATGTACGCACCTATCGCTTCGCCAGTTAGACCTGTGATGATCATCACAGGGTTGTCGGGTTCCGTATGTTCATCTGTATCTACTTCCTTTGCAGGGTTGGAATCGCTTCAAGATGACAATTTCTTTTTTGCTGCTCGCCGCAATCACGATCATCGGGACCGCTGCGGCGATGAGTCTTAAAAATCTCGTTCACTGCGTTCTGGCGCTCTCGCTTGGACTAGTCGGACTAGCGGCCTTGTACATGCAACTCGGCGCCCAGTTCGTCGGATTCACGCAGATTCTGGTGTACGTCGGCGCGGTCGCCATTCTGGCCGCGTTCGTCATTATGATGACGCGGAGCGCGAATCCAACCCTCACAAACGCTGCCTCTTCCTTTCGCGCATCCGGCCCGTTGATCGCTGTCCTGGTCTTTGCGGTGCTGGCCTGGGCGACAATCTCCGGAACCTCGGCCCAGCCGATCCTCACCGCAGCGCCTGAGGGCTCGGTCGGTCAGATAGGCACGGCGCTGATGCATCGCTTCGTCCTACCGCTGGAGGTCATCGGCCTGCTGCTTACTGCCGCCCTTATCGGTGCAGGCATCCTTGCAATGGACGAACATCGGGGAACTCAACATCGGGGGAAACAATGAGCCCACTCTCCGGTTATCTTCTGCTCTCCGCCTTCCTCTTTTCGATCGGCCTCGCCGGCGCTCTCACGCGTCGCAACGCGATCCTGGTCCTGATTGGCATCGAGTTGATGCTGAACGCGGCGAACCTTAACTTTATTGCTTTCTGGCGTTACGGTCCGCACCCTGAAGCATTGACCGGCGTCATGTTCGCGATCTTCTCTATCAGTGTTGCCGCCGCAGAGGCTGCTGTGGGCCTCAGCATTATCCTTGCCGTCTACCGGCACTCCAGGACAACGAATCTAGACCAGCTGAACTCGATGAAGGGCTAAGCAGCACATGAACTGGATCGTACGAAATCTCTGGCTGATTCCCGCGCTACCCCTGTTCGCGGCAGGAATCAGCGCGCTCGCGAAGCAGAAGAATCGCGCGCTCGCGGCTGGCCTTGCCATCGGCTCGATGGGCATCTCCTTCCTCCTTGCCTTATGCGCCTTCGCTCATGTGCTCGCGTTGCGGAGCGGCGGCCAAGCGACGCAACAGGTCTTCAACTTCCCCTGGTTTCAATTTGGCAACGACTGGCTGTCGCTGGGATGGGTGCTGAATCCGCTGACCGCTGTGATGCTCGTGATGGTCACCTTCGTGGGCCTGCTGATCTTTATCTTCAGCGTCGGCTACATGGAGCACGACGAAAACTTCACCCGCTTCTTCTGTTTTCTGGCGCTGTTCGCGAGCGCCATGCTGGGCGTCATCATCTCCAACAGCCTGCTGCTGCTCTTCATGTGCTGGGAGATCGTCGGCCTTACCTCCTACCTCCTGATTGGCTTCTGGTACTTCAAGCCAAGCGCCGCGGCGGCTGCCAAGAAGGCCTTCATTACAACCCGCATCGGAGACCTTCCCTTCTTCCTTGGGATCGTCTGGCTGTACTCGCAGACGGGCACGCTGCTGTTCTATAACGGCGGGGCTGGATGTCTTGAACCCACCGCCATCGCACACCTCCTCTCGCAGACGACCACGATCGGCATCGGCGTGGCCACCGGAATTGCACTGCTGATCTTCTGCGGAGCGATTGGCAAGTCCGGCCAGTTCCCCCTGCACGTCTGGCTGCCAGACGCTATGGAAGGCCCGACGCCGGTAAGCGCGCTGATCCACGCAGCGACGATGGTCGCGGCCGGCGTCTTTCTCGTCGCCCGCGTCTACCCGCTCATGAGCGCGCACGGCGGCGTCGCAGGCATTCTCACTACTTCGACCGCGCTGCAGGCCGTGACCTGGATTGGCGCGATCACGGCGCTGTTCGGATCCCTGGTCGCCGTCGCGCAGTTCGACATCAAGCGCATCCTGGCGTACTCGACCGTCTCGCAACTCGGCTACATGATGATGGGACTAGGCGTTGGCGGCGTCGCCGTCGGCATGTTCCACCTCATCACCCACGCCTTCTTCAAGGCGCTTCTGTTCCTCGGCGCCGGCTCGATCATTCATGGGTGCTCTGGCGAGCAGGATATTCGCAAGATGGGTGGTATCAGAAAGCTGATGCCCATTACCTTCGCAACCTACGCCGTCGCGATGCTGGCCCTCTGCGGCTTTCCACTGTTCTCCGGCTTCTGGAGCAAGGACGAAATCCTTCACGCAGCCCACCACTGGAACATCTCGCAGCTGCCCTACTACATGGGAGCCTTCGCCGCGCTGCTCACAGCGTTTTATATGACACGACAGGTGTTCTACGTCTTCGCCGGCTCCTCGCGACTGACCCAGGAGAGCACCGACGCCTCGCACGCCGATCCGCATGCGCATGCGGCTGACCACCATCATAGCTCCGGCGCAATCCATGAGAGCCCAGCGGTCATGACCGTGCCGCTCGCGCTGCTGTCCGTCTTTGCCCTGCTGCTCGGTTTCTTCGGAACCCCAGCCTGGCCGTGGTTCCAGTCATTCCTCGACGACTCGCCTCTGGCCCTCAATTTCGGGGCGTTCGGAGAAGGCGGCATCCTTCCGGTCATGCTGATCTCCTCGCTGATCGTATTTCTCGGCCTCGGCCTCGGCTGGTACTTCTATGGCCGCCGCCCAATCGTCAGCGCCGAGGCTCCAGACGCCGTCGGCAAACTCTCGCCCCCAATTTTCACCGTGCTGGGTCACGCGTTCTACTTCGACGCCCTCTACGGCGCAACGTTCATCCGCCTCAATACCCTGCTCTCGAAGATCTCCGATTGGCTCGACCGATGGGTCTGGAACGGTGCCGTCAAGACGATCACTTCCCTCGTATTTGGATTCGCTCATTTGGATAACTTCTTAGATACACACGTGGTGAACTCCGGCTTTGATGAAGGGTGCGAGAGTGTCTCACTCAGCGGCCAGATCCTTTCGCGGCTGCAGGCTGGACGCGTCCAGGGATATTTGAAGATCGTCGCAGGCGCGCTCATCGTGTTTACGATCCTGCTGCTATGGAAGGCCCGGGCATGACTCAGGATATGAACTCCTTCCCATGGCTCACGCTTCTGACCGCAGTTCCCCTCGTGGGCGCCTTGGCCGTGCTCGCGCTGGGCGGCAGGAACAAGGCGCTCGTGCGTTGGACAGCGCTAGCATTCAGCGGGATTTCTCTGCTGATCACGCTGGCTCTCTGGCACAGCTTCAACAGCGCCGCCGACGGCTTTCAGTTCCAGGAACTGCACGCGTGGATACCGTCGCTCAACGTAAGCTACCGCGTTGGCATCGACGGGCTCGGCCTGCTGATGTTGCTGCTCACCTCGATCGTCGTGCCGATCGGCATGCTCGCGTCCTGGCAAATCGAACAGCGAGTCCCCCTATACTTCGCACTGGTTCTCACGCTTCAGACTTGTCTCGTCGGCACCTTCACCGCCTTGAACTTCTTCCACTGGTTCATCTTCTGGGAGCTGGCGCTGATCCCGGCGTTCTTCCTGGTCAGACTTTGGGGAGGCTCCGGCAGCGCCAAGGCCGCGATGCAATTCCTCGTGTACACCATGGTGGGCAGCGTAGCAATGCTGCTGTCGTTCCTCGCGATCTTTCTGACCACGAAAACATTTGATTTCACCGAGCTCGCAACCATGGGGCAGAACGGCACCTTGATGCCAGCAGTGGTCGCGAAGCTCGGCTGGCATCTGCTGACACCGGAACATGTCGCGCTGGTCATCTTCTTTGGCGCGTTCCTTGGCTTCGCGGTCAAGGTTCCGCTCTTCCCTTTCCACACATGGCTGCCCTCGACCTACGCGGAAGCGCCCAGTGGAACGACCATCCTGTTGACGGGCGCGATGTCCAAGATGGGCGTGTACGGTTTTCTTCGCATCCTACTGCCCATCTTCAGTCCGGAGATGCAAAAGATTCTGACACCTCTCCTATGGCTCGCGGTGGCGACCGTCGTCCTCTCCGCCTACACCGCCATGGCCCAAAAAGATCTCAAGCGCATCTTCGCTTACTCCTCCATCAATCACCTGGGCTACTGCCTGCTGGCGATCTTCGCGGTAGCCAAGTTCACCGGCGGAGACGCAGCGCTCACCACCCAGAAGTTTGCCGCCATGAACGGCGTCTTCCTCCAGATGTTCAACCACGGCCTCACGGCGGCAACGCTCTTCTGGTTTATTGCCATGCTCGAGAAACGAACAGGCGGAGTGCGCGGCCTGGACGACTTCGGCGGCCTGCGCAAAGTCATTCCAGTCTTTACCGGCCTGATGGGGATCGCGCTCTTCTCTTCGCTCGGCCTGCCCGGACTGAACGGGTTCATCGGCGAATTCCTGATCTTCAAGGGATCCTTCCCGCTCGTAACCTGGGCCACCTCTCTGTCGGTCATCGGTCTGCTGATCACCGCCATCTTTATCCTCGGAGTCATTCAGCGCGTCTTCTCCGGGCCACTCCACGGGAAGTGGGCGCTGCTACCTGATCTCACGTTGGGCGAGCGGCTGACGCTCGTGCCCGTTATTGGACTAATGTTCGCTCTGGGTCTTTATCCCCAGCTCATTCTCGGCGTCGTCAACCACACCGCCATACAGATGGCACTCCATCTGCGGAACTTCTGATTATGCTTGCTTGGACGATCTACATCTCGTTTCTCGGAGCTCTGGTGCTCCTCCTGCTGCCAAGTCGAAGCGCCGCCCTGGTGCGCATCCTTGCGCTCACGACCACTCTGGTCACCTTTGCCATCACGTTGACGGCGTTCCTCCAGCACCGGTCGGGAGAGATGTTCACCGTCGTTGACCATCCATGGATCTCCTCGCTGGGCATTCATTTCTGCCTCAAGGCCGATGGCATCAGTCTCACGCTGCTCCTGCTTACCGGCGTCATCGGGATCTGCGGTGTTCTCTTCTCCTGGAATGTCGACCACCGCATCAAGGAGTTTTTCGCGTTCTACCTGGTCCTGATCGGCGCAGTCTACGGTGTGTTTCTCAGCTTCGACCTGTTCCTGCTGTTCGTGTTCTACGAGATCGTAGTCATCCCCAAGTATTTCCTGATCGCCATCTGGGGTTCGACCCGCCGCGAATATGCGGCCATGAAGCTGGTGCTCTACTCCTTCATCGGCAGCGCCATGGTCCTGGTCGGCCTCATCGCAGCGTACGTCGTTTCCGGCTCAAAGAGCATGTCCCTCGGCGACCTCGCCGGCTATCCCTACTCGCCTCATTTCCAGATGTGGGCGTTTCCTCTGGTCTTCGTCGGCTTTGGCATTCTCGCCGGCCTCTGGCCCTTCCACACCTGGGCCCCCACCGGCCACGTTGCCGCACCGACCGCCGCCTCTATGTTGCTCGCCGGCGTCGTCATGAAGCTAGGCGCGTATGGCTGCCTGCGCGTGGCCATGACGCTCTTCCCCCTCGGCCTCGCTCCATGGGGCTTTCACATCCTTGGCCTCGGCTCCTGGCGCGACGTCTTCGCCGTGCTCGCAGTCATCGGCATCCTCTATGGCGCCCTCGTCGCGCTCGTCCAGAAGGACTTCAAGTTCGTCATTGGCTACTCAAGCATCAGCCACATGGGCTTCATCCTGCTCGGCTTGATGACCCTGAATCAGATTGGGCTGTCAGGCGCAGTCGTGCAGATGGTTTCACACGGAATTCTCGCTGGCCTGCTGTTCGCTGTCGTTGGCCGCATGGTCTACTCCCGCACACACACCCGTGACCTGCCGGCCCTCGGACCCATGCACCTGAACAAGGCGCTGCCCTTCGCCGCCTTCACCTTCGTCATTGCCGGTATGGCGAGCATGGGCTTACCCGGCTTCAGCGGATTCGCTGCGGAGTTGATGATCTTGATTGGGGTTTGGCATTCGTATCCGACACTTATTCTCTTTGTCGGCATAGGGCTGATCGCAGGAGTCGCCTATATCTGGCGAGCGATGCAACAGGCATTCTTCTCCGGCACCGCTCCTGCTGCTGCCGTCGCCCCGCCCGACCATCCGCTCCCCCCGATCACTTTCCCGGAAAAATTGGGTGCAGGGATCCTCATCTGCTCCAGTGTGATCGTCGGAACCTTCCCCCAGGTTTTTCTTAACGTCATCCATCCAGCCTTGAACTCGCCGCTCTTCCAGGGCCTGCGGAACGGGGGCTGGTAATGAACTCGATCAACTACGGACAACTGCTGCAACTCGCCTGGCCAGAGATCATCGTTACCATCGCGGCGCTGATCACTTTGGCTGCCGACCTCGTCTTCTTTCGACGCTCTCCACTGCGTACCCGCTTTTTAGTCGCCGCAATCATCGCGTCGATCGGCTGCGTTGGCGCGATTTTCAAGCTGTTGCCGAGCTCAACCGAGGGCGCGCTGCTTGGCGGTGCATTGCTCTCCAATCCCGCCACGCACCTGGTTCAGATCGCCCTGCTGGTCATCGCGATCCTCACACTCTTCCTCTCAGTAGACTCAACCTTTACAGATCACGTGGGCGAGTTTGTTCTCCTGATTCTGCTCGCGACGACCGGCATGATGTTCCTCGTCGCCTCCCAGGACCTGCTCGTTATCTTCATCTCGCTGGAACTGCTGAGCCTGTCGGTTTACATCCTTGCGGGGTTCGACAAGCGCAGCCCTCGCTCCTCTGAAGCTGCCTTGAAGTACTTCCTGTTCGGTGGAATGTCTGCAGCCTTCATGCTGTTTGGTTTCAGCCTGCTGTATGGCTTCTCGAATTCCACCAACCTCGTCCAAATCGCCAGTGCCATTCACGCGGTGCCACTCAATCCCCTGGTGATCCTTGCGATCGTCACAACAGTGATCGGCTTCGGATTCAAGATTGCTGCCGCACCCTTCCACTTCTGGGCGCCAGACGTCTACCAGGGCGCGCCCACACCGAGCGCCGCCTTTATCGCCTCCGGTTCCAAGGTGGCGAGCTTCTTCATCTTCTTCCAGGTCCTGGTCCTAGGCTTTGCCGGCGCCGAGGGTAGCGCGACCTGGCATCACTTCCAAAGCGGCTGGGTGCCTGTGATTGTCATCGTCGCAGTCGCTTCGATGCTGCTGGGAAATCTAGTCGCGATCACCCAGACCAGCCTGCGCCGCTTGCTCGCCTATTCCGCCGTTGCCCACGCGGGATACATGCTGCTGGCCTTCGTCGCCCATTCTGAGCAAAGTCTCGCAGCGCTTTTGTATTATGTCGCGACCTACGCGCTGGCCACGCTTGGAATCTTCGGCATTCTCACGGTTACGGAAAAGCAGCTTGGCAACGACAAGATCTCCGACCTCGCTGGCCTCAGCCGGCGGGCACCCTTCCTCTCAGCTTGCCTCTTCATCTTCGTGCTCTCCCTTGCTGGAATCCCCCCCCTCTCGGGATTCTTCGCGAAGTTCCTTCTGTTCACCTCGGTGCTCGCGGTGAGTTCCGGTTCGAAGCTCCTGATCGGTCTGATCATCTTCGCCATCGGCATGAGCGCCGTATCCCTCTATTACTATCTGCGGGTGCTCAAGAGCGCATTCGTCGCCGATCCACCGGCAGAGACTACACCCATCCAGTCACCAGTCCTGTTGCAGTTGGTGGTTGGTTTACTCGCAGCTGGCGTAGTCGCCCTGGGTTGCGCCCCGGACCTGATCCTGAACCAGATTCTGAACGCAATTCACGCCTCAGGACTCTAGTCGGCCAGACACCACCAACTGATCTTCATCTCTCGATCGGCACCGCTTTCTGAATCGGACGGAGCAGCCCTGCAATCGCGTCGTCGAGCGCGTCAGGCCTTCTCGATGCATTGAATGAGAGCCCGAACGTCATCGGCATCCACGACATATTGAGCTCCCATCGACAGCGCATCGCCAGCCATCTCCGCCGACGAAGCAGGCTGCTTCAGCCTTCGGCGGAGCGATCCGTGGAAGTGTTTGGCGTGAGTAGCCCTCGCCAATGATGCAGCATTCTCCAGCCGCAATCCTCCCCCTACCGCAACCTTGATCCGATCGCCTGCCAACCGAACCAACTCGGCAAGTGCCGCCGACCCCGCAACTACGTCCCGCTTGCCCCCCGAGGTTAACAGTCGATCCGCTCGGCTCGCGATCACATCTTCAAGAGCCTGAGGCAGCGATGGCGTCATATCGAAGGCGCGATGAAACGTGACCTCCAGCGGCCGTGCGAGCTCGACCAACTCGCGTGTTGCCTCAACGTCGACTCGCCCATCGGGTCGCAGAATACCGAAGACCACACCCGCCGCGCCTAGTTCCATGACATGCAGAATGTCCCGCCGCATCACCTCGATCTCCGCCGCCGAGTACACAAAGCTCCCACCGCGCGGCCGTACGAGCACATGCACTGGAAGCCCACTCCGCTCCACCGCCTCCACAATCAGCCCATGGCTCGGCGTGATTCCACCTTCGCTCAGCCCGGAGCACAGTTCGATTCGGCGCGCCCCGCCCGCTCGTGCCGCGAGGCACGCATCCATCGTCTCCGCGCAAAGTTCAAAGATCATCTCTTGCATCGGCCTGACCTGCCCCCGATTTCCACGGAAGAAATCTGCATATTGAGCGCCTCGGAAACTCGATTGTATCGATTCAGTATGCATGCAGAACACATTTGCCGACGAACAGCCGCGCACCGCACCGCCGCCAGGCGACCTGCAGAGACTCCCCTGCCCGATATTCCATGTGGTATCGTCACTCTAACTGAGCATATCGACACCAAACGATCAGACTAGGCCACGAATTTTTCTCTTCGAAACGTTCAATGAGAGCTGGCCGGGTGACCTATCTGCATCAGGATCTCGATCTTCAAGTTCGTTCGTGACGTAGATTCAGGAGACACGCATGGCTGTTGGAACCACCGGAGCTGCAGGCACAACCGTTCGCAACGAAGCATCGGGAAGCTACATCCTGCCGATGGCCCTCATGCTCGCTCTCTACTTCAGCATCGGCTTCATCACCGCGCTCAACGACATCCTCATCCCGCACTTCAAAGAACTCTTTCACCTAACCAACGCCCTCGCCCTGCTTGTCGATTCCCTATTCTTCGGCGCCTACTTCGTTATGTCGCTGCCCTGCGGCTGGATCGTCGGCCGCATCGGGTACAAACCCAGCATCATCGCCGCACTCTGCGTCATGGCGGCCGGCCTCTTCCTCTTCGTCCCAGCCTCGATCGCAATCTCTTACCCGCTCTTCCTCTTCGCACTCTTCGTCGTAGGCAGCGGGCTCGCACTGTTGCAGGTCGCGGTCAATCCCTACGTCAGCGTCCTTGGCCCACCTGACAAAGGTGCGTGGCGCATTAATCTCTGCGGCATCTTCAACTCCTCCGCAACCACCATCGCTCCAAAGGTTGGAGCCTTCTTCATCTTCATCGCTGCCGGAGCCACCGCCGCGCAGCTGGCACACTCCGTCCGCATGCCGTATGTGATCCTCGGCTGCTTCGCCCTCCTGGTTGCGCTCATCACCGCGATCGTCCCGCTCCCTGTGCTCATCGAGACCGCCTCCAAGTCCACCGTCACAAAGGATGACGGCAGCGCCTGGAGCTTCACCCACCTGCGCTTCGGCGCTCTCGCCATCTTCTCCTCAGTCGGTTCAGAAGTCGCCATCGGAAGCGTCCTCATTAACTTCCTCGGCCAGCCATCCATGGGCGGTTACACTCACGCCGCCGCCGCCACCTTCGTATCCTTTTACTGGGGAGGCGCCATGGCCGGACGCATCATCGGCTCCATCGCCTTGCTCAAGGTCAAAGCCCAGCACGCCCTCTTCGCCGTAGCCAGCGTCGCCGCCCTCATGGTGCTGATCACCATCTTCGGCCATGGCCCGGTCGCCAAGTGGGCCATCGTCAGCTGCGGTCTTTTCAACTCCGTCATGTGGCCCTGCATCTTCCCGCTCGCGGTCAGGGGCCTCGGCAAATTCACCAGCCAGGGCTCAGGCATCCTGATCACCATGGTGGTCGGCGGCGCCATCGTGCCCGTCCTGCAAGGCTTCCTCGCCGACAAGTTTGGCTACCAGCCAAGCTTTGTCGTGGTTCTGCTCTGCTATGCCTACCTGGTCTTCTTCTCCACCAGCGGCTACAAGATTCGCCAGCCCCGCTTCGACTCCCTACCCAACTACGTCCCCCCCGTCGAGATCTAATTCCAGAATCGTCCCCTTAGCGCGTCTGTTTGGCGATTTCATCGGAGCCCCTCGACCTGTTTCTCCCCCGTTGGACGATGAGCCCTCAAACAACGAGTTCCCCCGCCATCCAGCATCGTGCGGCCTATCCATCCCCGACTTCGCCGCCGCCATTTTGATCCCCACCTCCGCAGAACCAATCGATCACTTGCCCCCAAAACGCCGATTTCACCAGTCGGTTCCCCCCGATTCGAGTATAAATTTGCTCTGATTACGCCCAAAAAGCGCGATTGTACCCCCCGACTGCAGTTTTTTTGCCTTAACCCTAATTTCGTTCTTGCAAACCACATCGAGACAAGGTAGATTTCACTAAATCGTCACACTTTTGAGCAACTCGGCCCCATTTGAACAAAATAGTGTTCGAACCACGCTAGAGCAACAGTTTGAGTCACGGGCCATTAACTCATGTGTGACGTATCGCACAAGGTTCGCAACAAGGCTTCAAGAGAGAGCAGATATGACGCGCGAATTTGTATTGCATAAGGAGATCCCAGTGAAGCTGAATTGTTATTCGAAGTTAATGATGGTCATAGCCATCTGTTTGGGCACGCTCGTATTTGGAGCGTCATCGCCTGCGTGGGCCCAGCAAGCCGCTGGCTCAATTACTGGAACCGTCGTTGACCCGAGCGGCTCCGCCATTCCGAATGCAACCGTCACCGTCCGCGATGCCGACCGCGGCACAGTATGGACCACCAAGACCAGCAGCGCCGGCCTCTACAACTTCCCCCAAATCACCGAGGGCAATGTTGTCGTCACCGTCGAAGCTTCCGGATTCAGCAAGGAAGTCCGCAATGCCTTCACGCTCTCCGTCAATCAGGTAGCTGAAATTGACTTCAAGATGCAGCTCGGCGCGCTCAACTCTGTCGTTGATGTGACCGCTGCTCCTCCCCTTCTCCAGACCGTCTCAACTGAAGTCAGCTCCGTCCTCGACGCAAACACCGTCGGCAACCTCCCCATGGCCTCGCGCAACATCAACCAACTCACCCTCCTCGTCCCGGGCGCGATCAGCCCCAACATCTTCGCCTTCGCATCCTCACAGAACACCTTTGGTACCGGTCGTCCCTATGTGAACGGCGCGCGTGAGCAGGACAACAACGCCAGCCTCGACGGCATGGACATCAATCAGCCCGACAACAACGACGCAGCCTATGTGGCCGCCCCCGATGCCATCGGAAACTTCCAGCTCATCACAAGCAATGCGCCGGCCGATTACGGCAACTACATTGGCGGTGTGCTTGTCGAGACCACCAAGTCCGGCACCAACCACTTCCATGGAACCGTCTACGAGTACTTTCGCAACACCGTTCTCAATGCCAACAGCTGGCAGGACAAGGCCCAGGCCTTCCTCCTCATCCCTGACACCAACGGTGATGGTGGCTACTTTACCGGACCAGGAAATCCTCGCCCGGTTCTGCAGTGGAACAACTTTGGCGCCGCTGTAGGTGGACCGATCGTCAAGGACAAGTTGTTCTTCTTCGCGGACTTCAACACTGCGATTAACAACACTCCCAAGACAGCGCAAAATAACCAGGTCATTCCATCGGCCTTTCTCACCGGCGATATGAGCGCCCTTTGTACCAGCCAGGGCGCTTCCTTTGTCGATGGCGTCTGCTCCAACCAGGCCCTGCAACTCTACAGCCCGGTCTATCTCACTGGCCCGCTCGCCGGCCAGGTTGCCCCTATCGGTGCGCGTCAGCCCTTCCTCAACAACCAGGTCCCCATCAACAGCACCGTAGCGGGAAACATGGTCTCGTCCTCGCTCTTCAAGGAGCAGTTCGAGCAGCCCACCTACTACACCAACGGCTACGTGCACAGCTACCAGGGTGATCTCAAGATCGACTGGAATGCCAGCGAAAAGGATCACATCAGCGGCCGTTACACCCAGGCGTACACCATCAACACCAGCAGCAATGGAACCAACGTCCTGACGCCGAATCTTACCCGCGAATATCCGCTCAAGAACTTCGTCGCCAACTGGGATCGCCAGATCACCCCATCGCTGGTAAACGAAGTGCGTGCAGGTATGCAGATCTTCCCGGCCAACGATCAGATCTATACCAACGCAACCAACCAGAATCTGCCTGAGGTGTTTGGCCTCCCCGGCGTTCAGGGAACCATCCTGCCGTTGATGAGTTTCGGTTACGGCAACGTCGGCAGCCAAAACGGAGTCGAGATCTTCCACGACACCACCATCGAAGCGGAGGATTCGCTTACCTGGGTTCATGGCAAGCACTCCATTCACGGCGGGTTTGAGTACTACCACTACATCATGAACGATATCTACGCCGGCAATCAGGGCGCTTCGGGTGCGTTCAGCTTCAACGGTCAGTACACCGCCAATGGGCTCGTCCCGGGCACCCAGACCGCCATCTCCGGCAGCCCGTTCGCCGACTTTCTCCTCGGTCTCCCCCAAGGCGTTCAGCAGGGTGAACCCTTCAACTTCCACCTTCGCAATAGCCTCTTCGCAGCCTTCGTCCAGGACAACTACACCGTCTCTCCCACCCTCACCCTCAACCTCGGCCTTCGCTACGAACTCACCACTCCTCGCGGCGATAAGGATGCAAACAACAACGTCAACTTCGATCTCCTGACCGGAACACCACAGATCGGGACCAACTACAAGACCTACACCGGCATCACGAACTTCCAGCCGCGCGTCGGCTTCGCATGGCAGCCAAGCTGGATCCCACGCTTCGTCGTTCGTGGCGCTTACGATATCTCCACCTACATGGAAGGCAACGGCGTCAACAATATGGCGGTCGTCAATCCTCCCAACGTCGAACTGCATAATGAGCAGAACATCTCAGGCGCGGCGCTCTTGTACCCAACCACCACGCTCGATGAGGGCTATCTACCCTTTGAATCAGCTGCCTGCACCCCCGCACTCTTGCAGGAGTTTGCATCCGAGTGCTTTGCCAGTGGACAGGTGCACGCTACCAATCCGAATCTGCGTCCCGCTGTCGATCAGCAGTTCAGCCTCGCCGTTCAGCAGCAGTTCGCCGCCAATTCGTCCATCACCATCGGCTGGGTCGGTAACAAAGACGACCACATGTCCGATATTTATCTCTACAACCAGAAGCAGATCAACTCCGTGGGCGAGGTTGTCCCCGGTCCGTACATGCAGCCCATCGTGAACGCTGGAGCTCAGGCGCGTTACAACGCGTCCGACGGCATCTCCCGCTACAACGCGTTGGAGATGATGTTCTCCCAGAAGAACTACCACGGCCTCGACCTAACGGCCAGCTATACCTGGTCCAAGTGCATGGCCAACTCCCTCGGTTACTTCGGATCCTATGGTGATGAAGAAGGTGCTGGCGAATCGCAAACGCAGGCTACCCAGAACTTCTTCCAGAACGAGTACGATCCAAAGGCCGACTACGGTCGTTGCACCATCGACGTCGCACAGTATTTCGTAGTCTACGGCGTCTATGACTTGCCGTTCGGCCGCGGAAAGCTGATCGGCAGCAACGTCAGCAAGCCCGTCAATGCCGTGATCGGTGGCTGGAAGATTGCCGGCGACATCTCCATGCATTCCGGCTTCGGTATCACTCCGTTTGCCGGTCAATATGCCGGTGACCAGAATCCGAACTCTGCATCCACACTCACCGGTTCCTATCAGCCACGTCCCGACTGCGTTCAAGGCATGTTGAACAATCAACCCATGCAGACCGTGCAGATCGGCGGAAGCATTGGCAGAACCAACCTCAATCCTAAGTCGGTAACTGAAGTCGCTGATGTAGCCAATGGCGGAACCTTTGGAAACTGCCAGAACGGCGCGCTTCGTGGACCCGGCCTCAAGACGGCAGACCTGAATATCACCAAGATGGTCTACTTCACCGATACGTTCAACCTGGCTTTCTCTGCGCAATTCATCAACCTGACCAACACGCCGATCTTCAGCGTGCCGGCCAGCTGGTGGGGTCAGTACAGCTCGTGCGCCGCTTGCAACGGCGTTCGCACAACCGGTCCACTCGGTGGCGGCTCAGGTACAACGGGTCTCTTCGGCCTCGTCGACGGAACCAACCCCGGACGTCAGGTCGAGTTCTCCCTCAGAGCCAGCTTCTAACCCTCAACCCTCACCACAAATGCCACCCCACACCCGGGGTGGCATTTGTGCTTAACGCCAACCAGAATTCTCTTCGAGTACATTTGGATTACTGAGGTCTCAATGAAACACACCGCGTACCCCTTCATCGCCATCCTCTGTGCAGGCCTGCTCTCACCCGCACACGCGCAGAAAACTGAGTTCTGGATGAGCAACGGCGCCACCTCCGTCGCCTCCTTCACGGCGCACAAAGATAAGATCGACATCATCTCGCCTACCTGGTACCAGATCGATCAGAACGGCTTCGTCAGCGGCGAACCGCAACCCGTTGTTCTCAAGGCTGCCAAGGACGCGCATCTCACCCTCATCCCGCTCTTCGCGCTCTTCAATCCCGATAAGGCGCATGCCCTCTTCAACGACCCCAAGGCCCAGGACGCGCTCATCGCTTCCCTCCTCCGCGAGTGCAAAGAGAACGGCTACGACGGCGCCAATCTCGACATTGAAGATGTCATGTGGACCGATCGCGATGGCCTCTCCGCGCTCATAAAGAAAATCGCTGACGCCCTCCACCAGCAACACCTGCAGGTTCAGATCGACGTCGTCCCCAACGCGCCCGGACATTCCGGCGAGACCGCCTTCAGCACCTGGATGTTTCAGGAGTGGCGTGGCGCCTACGACCTCAAATCCCTCGCCGACTCAGTCGACCTCATCTGCCTCATGACCTACGACCAGAACACTCGGTGGACCACTCCCGGCCCCGTCGACGGCTGGGTGTGGACCAATCAGAACCTCGACTACGCGCTCAAGTTCGTTCCCAAAAGCAAGCTCTCGCTCGGTATAGCGCTCTATGGCTATCACTGGTATACCGGCGAACCTGGCTACGACGGCAAGGACCGCACGCCCCACCCCACCGCCGATTACATCTCCTACGCCAACACCATCTATCTCCGCGACACCTACGGCGGCAAAACTCAGTGGGACGACGAAGAACACACCCCGTGGTTCTTCATCAACCGCGATCAAATGCGCGAGTGGTTCTTCTATACCGACAAGCGCGCCTTCATGGATCGCTTCGACCTCGCAAAGAAATCCAACCTGCAAGGCGTCTGCGCCTGGGTACTAGGCGAAGAAGATCCCGCCATCTGGGATGCCATCCCCGCCAAGCGCTAACCCCAATATTTCGCACACGAAAAAGCCCTCTCATACGAGAGGGCTTTTACTTCACCAACAATTCGAGAACGTTATTCCACCAACCGACCGCAAAAAATCGTGCCCGTGTGATCGCCAGCCTCGTCAAACACGTTGAAGTTCGCAGGCGTGCCCGGCGCCATCGTGGAAAGCTGCGACATGCCCATCATGCGCGCAGGATTGCGCGAAGCCAATCGAACCGCCGCGCCCAGCGATGTCCCTGTAAACTTCTGCACATTCGCAACCGCCTGATCCATCGTCAAAACGCTGCCAGCCAACGTTTCGCCCGACAGGCACACGCCGTCCTTCACCACCACCTCAAAATCTCCAAGCGTGTACGTTCCATCCGGCACACCCGTCGCCGACATACCATCGGTCACAAGGATCGCGCGCTCTTCTCCCTTGATCTTCAGCCACAGCCGAATGATCGCCGGATCCACATGCACCCCGTCACAAATCGCCTCGGCATAAATATCATCGCGATCCAGAATCGTTCCCACAATTCCCGGCTCGCGATGATCGATGGGCCGCATCGCATTGAACAAATGCGTGGAACTCGTCGCTCCCGCCGCAATCGACGCCAGCGTCTCCTCCGACGTCGCCGTGCTATGTCCCATCGTCACCCGCACGCCCGCGGCCGTCGCGTGCTGAATCAGTTCCAGCGCGTGCGGCAGTTCCGGCGCCAGCGTCATCAAGCGAATGTGTCCTCTCGCCGCCGCCTGAAAGCGATCGAACAACTCAATGTTCGGTTCGCGAATGCTGACCTCGGGATGCACGCCGCGTTTTCCATGCGACACAAACGGCCCTTCCAGATGGATCCCCACCGGCACAGCAACAGGCCCCCCCGCCGCACCAGTAACCGGATGTTCAATCGCATGCGCCAGCCGCTCCAGCGCCTTCAGCGTCAGATCCAGCGGCGCCGTCACCGTCGTCGGTAAGTAATGCGCAACTCCGCGCGTCACCAGGAACCGCCCCACCTCCGCAATGCCAGCCGCATCCGACGCCATGAAGTCGAACGATCGCGCTCCATGCACATGAATATCGAAGAACGCCGCGGTAAGCGTTTCCTTCGATCCATTCGCATCGCCCGACTCGATGCGAACGATATGGCCATCCTCCACCGAGATCACCGGATATTCAACCTCTCCCGTGTCGGTGATCAATCTACGTGCAGTAATTGTCGTCAGCATCGATTTCCATTCTTCTTAATACTTGTCATGCTCGAGCCCGGTCTATCGCCTTCTCCCAACTTATCCAGCCTTGGCGTACTGCACTATCACGAAGTTACGCTCGAATCGTGAGATGTACATCGTCGAGATGCCTTCGGCGGCACATCGGAATTACCTTCTTCCACAGCACGCAGACCGGACCCGTCACAGCTTCCTTGACGGTCGCCGCGAATAAAAAGTTCTTGCCCACACCAGACAGAGTGTGTTCTTGTAGTACACGATAGCTCAGAACTTTGCGCACTTCAATAGAAAACAATCACTTTGGCGGGAGAATGTCCACCCACATGATCGATCCAACCAAACCGGCATCCCGCCCCAGCCGCTTCCGCTCCAGTTTGTCCGCGCTCGCTGCCTTCTGCCTATTGTTCGCCTCAACCCTCGCGATCCCCGCCCAATCCGTCCCACCTTCCGCTCCCGCACTCTCTCCTCAGCCAAAGGAGCTACAGCCTGGCCAGCTCATCCCCATTCATTCCGCCTCCATACTCGTACCCGGCGCCGATCCCGACGACCTCTTCGCCGCGCAAAACCTAACCCAATCCCTCACTCAGACCGGCCTCCACACAGCCCCCTCCCCCGCCGCCGCCGACCTCACCATCAACCTCCTCCGCGCCGACGCCCCGCGAGCCCGCCAACTTCTCGCCTCCAGCCATCTCGCCTTCGACCCTCCCATGCACGACGAAGGCTACATCCTCGTCTCGCAAAAAAATCCCTCCGGCGGCGCGACCGTCAGCATCATCGCCCAAACCTCCACCGGCATCTTCTACGGCGCGCAAACCCTTAAGCAGTTAATCGAGCCCTCCGCCACCGCCCCGCAAATCTGGACGGCCACCATCCGCGACTGGCCCGCCATGAAATATCGTGGCCAGCACGACGACCTCTCCCGCGGCCCCTTCCCCACGCTCGCCTTCCAGAAGCATCAGCTTGAAGTCTTCGCCGCGCACAAGGTCAATCTCTACTCGCCTTATTTCGAGAGCAACCTCGAGTACTCCGCCGATCCCCTCGACGCGCCTCCCGGCGGCGCCCTCACCCGCGACGAAGCCAGGGAGCTCGTAGCCTTCGCCACGCCTCTCCACATCATGATCGTTCCGGAGCAGGAAGCCTTCGGCCACGTCCACCACGTCCTCGAATACGAGAAGTATGCCAACGTAGCCGAGACGCCACACGGCAACGTCATCGCCCCCGGCCAGCCCGGCTCTCTCCCACTCATCGTCAGTTGGTTCACCCAAATCGCCGCCGACTTCCCCAGCCCCTTCCTGCACATCGGCGCGGACGAAACCGCCGACCTCGGCCTCGGCCGCAGCCAGCCCGACGTCGCCAAGCGCGGCCTCGGCCCCGTCTACGCCGACTTCCTCTCCTCCATCCACACCGCCCTCGCCCCGCTCCATCGCCGCCTCATCTTCTGGGGCGACATCGGCGACTCCGACCCCTCCGCCATCCCCGGCATCCCCAAAGACATGATCGCCGTTCCCTGGGTCTACGGGCACAAAGACAGCTACGACAACGACATTCTACCCTTCAAGAAGCAAGGCCTCGAGACCTGGGTTGCGCCCGGCGACTCCAACTGGCGCCAGGTCTACCCCGTAGAAAAAACCGCGCTCGACAACATCTCCGGCTTCATCGCCGCCGGCCAACGTCTCGGCTCGACCGGCGAGCTCACCACCATCTGGAATGACGATGGCGAAGGCCTCTATAACCAGGATTGGTTTGGCACCCTCTTCGGGGCCGCCGCCGGCTGGCAATCAGGCAAGGCCGACGCCGCGCCCTACGAGGCTTCTTTCGGCCCGAGCTTCTACGGCGACACCACCGGTCGCATCAACCAGGCCATGGCCGAAATCATCGCCGCCGAAGACCTCATCGACGTCAGCGACGAAGCCTTTTGGCTCGACCCCTGGAGTCCCGCCGGCATCGCGAAGGCCGACAAGCTCCGCCCCAACCTCTCCGCCGCGCGTCTCCACGCCGAACACTCCATCGAGCTCATCGAAACCGCGCTCGCCACCGATCCGTCTCTCCGCGAAAAAGATTCTCTCCGCGCTATGGAACTCGGCGCCCGCCGCGTCGACTTCATCGCCCTAAAATTCCAACTCTCCGACGAGATGCGAGACCTCTACGCCCAGGCCTACGATCTCCAGCACGATCGTAAGAAAGACTCCACCACTGAAAACCTGCTCTACAACATCAGCAGCATGAACGGTCGCTGCCAGGATCTCCGCGACGGTTTCTCGCTCCTCAAGAATCTCTATCGCGAAAGCTGGCTCGCCGAAAACCGCCCCTACTGGATCGACAACGTGCTCGTCCGCTATGACCTGCAAACGCAGCTCTGGCAAAAACGCGGTCAGGACATCGACACCCTCATCGACAACTTCTACACCACGCGAACCCTCCCGCCCGCAACCCAGGCAGGAATTCCCGCACCAACGTCAACGCCGAAATAACCCCAACACCTTTTCGGAGGAAAGCAACTTTGTTTTGGCTTCTAGGTACCCCAAGGCTTCAGCCTTGGGTCTCACAACCCATCAACGAGAACCAGGCTTTAGCCCCGAGGGTATGCCTTCTTTCGATGTAGCACGATGCCCACGGGATTTGCCGCTTCCGACGTTTCAAGCGGCGCCTACGCGAGAATGACCTCGATACCCCGCGCCGTAAGTTCTTCATGGATCGACTTCGGCAGATCCGAATCTGTAACCAGACAATGGATCGCCGATATGGGGCAGATGAGTGCAGGACTCACCTGCCCCATCTTCTTGCTATCGGCCACCACAATCACCTGCTTCGCATTCCGAATGAACGCCAGCGACACCGCCGCCTCTTCCGACTCCAGCGTCGTAATCCCGCGCTCCAGGTCAAACCCCGTAATACTAATAAACGCTTTGTCCAGATAAACATCGCGGAGAAAGTTCAAGGCCGGCTGCCCAGCCAGCGCGAAGGTCCAAGCCCAGGCCAGCGTTCCGCCCGTCAGCATGGTCTTGATCGCCGGCTGATTACAAAGCTCCATGCCGATATTCACCGCATTCGTGATCACCGAAATCCCGCGCCGATGCCGCAGCGATCGACCAATCTGCGTCGTCGTAGTTCCCGCCGTCAGCCCAATCGTCTCGCTCTCGCCAATCAACTCGCTCGCCGCAACGCCAATCCGCCGCTTCGCATCCGCCGACCGCAACTCTCTCGCCTGGAATGAAGTATCGTGCCGAAACGGCTCATACAACAGTGGTTCCACCAACGTCGCGCCGCCATGCGTGCGCAGCACAAGCCCCCGTTTTTCCAGCCGCGCCAGGTCCCTCCGAATGCTCGGCGCCGAGGTCCCCACCTGGTCCACCAGCTCCTGAACAGAGATATCCCCCGCCCGAAGCAAGGCCTTCATAATACGATCGCCGCGAACATCCGTCTTGGTTGACATACGTTTCGAATCTAGATGAGTGTAGCCCCACATTGCTCACCGTTTACGAAATATTTTTCTTGCAGCTTCCTGAAACGTGCCCTATTCTGATCGTATAGAGCTTAAACGATCATTTTCAACCAAGGACAGCCACTCCGTGCCCACATCGACCAAACCCTCCCCATTCGCCCACTGGATGCTGCGCGAGATCTTCGAACAGCCCTCCACTCTCGAGGCGACGGTCGCCCGCTACGTCGATGGAGACCAGCTCTGCTCCGAAACCTGCGCCCCCGTCCTTGAGTGGCTCAAGCGCGTCCACAATAAAATCGTCATCGCCGCCAGCGGCTCCAGCCGCCATGCCGGCCTGCTCGCCGAGCTCATCATCGAAGACCTCAGCGGCATCCAGGTCGACGTCGAATACGCCAGCGAATATTCCTACCGCTCCGAGAAGGCCCTCACCAACACCGCCGTCATGGTCATCTCCCAATCCGGCGAAACCGCCGACACCCTCGCCGCGCTCCGCAAGGCCAACGGCATCGGCAACGAGACCCTCGCCATCACCAACGTCGACGAGTCCACCATGGAGCGCGAAGCCACCGTCTCCTTCCCCACCATCGCCGGTCGCGAGCGCGCCATCCCCGCCACCAAGAGCTTCACCGCCCAACTCCTCAATCTCTATCTCCTCGCCCTCATGAGCGCCGTCTCGCGCGATGGCATCGACCCGAACTACACCATGGACGCCGCCGAGCTCAAGCAGCGTCTCGCCGAAGTCGCCGCCCTCCCCGGCCAGATCGAAGCCCAGCTCCGCGGTTGGGAAGAAGCCATGCACGGCGTCGCCTACCAATATCGCGAAGCCAAGAACTTCCTCTTCCTCGGCCGAGGCATCCACTATCCCATCGCTCGTGAAGGCGCCCTCAAGCTTAAGGAGTCCGCCTACCTCCACGCCGAGGGATACCCGAGCGGCGAGCTCAAGCACGGCCCCAACGCCCTCGTCGCTGAAGGCACCCCACTCGTCATGATCGCCACCGTCGACCACTCCGATCCCGACTCCATCCAGCGCTACGAGAAAGTCGTACAGCTCATGCGCGACATGCGCGACCAGCACGCCAGCATCCTCGCCATCGCCAACACCGGCGACGAAACTGTAGCCTCCCTCGCCGACCACACCGTCTATGTCGCCGAGATGCGCGAACCCCTCCTCGCCATCTGTGAGACGATTCCCTTGCAGCTTCTTTCTTACTGGATGGCCATCAACAACGGCATCGACGTAGACCATCCCCGGAATCTGACCAAGGCCGTTCTCGCGGAGTAGTCCATCGCATGGCGTACTTCTTAGCCCTCGACATCGGCGGCACCAAAACCGATTACCTCCTCGCCGACGAAACCCGCGAGCTCGCACGCGTCCGCACCGGCACCATCAAGCGCATGCGCACCGACGCATCTACCGCCGCCGCCAATCTCGATCACGCCCTCACTGAACTCACAACCCTCACCGGCATCTCGCCCAAAGAAATCACCCGCACCTGCATCGGCACCGCCGGTCAGACCGTTCCGCTCGTCACCACCTGGCTTCGCGAAGCCTTCGCCACCCGCGTCTCCGGCGACCTCATCCTTCTAGGCGACGTAGAGATCGCGCTCGACGCAGCCTTTCAAGGCAACATCGGCGTCCTCGCCATGGCCGGCACCGGCTCCAACGTAGCCGGCCGCATGCCCGACGGAACCCTTGTCACCGCCGGCGGCTGGGGCCCCGAGCTCGCCGACCAGGGCTCCGGCCACAAGATCGGTCGCGAAGGCGCGCGCGCCGCCTTCCTCGCCCGCGACGAACAACGCCCCACCATCCTCCTCAACGCCATCCTCGACTTCTGGCAACTCACCTCCATCGATCTCCTCGTCGAGTACGCCAACTCTCGCCCTGCCCCTGACTTCTCTCGCCTCACCGAAGTCATCCTCCGCTGCGCCAACGAAGGCGATGCCGTTGCCACCGAAGTCCTCCGCCGCGAAGGCGAAGACCTCGCCTCGTTAGTCCGCATAGTCATTCGCCGCATCCAGGCCGCAGCCCCGACCAGCACTCTCCCAAGCCTCGCCTTCACCGGCTCCATCATGGAAAAAGTTCAGCCCGTGCGCGACGCTCTCATCGCCTCCGTCCGCTCTGAGTTCCCCACCCTCCTCACCCTCGACGGTGTCATCGACCCCATCGCCGGCGCACTCTGGCACTCGCGCACCAACGCTCCTTCCTGAACAAACGTTCACGCATCAAAGTCGCGCAAGCCTACCGACGCGGATCTTCAGATTGTCTTCAGCTGGATTGCTTACTATAGATACATGAACCTCGATAGGCTCAAGGCCTTGAGCTTACCTCTCCAAAAAAGACAGCAACATCAATGGCCTCGCCGATTGGTTCTGTTCCTTATCCTTGCCCCCGCCCTCGCGACCATCGCGCACGCGCAAGGAGGCCCGCCCTTTCGCACCGACGATCCCGAAACGCCCGGCAACAAGCATTGGGAAATTAACTTCGGCTGGAGCGGCGACCGCAATCCCCAGGCCGGCGCCTACCAGGTGCCCGACTTCGACATCAACTACGGTCTCGGCGACCGCATCCAACTCAAGTATGAAATCCCCATCGCCATCGAAGAAACCCGCGCCCAGCCCGCCACCCCGACTGAGCCGGTCGTTGACGGCCAGGTCATCGGCGGCCTCGGCGAAAGCCTGCTCGGCATCAAGTGGCGCTTCTACGAACATCACCCCAACGACCCGTGGGTAAAAAATCGCTTCGGCACCGGCCTCCTCAGCGTCTTCGGCCATCCATCGCAGTCCCAACCCGCCGCTGAAGAAGAGCCCGGCCCGGCCGCGGAAGCCTCTGAACCCATCGTCAACTTCAGCATCTCCACCTACCCACAACTCTTTCTCGACAACCCAACGTCCTCTGTCCCTCGCGGCGTCGTCGCGCCCGGCCCTAACTTCTTCCTTCCCATCGAGATCAACGGCCGCATCGGCCCCATCCGCCTCGACGGCGAAGTCGGCTACAACTTCGGCAACCACGCCCTGCCCCAGAGCTGGGGCCGCGGACTGCTCGTTGGCCACGAGTTCACTGACCGCACCGAAGCTTACATCGAACTCTACGACCAGCAGGACGCCAACCGAATCCCCGCCGGCCAGGGTGTCGGGCAATTCGCCACCGGCTCTTCCAAACAGCGCCAGACAACCCTCGGCCTTGGCGGCCGCCAGACCCTCAACCACTCCAAAACGCTAAACCTCTTGCTGATGGCCGGCCGCAGCTTCCAAACCATCACCGACCACAACAGCCAGCCAAGCTGGATCGCCTACGTCGGCGTTCAACTCCTGCTAGGCCCCGCCGAACCCGTCACACCCCAGGTCGAACAAAAGCTTCCCAACGAAGGCAAGCAGTAGCACGTCTTTGCCCTGCCCTTTTTTCTGTCATTCCCTCTGGGAATCTGCTTCTGGCCTTCACTCGTTTTACGTGGCGAAACGTCGCTACCTTAGCGTCCTTTGCGTCAAAGCCCTTGCCTTTCTTTCTGCTAAGGCTTCACCCCAAACGTGAACACCGTCTCCGAGTGCATCGTCTGCCCCGGCCGCAGCAGCGTCGACGCAAACTTCGGCTGATTCGGCGCATCCGGAAAATGCTGCGTCTCCAGGCAGAACCCCGCATACTTCTGATACGTCACGCCAAACTTTCCCGTCTTCGTTCCATCCAGAAAGTTGCCCGAATAAAACTGCACGCCCGGCTGCGTAGTCATCACGGTAAGTGTCCGTCCGCTACTAGCCTCATAAACCTTCGCGGCCAAATGCAGGCCATCGCCCGCGCCATTCAGCGCCCAGTTATGGTCGTAACCGCCGCCAATCTTCAACTGCTCGTTGGTGTCGTTGATACGTGCACCAATCGCGGTCGGCTTGCGGAAATCAAACGGCGTTCCCTCCACCGGCGCCAGCTCTCCGGTAGGAATCTGCGTCGCGTCGACAGGCGTATAGAAGTCCGCGGGCATCATCAACACGTGATCGAGGATCGTCCCCTTCCCATTGCCCGCCAGGTTAAAGTAGCTGTGGTTGGTAAGATTCACCACCGTCGGCTTGGTCGTCGTTGCAATGTAATTAATCTTCAGCGACTTACCCTCGACGGTATAGCGCACGCGCGCGGTCAGCGTTCCGGGAAACCCCATGTCGCCATCCGGACTCACCAGCGTCATCTCCACGCCATCCGGAATCTCTTTACCCACCCAAACCTTACTGCTGAAGCCCGCAGGCCCGCCATGCAGCGCGTTGCCATTATTGTTCAGCGGCACGTGATACGTCTTGCCATCAATCGTGAACGTACCCTTCGCAATGCGGTTCCCATAACGTCCCACAATCGAACCGAAGTACGTGCTCTTATCCGCTTCATACTCCTTCACGCTGTCATAGCCCAGCACCACATCCGCCTTTTTCCCCGAGCGGTCCGGAGCTTCGATGCTCACTACCCGCGCACCAAACGTCGTAATCAGCACGGTAAGGTTCTCGTTGCTGAGCGTATAAATCTGCACCGGCGTTCCAGCGGCCGTCTTCCCCCAGTCCGCCTTCGTTACACCCGCCTGCGCCAACGAACTCATCAAGACAACCGCAACTCCAGCTACCACCTGCTTCAATCTCATCCCATCTCCTTCAAACGTCCATCGCTTTATTTCCGCGTCGCCGCATCATTCTTTCCTACACACTCTACCGTTGTCCAGACCAGGCAATAACCTTGCCTACACGGAACGTCATCCTTGACCATAGGTAGCATTCGCTCCGTGCTTTCTCAGATAATGCCGATCCAGCAGCGCCTGCGAAACCTCGTCCGCACTCGCCTTCAGCGTCAGCGTGCGATACGCCATCTTCGCCACCGCCTCCAGCACCACGGCATTGTGGGCCGCGTCCGCAGCACTCTTTCCCCACACAAACGGCGCGTGCCCCGCAACCAAACAAGCCGGCACCGCCATCGGATCAATCGCTGGAATCCCCTTGAACCGCGCCACGATCGCAAGCCCCGTCTCGTGCACATACTTCCCCTGGATCGCCGCATCGCTCAGTGGCAAACTCACCGGCACCGGCCCATGAAAGTAATCCGCATGCGTCGTCCCGAACGCAGGAATCGCCAACCCCGCCTGCGCAAAGCTCGTCGCAAACTCCGAGTGCGTGTGCACCACCGCGCCAATCTCCGCAAACTCCCTATACAGCAGCGTATGCGTATCCAAATCCGACGACGGCTTCAGCGTCCCCTCCACAATCTTTCCGTCGAGATCCGTCACCACCATGTCCTCGGCCTTGAGCACGTCGTAATCCACACCCGAAGGCTTGATCACCACCAGCCCCTGCTCCCGATCCACGCCCGAAGCATTGCCGAACGTATACAGCACCAGCCCCTTGCGCACCAACTCCAGGTTGGCCTCCAGAACCTCTTCCCTAAGTTTCTTCAACAGCATCGATAACTCCTCTCGTTCTACGTCGCGAAACTTCGCAACCTTCGCGCCCTTTGCGTCAAAGCCCTTGCTTCACCCGCGCCAAACCCCCGCCGCAATCCTCCGCAACTCCGGGAGCACCTCGCCCAACGCCGTCGGCTCACTCCCCCGCGATCCAAATGCAAAGTAAACTTTCCGATACAGCGCAAACAACTCGTCATACAACGTCACCGCACCAGCCTCAGGCTCATACGTCTTGAACGGCAGACACATCTTCGCCTGCGCCTCTTCAATCGTCTTGAACACCCCCGCTGCCACCAGCGCAAAGATCCCCGACCCCAGACTCGTCGGCACGCCATCCGGCACCAACACCGGCTTGCCCAGCACATTCGCGTACACCTGGTTCAGCACCGCATTATTCTGCGGAATCCCGCCCGCATTAATCACGCGATGCACCGGCACGCCATACTCCGCCATCCGCTCCAGAATAATCCGCGTATGAAACGCCGTCCCCTCAATCGCCGCGAACAGCTCATCCTTCGCCGTATGAATCAGGTTCCATCCCAGCGTCATCCCGCCCAGCTCAGGATTCACCAGCACCGTCCGGTCGCCATTGTCCCAACTCAGCCGCAGCAGACCCGTCTGCCCCGCCTTATACTCCGCCAGCCCCGCGGACAACGCGCGCACATCCGTCCCCGCACGCCGCGCGATCGCCTCAAAGATATCGCCGGTCGCCGACAGGCCCGCCTCTATCCCCGCAAACGCCGGATGCACGCTGCCCGGCACCACGCCGCAAACCCCCGGCACCAGCCGCGTCTCCGAGCTCATCGCAATAATACAAGTCGACGTCCCCACCACATTCACCACGTCGCCTTCTTTGCATCCCGCGCCAATCGCATCCCAATGCGCATCGAACGCGCCCACCGGAATCGGTATCCCCGCAGGCAGCCCCATCTCCTTCGCCCACTTCTCGCTCAACCCTCCAGCTACCGCGTCCGACGTCCGATACTCCCCGCCCAGTTTCTCCCTCACCCCATCAAACACGGGATCCAGCTTCGACAGAAACTCCTGCGACGGCAGCCCACCCCACTTCGGATTCCACATCCACTTGTGCCCCATCGCGCACACACTGCGCGGAGCCTTCGCCGCATCCGTAATTCCGATCAGCGTAGCCGCCACCATGTCGCAGTGCTCCAGCGCCGTCGCAAACTTCTCCCGCTTCTCAGGATTGTTCCGCAACCAATACAGCAGCTTCGCAAATCCCCACTCATGCGAATAAACTCCGCCGCACCAGTCGATCGCTTCCAACCTCAACTCATGTGCGAGCTCCGTAATCTGTTGCGCTTCCTTATGCGCCCGGTGGTCGCACCACAGCATGTACTCATCCAACGGCTGCAACTGCGCGTCCACAGGAATCACACTCGACCCGGTAGTATCGAGCGCCAGCGCCACAATCTCTTTCGCATCCACCCCACTCTGCTTCACCACCGCCCGCACCGCCTCCACCAGCGCACGCATCTGGTCCTCATGCGATTGCGTCGCGAAGTCCGGATCTTCCTGCTTCCGATGCAACGGATACGCCGCCGAAGCTGTCCCCAGCCTGCCCCGCTCGCTATCCAGCAACGTCACGCGAACACTGAGCGTTCCAAAATCCACACCTGCAACAATGGCCATACGATCCTCTCAACCCTTCCCTTACCCTCGCGTACCTTCGCCGGTTCGCGAGGCACCACAATTTGAAATAATGCCTAGTGTAAACGTTTTCCGTGGGGTACGATACCTGTGTTGATGATCCCTAGTCAACCCCGTCTCTGAATTCGCTTCCAGCCTCACGCTCGCGTATGCTGATCCACAAAACAGGTTGCCTCCCCCGTGAAACGAACGCGTAAGCCCAATGACGTATCCACGCCCCCCAAGATCGACATTCGCGGCGTAGCTTCGCTCGCCCGCGTTTCCATCGCCACCGTCTCCCGCACCATCAATCACGTCCCCACCGTCGACCCCGTCCTCGCCGCCCGCGTCTGGAAAGCCGTTACCGATCTCAACTACTTTCCCAACACCCAGGCCCGCGCCCTCGTCTCCGGCAAAAGCCGGCTGCTCGGCCTCGTCGTCTCCGAAATCACCAACCCCTTCTTCCCCGAACTCATCCAGGAGTTCGAACAAATCGCCGTCGCGCGCGGCTACGAGATTCTCATTGGCTCGACCAATTACGAGACCAAGACCATGGAACTCTGCGCCCGCCGCATGCTCGAGCGCCAGGTCGACGGCGTCGCCATCATGACCTTCGGCATCGAAGACTTCCTCCTCGATCGCTTCGCCGCCGACAACATCCCCTTCGTCTTCATCGACCCCGCCCCCGCGCGCCCGCTCAACAGCGTCCTCGCCGTCGACTATCGCGCCGGCATCTACGAAGGCGTTCAGCATCTCGCCGTCCTCGGCCACCGCAACATCGGCTTCATCAGCGGCCCTCTCACCCGCCGCTCCGCCGTAAGCCGCAAGGCCGCCTTCCTCAGCTGCCTCCAGTCCACCGGCATCAAGGCCAATCCCGAGTGGCTCATCGAAGGCAATCATGCCCTCGATGGCGGCCGCGACGCCATGCAGAAGATCCTCGAGCTGCCCAACTGGCCAACCGCCGTCATGTGCTCCAACGACATGACCGCCATCGGCGTTCAGCACGCCCTCTTCGAAGCCAATCTTCGCGTTCCCGACGACTTCTCCCTCATCGGCTTCGACGATATCCACCTAGCCGAGTACACCATCCCGCCCCTCACCACGGTCCGTATGTCCTGCAGAGATCTCGCCACCAAAGCCATCGACAATCTACTCTCACGTCTCAAGCCCGCCGACAGCAACCAGGAATCCGTCACCAAGATCAGCACGCGTCTAATCGTTCGCCAAACCACGGGCCTGCCAAGAAACACGCTTCAGGATCTCCCCCAAATGCCCGCCAGCCGCCCCCGCAAACGCTAACAGATCCAGCCGGGTGCCCCCTTCATGACGGCTTCATGTCATGAGTGGGATCCAACCTCTCTAGGACGTCGGGACCGGCGTCGCCCGCGCACGCGCCACACTCCGATACGTCGGCAAATATCCCAAACTCCGCGCAAACGCCAAAATCTTATCGAACTGCAAACTAATCGTAGCCCCCGCCTTCTGCGTCACCTCGTCCTCAATCGGCAGATCAAAATCATCGGCCCCATACAGCAGTCCCTCAAGCGCGCGCTCGTTCTGCGTCAGCACCGACGTCCGAATCCGTGGCACGTTGTCCAGATAAATCCGGCTCAACGCCAGGTGCCGCAGGTACTCGCTCGTGCTGATCTCAATCCCACCCAGCTGATCACCAAGCGGCGTGAAGTACGGCTTGAACGTCCAGCACAAAAAGCTTCCCAACCCGCCGAATTCGTCCTGAAACTGCCGCGTCCGCTCCAGGTGTTCAATCCGCTCCTCAATCGTCTCGTCAAACCCAATCACCATCGTCGCCGACGTGTTCAGCCCCGCCTCAACAATCGCCCTCTGCGCCTCGAAATATTGCGCAACCGTGTACTTGAACTTGCTGTGCCGCCGCCGAAAATCCTCGGTAAGAATCTCCGAGCCCCCACCCGTAATCCATCGCACACCGGCATCCTTGAACCGCCGAGCCGTCGTCGCGTAGTCCAGCTTGGCATGATCAGCCAGGTACATAAACTCCGCAATCGTCAGCGCATAGAACTCCATCTTGTCGCCATACCGCTCGCGCACCGCGGCGAACAAATCGCAGTAATACTCCAGCGCGAGCGCCGGATTGAACCCACCGTTGAACCCCACCAAATCCCCGCCCAGCGCAATCAGCTCGTCGATCTTCGCAAACACCTGCTCCTGTGTAAGAACGTACCCACCCTCGCCACCCGGCAGTGTATAAAACGCACAGTAGTCGCACTGCGCCACACACACGTTGGTGTAGTTGATAATGCGCATCAGCATGTACGTGCAGGCATTCGGCTTCACATACCGCGACCGAACCATCTGCGCCAGCTCGCGCATCTCTTCATCGCTGGCGTTCTTCCATAACCACAACGCCTCATCCGCAGTAACCCGCCCACGGCTCTCAACCTTCGCTCGAATCTCCGGCATCAACGACGCAATAGCATTCACCCCTCTAGTCTATTCCGAATCCGCCGGCTCCCACCCAACCCCCGCCCGCTGGCCCCCGGACCCTGCTTTACTCCGCCACCGGCAGCGTAAAGCTAAACACCGACCCCTCGCCCAGCTGGCTGGTCACCGACAACGTCCCATGGTGAGCATCAATAATCGCGCGGCTGATCGCCAATCCCATCCCCGTCCCCCACGTCTGCTGGCTCGGAACGCTCGCCCGATAAAATCGCTCAAAAATTAAACTCTGCTCCGACAGATCAATCCCCATCCCTCGATCCGCCACGCTTACGTTCACCACCCCATCCTTGCGCTCAGCCGAAATCCGAATCGGGCTTCCCGCCGGCGAATACTTCGCCGCATTCTCCACCAAATTCGTCAGCACCTTCGTAATGAAATCCGCATCGGCCATCACCAGCGGCAGCGTCGGCAAACTCACCTTCACCTCGCGGCTATCCAGCAGGCTCGAGCAGTTCGCCAGCGCCTGCTCCACCATCGTGCCCACAGCCGTCGGCGCAAACGTCATGTGGACCTCCCGCGTATCCAGCTGCGCCATCTCCACCGCCTCGGTCACCAGCTGGTTCAGCCGATCGCTCTCTTCATCGATCACCGTCAGTAACTCGCGCTCTTCTTCCCGGTCCAGGGTATGGTCCAGCGTCTTCGGCAGCAGCAAGGTCGACGCGGCCGCCTTAATCGCCGTCAGCGGCGTCCTCAGCTCATGCGTAATCGAGTCGATCATCAGCGACCGCAGCCGCTCACTCTCCTTCGCTGCCTCGCCCCGCGTCACATCCTCCAGCGCCTGCGCCCGATCAATCGACACCGAGATCAATCCCCCAATCGCCTCCAGCGTATTGGTCGAAAGCTGCACGCCCCGGCTCAATCCATCGATCAGCAGCAGTCCGCGCGGCCTCACCCCCACGCGCAGCGGAATCCTCGCCTGCAGTCCCACCATCTCCGCAGCCGGCAGCGTCTGCGCCAGTTGCCGCAGCCCAATATCATCCATCTGAATCTCTGAAGTCTCCCCCGCCATGTACCGCCGATCGCCTTCCAGCAGGTACAGCACAATGGTGTCCGCCCGCGTCACCAGCATGATCGCCGGACTGATCGCATTCAGCAGGCTCGCCACATTCTCCGCCTGCAGCAGCTGCCGACTCAGCCCGTACAGCACCTCCAGCTCCCGCTGCCGCCGTCGAGCGTCCTCCGCCTCCATACGCGCCCGCTCCGACAACCGGCTTCCCACCACCGCCACCGTCAGAAATACAAAGATCCCCAGCCAGTTCTGCGGATCGGCAATCGTGAACGTCCCTATCGGCGGAAGAAAATAAAAGTTGTACGCTATCGTCGCCGCCACCGACGTCGCCACTGCATACCGCAATCCCCATCGCGCCGCCAGAAACAGCACCAGCAACAGCAGCGTTAACGCCACCGTCGTAGGGTTTACATGCAGCCACAGGTGATATACCGCTACGATCCCGATCAGCACCACCGCCGCCGTCGACCACCGGAATACTTCGACCACTCTCTGTGAGTTCACAAAGTGATACTACGTCTTGCCGGCCGATTCCACACCCACTCCATCAAGCAGTCCACCATTCGACCCCGCGCTCGACCACCTCACCTCCCAATCCCCGCAAAGGGAAAATTTCTTCACGCCTTATATGCAAAGACTTGTCCATCCCCACAGCTCCCTTAAGCTATCTAGCTGAAAATACGTGCCATTCCATTGGATGTTGACATGCTGCAATTATCACGAGGCAATTCGCCCCGATCGTCTATCCACAAGGAGCAGCTATGAAAATGCGGTTCTTCAGTTGGACCACCCTTCCCATCCTTGCACTGATCGCGGGGTCTTTCCAGGCCCATGCGCAGTCAACGCAAATCACCTCCCCCGCTGGCCTTTCCCCCTCGGACACAACGCTCACCTTCTCGGGTCCGCTGGGCACCAATCTAGGCAATCCCGTGAATTTCGCCGCTGGCGGAAATACGTTGACCTTCTCCAATACGAACGGTTTTGAAGTAGACCAGGCGGGCTCCAACTACTTCAACACTGCATTCGCGAACGGTACCGCGATTCTCTTCGGAACTGGATTCGAGGGATCCGGAGGCACGGCCACCATCGACTTCAGCACCGCGGTCAGCGAGGTCGGATTCAACGCGGAGGAATTCGCCGATGGCCCCTACACCATGACGTTCTCAGCCTATGATGGCGCCACCTGGCTCGGAACCTACACCGCGAATGGCAGCGACCCCGACGGCGGATTCGATTCGACCCTGAGCTTTGAAGGCGTGCAGGCCACAGACGGCTACGACATCACCTCCATCGTGCTGAGCGATGCCGATGGCAACAACCTCGGCATCGGCCCGATCTCCTACGCCGCGGCCTCGTCTGTCACTCCCGAACCCAGCTCCTTCGGCCTGTTGTTTACGGGACTTGCCGGCCTCGGCGAAATGATTCGCCGCAGGACGCTTCGTCGTTCGTAGCTCACTGTTTCTTTAGCATCTGAACCACCCATGACGGGCAGAGCAGATTCCACCGCTCTGCCCGTTCTCTTTTGTCCATCGCGAGCTTCCAACACCACCGCCGTGCAGCGACAGGTACTATACGTCTACAATTCCGGTCAGCACCACTACCGCCGACGACTACCGAAATCCCCGACCACCCTCTGTGACTTCACAAGGAGTTAGTACGACTTGCCGACCGATTCCACACCCAGGAAAAGTCCCGAAGACTGGCTGATCACCGCCGAGCCCGAAAAAACGCGCGGCCGCTTCAAGATATTTCTCGGCTACGCTCCCGGCGTCGGCAAGACCTTCAGCATGCTCTCGGAAGGCATTCGCCGCCGCCAGCGCGGTGAGGACGTCGTCATCGGCGTCGTCGAAACTCACGGCCGCAAAGGCACCGCCGAACTCGCCAACAAGCTCGAACTCGTTCCCACCCGCGAGATCGACTACAAAGGCACTCTCTTCCACGAGATGGACGTCGATGCCATCCTCGAGCGCAAGCCCCAGGTCGTCCTCATCGACGAGCTCGCCCACAGCAACATCGTTGGCAGCCGCAACTCAAAACGCTACGAAGACGTCTTCCTTCTCCTCGACGCCAACATCGACGTCCTCAGCACCATCAACGTCCAGCACGTCGAATCGCTCACCCCTCGCATCCAGAGCCTCACCGGCATCCCCGTCCGCGAAACCGTACCCGACTGGGTCCTCGACCGCGCCGATGAAATAGTCATCGCCGACCTCACCCCCGAAGCTCTCGTCACCCGCATGCGCCGCGGCGACATCTACCCCGTGGACCGCGCCGAGCGCGCCCTCGCCAACTTCTTCCGCCGCGGCAACCTCATCGCCCTCCGCGAAATGGCCCTCCACCGCGTCACCCGCGCCGTCGATCGCACCCTCGACGACTACGTCAAGCGCAAGCAGCTCGGCCCCCACTGGTCCGTCACCGAAAAAGTAGCCGTCTGCATCAGCAACCGCCCCCAGGCTCGCGACCTCATCGCCCGCGGCGCGCGCCTTGCCGAAGGCCTCGGCGGCGAACTCTACGTGCTCCACGTCCAGACCCACAAAGACCAGTCGCCCGAGTCCCAGCGCACCCTTGAAGCCAGCCTCAAGTTCGCCGAAAACCTCGGCGCCCACGTCGTCCAACTCTCCGGCAAACGCATCGCCTCCGCCACCGCAGCCTACATCACTGAGCAGCGCATTACCCAGGCACTCTTCGGCCGCTCCGCCCTTCATGGCCTCCGCAAGTACCTCTACTTCTTCGCCATCCAGCGCTTCATGTCTGAAGCTCCCCACGTCGACCTCCACATCGTCACCCAAGAGGATCGCTAACTTGCACGCCGTTCCCCGGTAAGATCACTAGCATGCGTATCCTCATCGTCGACGACGAGCGCCAGATCACCCGCGTCCTCCGCACCTCCCTCCAAAGTTCCGGCTACGAAGTCACCGTCGCCAACAACGGCCTCGAAGCCTTCGAGCTCTTCCGCTCCACCTCGCCCGACCTCGTCATCACCGACCTCGCCATGCCCGAGATGGACGGCATCGACCTCACCCGCGCCATCCGCCGCCTCTCCGAAACCCCCATCATCATCCTCTCCGTCCGCGAGCAGGAGACCATGAAAGTCGCCGCTCTCGACGAAGGCGCCGACGACTACGTCACCAAGCCCTTCAGCATGCCCGAGCTCCTCGCCCGCGTTCGCGCCAACCTTCGCAAAATCGCCCGCGAAGAGCCCGCCCCCGCTGAGATCACCGTCGGCGAGCTCTACATCGACACCTCCTCGCGCACCGTCCGCGTCCGCGGCGCAGAAATCCACCTCACCCCCAAGGAGTTCGATCTCCTCCTGCTCTTCATCAACAATCCCAACCGCGTCCTCACCCACAAATTCCTCCTCCGCCACATCTGGGGTTCGGCCGGCGAAGATCAGCCCGAGTACCTCCGTGTCCTCATCGCCCAGCTCCGCAAAAAACTCGACCCCGCCGACAGCTCCCGTTACATCGAATCCGAGCCCTGGGTCGGATACCGTCTGCGCACCTCCCTTACGACTTCTTAACGACTTCCCTACGGACTTCTCATGGCCTTCAGCCTTCTACTAATGAAGGTGAAATCATCCAATGTGCCGCGTTTACGCTCTCTCATCGCTCTCTCAAGCCCACCCGTGCGCACCTACCCGCCCCTCCTTCTCCGGCGCATCCACCCGCCGTCCCCGGCTGCCGGCGCGCAACGTCTTTCCACACCTTGCCGCCCTTCATAATTCAGCCGGCCACCAACCCTTTCTCTTCTAGTTCGGAGCCCCTATGGCAGACATCATCGCAGTCATCACCATCGCCCTGCTCTTCCCCCTCTCGCTGCTCTACGTCACCGCCTGCGACCACCTGAAAGGCAGCCGCGCCAAAGGAAGCCACTCATGATCGAAAACGTAATCCTCCTCGTCATCTCTCTCCTGCTTCTTATCTACCTCGTCTACGCGCTCTTACGTCCGGAGAAGTTCTAATGTCGCTCAACGGCTGGCTCCAAATTGCTCTCTTCATCGCACTCATCCTGCTGCTCGCCAAACCTATGGGCAGCTACATGACGCGCGTCTTCGATCGTCGCCGCACCTGGCTCGACCCCATCCTTGTCCCCTGCGAGCGCCTCCTCTACCGCCTCACCGGCATCAACCCCGACGAGGAAATGCGCTGGACCCAGTACGCCGTCGCCATGCTCGTCTTCAGCGCCGCGACCCTCGCCCTCACCTACGTCGTCGAGCGCATCCAGCTCTTCCTCCCGCTCAACCCGCAGCATCTCGCCAACGTTGCGCCCGACCTCGCCTTCAACACCGCTGTCTCCTTCACCACCAACACCAACTGGCAGTCCTACACGCCAGAGACCACCATGAGTTACTTCACTCAGATGTTCGGTCTCGCCACGCATAACTTCTGGTCCGCCGCCGTCGGCATCGCCATGGCCATTGCCTTTATCCGTGGCATCGCCCGTCGCGAGATGAAGACCCTCGGCAACTTCTGGGTCGACCTCACTCGCGCCACCCTCTGGGTACTTCTCCCCATCTGCATCGTCTTCGCCGTCGCTCTCACCTCGCAGGGCGTCATCCAGAACTTCCATCCCTACACCACCGCCAAGCTCGTTCAGCCGCAAACCGTAACCACCACGGGCACCGACGGCAAGACCACCACCACCACCGTCACCACCCAGACCATCGCACAAGGCCCGGTCGCTTCGCAGGAAGCCATCAAGATGCTCGGCACCAACGGTGGCGGCTTCTTCAACGCCAACAGCGCGCACCCCTTCGAGAACCCCACACCCCTCTCGAATTTCCTGCAGATGCTCGCTATCTTCCTCATCCCGGCCGGCCTCACCGTCACTCTCGGCACCATGGTCGGCTCGCCCAAACACGGCTGGGCTGTGCTCGCGGCGATGACCATCCTCTGGTTCTGCGGCGTCTTCGTCTGCTACCACGCCGAATCCCAATCCAACCCCCTCATGCACAACGTCGACCAGCGCACCACCCTCACGCAGCCCGGCGGCAACATGGAAGGCAAAGAGGTCCGCTTCGGCATCGCCAACTCCGCCCTCTTCGCCACCGTCACCACCGACGCCAGCTGCGGCGCCGTCAACGCCATGCACGACTCCTTCACCCCTCTCGGCGGACTCGTCCCCCTTACCAACATCATGCTCGGCGAAATCGTCTTCGGTGGCGTCGGCGCCGGCCTCTACGGCATGCTCGTCTTCGTCGTCATCTCCGTCTTCATCGCCGGCCTCATGGTCGGTCGAACCCCCGAGTACCTCGGCAAGAAAATCGAAGCCTACGACGTCCAGATGTCGATGCTCTACCTCCTCATCTTCCCGCTCATCATCCTCGGCTTCGCCGCCGTCGCCGTCCTCATGCCCAACCTCGGCCTCAGCTCCCTCAATAACCACGGCCCCCACGGCCTCACCGAGATCCTGTACGCCTACGCCTCCACCACTGGCAACAACGGCTCCGCCTTCGCCGGCCTCAGCGCCAACACCCACTGGTACAACTACTCGCTAGGCTTCGCGATGTTCTTCGGCCGCTTCATGATGGCCATCCCCATGCTCGCCATCGCAGGCAATCTCGCCGGCAAGAAAATCGTCCCCGAAACCGCGGGCACCTTCCCCGTGACGACGCCACTCTTCACGGTCCTGCTCACCTCGGTCATCGTCATCGTCGGCGCGCTTACCTTCTTCCCCGCGCTGTCCCTCGGCCCCATCCTGGAGCACCTGCTCCTCCACGCCGGCCACACCTTCTAACCGCGTCATGTACTCAGCAGCATCAAGTCCTAAGCATCGTCGCAACACCAGCTTCTAGGTACCCCAAGGCTTTAGCCTTGGGCTTCCCAAGCCAGAAACAATTCGGGCTTTAGCCCCTGGGGTAAAGCCAAGCATCACCGAGGATCTTCATGTCCACCGCAAGTCAAGCCAAAGGCCGCCGCAGCCTGTTCGATTCCAAAATCGTTCGCCGCGCCTCCATCGACGCTCTCGTCAAACTCGCCCCCAGGACCATGATGAAGAATCCCGTCATGTTCGTCGTCGAAGTCGGCAGCGTCCTCACCTCCGCTCTCCTCATCTACGACGTCTTCACCCACCACGGGCACTTCAGCTTCGATCTCCAGATCACTCTCTGGCTCTGGTTCACCGTGCTCTTCGCCAACTTCGCCGAAGCCATGGCCGAAGGCCGCGGCAAAGCCCAGGCCGACGCCCTCCGTCTAGCCAAATCCGAGACCACTGCCTACAAGGTCACCAAGTCCGGCGCCATCGAAGAGATCCCCTCCTCCCAACTCCGCGCCGACGACGTAGTCCGCGTCGTCGCCGGCCAGATGATCCCAGGCGATGGCGAAGTCATCGTCGGCGTCGCCAGCGTCGACGAGTCCGCCATCACCGGCGAATCCGCCCCCGTGATCCGCGAAGCCGGCGGCGATCGCTCGGCTGTGACGGGAGGAACCCGCGTCCTCTCCGACGAGATCACCGTACGCATCACCTCCAACCCCGGCGAAACCTTCCTCGACCGAATGATCGCCCTCGTCGAAGGTGCCGAGCGCCAGAAGACTCCCAACGAGATCGCCCTCAACATCCTTCTCGCCGGCCTCACCATCATCTTCCTGCTCGCCGTCGTCACCCTGCAGCCCTACGCCATCTACTCCGGCGCACCGCAAACCGTCTTCGTCTTAATCTCGCTGCTGGTCTGTCTCATCCCCACCACCATCGGCGGCCTGCTCTCCGCCATCGGCATCGCAGGCATGGACCGCCTCGTCCAGCACAACGTCCTCGCCACATCGGGCCGTGCGGTGGAAGCCGCGGGCGACGTCAACACCCTGCTCCTCGACAAGACCGGCACGATCACCATTGGCAACCGCGAAGCCTCCGAATTCGTAACCGCCCCCGGCGTCTCCAGCGAGCAATTAGCCGACGCCGCCCAACTCTCATCCCTCGCCGACGAAACCCCCGAAGGCCGCTCCATCGTCGTCCTCGCCAAGCAGCAATACAACCTCCGCGGCCGCGAGCTCGCGCACCTCAACGCCGAGTTCATTCCCTTCTCCGCCCTCACCCGCATGTCCGGCATCGAAGTCGATGGCCGCAGCATCCGCAAAGGCTCCGTCGACGCCATCTCCACCTACCTCATCGAGCATGGCAGCAAGCTCCCCGACGCTGTCCGCGAATCCGTCGACACCATCTCCCGCTCCGGCGGCACACCTCTGGTCGTTGCAGAAAACGGCCGCGCCCTCGGCGTCATCCACCTCAAGGACATCGTCAAGGGCGGCATGCGCGAACGCTTCGATCAGCTCCGCGCCATGGGTATTCGCACCATCATGATCACCGGCGACAACCCGCTCACCGCCGCCGCCATCGCCCGCGAAGCCGGAGTAGACGACTTCCTCGCCGAAGCCAAACCCAAAGACAAGATGGACCTCATCAAACGCGAGCAGGCCGAAGGCAAACTCGTAGCCATGACCGGCGACGGCACCAACGACGCCCCCGCCCTCGCCCAGGCAGACGTAGGCGTAGCCATGAACTCCGGCACCCAGGCCGCCAAAGAAGCCGGCAACATGGTCGACCTCGACTCCAACCCCACCAAGCTCATCGAGATCGTAGCTATCGGCAAACAACTGCTGATGACCCGCGGCGCGCTCACCACCTTCTCCATCTCCAACGACATCGCAAAATATTTCGCCATCATCCCCGCCATGTTCGCCGGAGCCTTCCCCGTCCTCAACGCGCTCAACGTCATGCATCTCCACACCCCGGAGTCAGCCATCCTCTCCGCGGTCATCTTCAACGCCCTCATCATCGTCGCGCTCATCCCGCTGGCCCTGCGAGGCGTAAGCTACCGCCCCATGTCCGCCGCCGCCCTACTCCAGCGCAACCTCGTAGTCTACGGCCTCGGCGGCATCGTAGCCCCCTTCATCGGTATCAAGCTAATCGACATGCTAATCACCGCCCTGCACCTCGCCTAGCCGCTGCACTTGCTATTGCTGTTGAACTTGCTTTTGTAGTTGAACTTGCTTTTGCCGTTGCCAGTTTTTCGTCGTCATCCTGAGCGTAGCGAAGGACCCCCGTATTGGTTGTTGCCTTTGCTGTTGCTGTTGCTTTTGCTGTTGCTTTTGCTGTTGCCTTTGCCTTTGCTGTTGCTTCTGCCGTTGCCGTTGCCCTTGCTTTTCTGGCTGTCATTCCGAGGCGCAGCCGAGGAACCTGCTTCTAGAACCACCGAGTCACCCGAAGGACCACCACCATGAAGAAAACCATCATCACCGCCACCCTCTACACCCTCATCACCGCAGTCCTCCTCGGCATCGGCTACCCGCTCCTAATCACGGGCATCGACCACATCCTCTTCCCCAAACAAGCCAACGGAGAACTCATCACGCGTAACAACGAGGTCATCGGCTCCCACCTCATCGGCCAGACCTTCACCGGAGACACATACTTCAACACCCGCCCCTCCGCCGCCGGCACCGGCTACGACGCCTCCTCCTCCGGCGGCTCCAACTACGGCTCCACCAGCAAAGCCCTCATCGACCGTGTCCAGGCCAGCGTCACCACTGTCCAATCAGGCGCCACGCCCGTCCCCGTCGACCTCGTCACCGCCTCCGGCTCCGGCCTCGATCCCGACATCTCTCCCGCCGCGGCCTACTACCAGGTCCCCCGCATCGCCCACGCCCGCCACCTCACCGAATCCGCCCTCATCCACCTCATCGACGACCACACCACCCAACGCCAGTTCGGCCTCCTCGGCGAACCCCGCGTCAACGCCCTCGACCTCAACCTCGCCCTCGACGCCCTCAGTCACTAACCAACCACGAACCCCAGAATCACGCCCAACCCGAGCGCTCCCGGGAAGCCACAGCCGCCGTGGCGAAACTTGGCACCCTTTGCGCCCTTTGCGTCAAAGCCCTTGCCCTTGCCTTTGCCGTTGCCGTTGCCCTCGCCGTTGCCGTTCTTCGACAATTTCTGAAAGAAATTGTCATTCCGAGCGCAGCAAGGAACCTGCTTTTCGCTCGCGCCAGCGAGCGCCCGTTCTTGCCCTTGCCTTTCTTTCTGTCATTCCCTCCGGGAATCTGCTTCTTCTCTTGCACTCGCCCATCCGGATCAGCATGCAGCCCCCTGAAACCACCCTCACCGCAAAATGGGCTTTAGCCCTGGCTCCCCTCGTCCGGCGACCCCACTACGCGTGCCCAAAATAAAATTCCCCAAAAACCCGCCAAAACCACCGTGTCAACCCCCGCCACAACCCGAAACCTCGCAAACCCCCGTCCCTATTGCCGATTTCTCTCCAACCCATTTGGCATAGTTACTCTCCCAAACGACTAAACTTAAAGTAGACCTCTCCAAACCCAGGCGCCCTCCCACATCAAATGCCGAAACGCACCGTAACCCTTTTAGAAGGGGCACTTTGCGTGTAACCCTAATCTGGAGACTACTTTACGGGCAATTCTGCCACCCGCAAGGGGGATACTTTGCCACCTAACCCGTTTCCTGAGACCACTTTGCGGCAAATGGAGCCAAATGAAGGGGGAGGGGGGTACCCTACCGCCCACCCCGCCCCACCACCGGCGCGCGAGGTCCCTGCGCCAAGCCAGCCAGCCGAAACGTAATCACCATCGCCGGCACCAGATAAGCAAACGACCCGAGCACCCACATCACCACCGCTCCCAACACCTGGTCATCCAGCACCGAAATCCCAAACGGATTCGGGTGCTGCACATAGTAGCTATAAACCGGCCGCTCGCAGAAGGCCAAAAACGCCGACAGCATCGTCATCACCACATCGCCCAGCGCCAGATAAACCAGCATCCCCCAATCATCGGGTCGCTGCTTCGCCGGCCAAGGCCGAAAAATGTACCACCAGAACAGCAGCGAGGTAAACAGGAAGCAAAGGTGCTCCACACCATGCACCGTCTCATTCTCCAGCGCATAGTTGTAAGCCGCCGGAACATGCCAGGCCAGATACGCCACATTCATCCCCAGCCACGCAACCGCAGGCGCCACCAGCCACGCTGCAAAACGCCGCAAAGCAACAACCCGCACCAGCGGTCCAACAATCCATCGCAGCACCGGCCGCGGTAACCCACGCAGCAGCGGCACCACAGGCAGTCCATACAACAGCAGCATCGGTATCGCCGACATCAACAGCAGATGCTCAATCATGTGCGCAGTCAGCAGCGCATCCGCAAAGCCATCCATCGGCGACGCAATCACGATCCACAACAGCAACAGCCCGCACAGAAAGGACGCCAACCGCTCCGCATTGAATTGCGCCAGCCGAGTCTTACGCAGCTCGAACCAGCCCCGCACATACACCAGCGCAGTAAGCACAATCGAGAGCGTCAGCCCAATCGGCAGCTTCCAATCCGCGAAAATGTCCCGCACCGCACCTGACATACCCTACGGCTTCTGCCCGGCAATCGGCGCACCCTGAGACTTCTCCGTCTGCACCTGCCGATTCCGCGTCAGCTCCCGCGACGCATCGATCGCCGGTTGTAGATCGTTGCCGCGCAGCGTCATCAGAAACTTCACCAGCGCCTTGGTCTCTGACGGATTCAACGCATTGCCATAAGCCGGCATGTTGCCTCCGCCCTGCAACACCTGCCGCACGATCTGGTCCTCGGTAAGCCGCGTTGCCACAGAGTCCAGCGCCGGTCCGCGTTGTCCGCCCGCGCCATCCAGTTCGTGGCAGTTACGGCACTGCTTGTCCTGCAGCACCATCGCTCCCTGCCGTTCCAGCGGCGACCGGTCATGCATGTACTTCACCGGCACCGCGTCGCTCGACCAGGCATCCATCACCGGACTCCAAGGCGTGTACGTTCCCAGCCGCGTAAAGATCCCCAACGACACGGCGATCACCGATACGGACAGCACAGCAACCGGCCGCCGAGCCCAGTGCCTCTCCCCCTCACTGGCAATCAGCGGCAGCAGCAGCATTCCTGCAATTGCAACGACGGGCACAACCAGCAGCACCGGCGTCTCCAGCGCCGGAGGAAGGAACGCCAACACTGCATAGATCCAAAGAAAGAAAAAGTCAGGCTTCGGCGCCGTCTGAATGATCGTAGGATCCGGCTGCCCGCTAGGACCGAACGGCCCGAAGAAGAACGCGCAAGCCATCACAGCGAACAGGATCGAAGCAGCAAACACCGCGTCCTTCCAGGCGGCATCCGGCACAAACGGCATGCCTGTCTTCTCCACCAGCTCGTGATACTCGCGCTCATACGTCGACTTCCGCACCAGCCGTCCCGGCATAGGCCAGTCACTCACTCCATGCCGCAGCACCATCCACACATGCACCCCGACTCCAGCAAGCAGGAGACCAGGAATCACGAACACATGCAGCGTAAAGAAACGAGACAGCGTAGCGCCACCGATGATTGGCCCACCGAGAACCAAATGAACCAGCTGCGCTCCGACAAACGGTACGCGACTAACGATCGAAGCCCCAATCCCGAGGCCCCAATAAGCATCCTGGTCGAACCGCATCACCTGCCCGGTGAACGCCATGCCCAACGTCAGCAGCAGCAGGACAACGCCAACAATCCACGTAAGCTCTCGAGGAAACTTGTAGGCACCAAACAGAAAAACCTGCACCATGTGGATCAGCACAATGGCGATCATGAAATCCGATCCCCAACCATGCAGCGCGCGCACATACCATCCGAGAGCGATGTTGTGATTCAGAAAATTCAGGCTGGTCCAAGCCTCATTCGCCGAAGGGCTATAAATCAGCGCGAGTAAAATTCCGGTCATGACCTGTAGGATCAGCAACACCGTTGCTGCACTGCCAAACACATACCACCAGCTCGCGTTGTTCGACGGAGTAGGATGTGCCGCAGCCTCGCTGATCGGCTTGATAAGACCAAGCCGATGTTCGAGCCACTCGTAGGCAGCGATGCCGCTCTGCTTCAGCCTTCCCATGTTGTTGACCTCATCTCAACCATTGCAGGCTGGATCTTGACCAATGGCTTCTCTTTGCACGACGCCTGCGTAGCAAGCGTCGGCATGTCGCCCGCATGGATTACCAGCGAGTTCCCTGCGATCTTGTACTTGTACTCAAACAATCCGCGCTCTGGAGGACCCGAAGCTCTGCTGCCATCTTCGTAGTACGCTCCACCATGACATGGACACAAAAACAGCTTCGACTCCGAGAACCATCGCACCGGACAACCCAGATGCGCACAATTGATAGCGAATACTTGGAACGTTTGCTCCGATACACGCCGGACCCAGCAAGGGACCTTCGCCGTTTCGCCGTCGTCGAACGTCGCAACCGGACTGCGGAATTCGGCCAACCGCGTCTGGCCCACAGGAAACTCACTCACGTCCCCAACGCTGATCCACGACCCAACGTTTGCCTTCTTCCTGGAGACTGGTCCGAGCAGATACCCGATCAAAGGCACAGCAAGCACCGCGCCGACGGCCGCGTTCAACCCGACAGCAAGCTTGAAGAGGAACACACGGCGTGTGTGCGCCTGGGCCTTGCCCTCCGGCGACAGCGCGTCGTTACTGGACTCTCCCGGATATTTTAGAAATTCGCTCATACTCGTCTCCGCACGCTGTTGAGTGTTCTATGGATGCATATAAGGCTGACCTGGAGCTGCGACTCGATGCGAACCGAGCCACGCCACAACATCGGTAATCTCTCTATCGGTCATAGGCCGTGAACCTGCGCCGATCATGTCGGACCGCCAATCGGGCATCCCATCTTCAGGCTGGCCAGCAATGATCAAGCTCCGCAAACCTTGGTCGCTTACCAGCGCAAGGTATGCGGGATCAACAAGAGAGCCAGTGGAATTCTCTTTTCGCTTGAGCCCGGTTCCATCGCTGCCGTGGCAACTCGCACAGAAGGCAGTGAAGGCTCGCTGCCCCTGAGCTTGATCCCCCGGAGAACTACTCGCATAAGCGGGAACAGCCTGGCCTTGAAGAGCTGCTGGCTTGCCCCACGCTGACTCAACTCCCTGCGCCAGGATTGCGATCTGCTGATCCGTCAGCATGCCACCCTTGCTCTTGGCAAACGCAGGCATCAAGGTTCCCGCAACACCATTTGCCGTCGCCTTCTCGATCATATCGGGACCAGCTACAAGCAGATAAACCGGATTCGCTAAGGAGATGGCCACGCCGCTCTTTCCCTGCGCACCATGACAAGCCGCGCAGTTCTGCTGATACAAAGCGGTAAAATTCGAGACCTGATCGGGGCGCACGGCTGCAGGCTCGGGTCTTGCGGGGGCTACCTTGCAACCCGCACCGGAGAACGTCACGGCAGACACCATGAGCGCAGAGGCCAACGAGCGCAGTTTCATCGCGTAATGTCCTCGTCCTTCGATTCGATTGGCGCTTCATAGTCCCGTTCATTGAGGTCACTGTGAAGCCCTGCACGAACCGAGAATGGGAGAGCTCGAAATTGCGGAGTTCGCACCTTCGTCTGCAGATTAACAACAAATCCGCAGACGAGACCAAAGGCCACTTGGGACACCACAAACCAGAACCATTCAATACGCTGGTTGAGGATTGGACTGACAACCCCTATGGCTGAGTGCAAAATACCTGTGAACAACAGGGGAACCATGATGCCCGCAGTAATGATCGGGTACTTTGGGAACATGGGTAGCATTGCGCCATAGAGCAGACCCACAAGCAGCGAAGTAAGACCGTGAATCACGAACGCCGCGAGCAATCCACGCAGATGGAATTCGCTTAGAAAAGCATCGCTTGCACCAGCCCAGCTGACAAACCCTCCCGCAGCAAGTAAGTTCATGGCGTACCAGATACTGTGGTATCTAAGAATGCTGAAGATGGCCGCTGGCACAGCCATTGCGATTCCACCTGCAATCCCACCCTTGATGCCGGTGGTGATTCGGAACGTTTCGACCGGGATAATCTTTCGTGAGGTCGCGTCTGCAGGCAATCTCGCCGCGAG
>Ga0302220_10000106_pt1 | contig 75905 bp, 66 predicted proteins | sample II_Palsa_E1_3_FD_194572 | JGI IMG/M metagenome (GOLD analysis project Ga0302220, IMG submission 194572) | Peat permafrost microbial communities from Stordalen Mire near Abisko, Sweden - II_Palsa_E1_3 | ecosystem: Environmental > Terrestrial > Soil > Palsa > Peat permafrost | place: Sweden...
GGCGGGACCTGACGTTGCTGTTCCTCCCGCCATACAGCCCGCAACTGGCACCTATTGAACGGGTCTGGAAGCTGACAAGGCGTCTGGCGCTGCATAACCGGTACTTCGCCACGCTCGCCGAAGTTCTCTCGGCCGTCGAAGCCTGTTTCCGGTACTGGATCGGACCAAACGAAGTCCTACGGAGACTATGCTGCATTATTTAAGACGCTGTGTTTAGAACACGAGGTACAACAAAAACCACGCTCGAGCGCTATGCTGTTTGCGGCAGCCTCCGCCCTCGCGGGGATCAGCAGAGATAACTGCGTTCTCCGTCCATTGATCTTGACCAGCAATTAATGTAGCGGCGAGCCAATCTATTAGGACCCCTGAGTGTTAGTTTGTTTTTGTGTAAATTCAAGGTTCGGCGTTGAGATAGGGACCGGTGCGCTGTGAAGGGGGATAACAAATGATGGTCCGCGCGGTGAAAACCAAATTTCACAAAGTCTTTGGACTCGCATGCGAATTTTTGATCTCATCGTGTATGGTATCTAACACGATATCGGTCAATCTTCTTGCTGCCATGTTGGGCTCGGCTTCGGTGAGATGAAGGGTAAGCGGCACTGTTGGCAGCTGAGGCAATCCCGTCACCTCAGAATTGAGCGCAGCAAGTGTATTCGGCATGCTGATGGTTGTACGCAGGGTGATGCCAAGTCCCGCCTCGGCCGCCGCCCAAAGGCCGGAAAGGCTCGGAGACGTGAAAACAAGCCGCCAGGGGGTCGCTTGCATTTTTGATGCAGTTTACCGGGCTAGCGACCTCTAACGCTGGCGCGGGTTTGCGTGGCGGCCCTATTTAAATATCGCAATAAATCAAAGAGTTACTGTTTGGGTGTTTGTCTCGCTCCGCGCCGACGATTGTCGGTTGCCGCGCCGATTTTGTGCCGCTACGCTGGTCAGCTCATCTCACGCTCGCGGAGAAAACGCGATGGAGCACTGGCAACTAGCGTATCTCGGCATGCGGCAGATCCCGGACGAACTCAACGAGTTCGAGCTTGCCACGTTCTTCACGTTCTCCCGCAAAGAGCGGGAGTTGATCGACGCCCGGCGCACTGACCTTTATCGGCTCGGAGTCGGGCTGCATATCGGCTTTGTGCGCATGACGGGCCGCACGCTCGACGCATACAAACAGATTCCGAAGGCCCTGTGGAGTCACCTTGGCGAACAACTGGGTGTCGATCCGCCAGAGCTCGGGACGCTACGTTCCTTGTACGATGGGCGCACCGACACACTTGTTGACCATCAGATGCTGGCCTACCAGGTACTTGGCTTCCGTCCGATGGCCGAGCATCAACGCCGCTACGTCGTGCGCTGGCTCAAGGAGCGTCTGTCCGGGCGCCCTGAGCGCGGCCAACTGTTGCATGAGTTGAAGCGGTGGCTGTACGAGCACCGCATTCTGATTGCTCATGATCGATTGCTCAAGCGGTTGATCGTACAGGCCGTCCAGGGCGTCGAAGTCGCGCTGACCGATACGCTGGGACGCGCCTTTGGCGCGTCGATACTGGATGGTTGGGGACACCTCCTTCCGCAGCCCGAAGGAGAGCACGGGAGCTTGCAACACTGGTTGTGGGCCGTTCCTCTACGCAACTCGACTCATCAGATTAGCGAGATCTTCACCAAGATCGATCGACTGTATTCAATCGGCGTTCATTCCCGCTGGCCGGCGAACTGCAATGACGCGTTGGTGCGCCACTACGCGAGACGCTGTGCGAACCGGCCGCCGTCGGTAAGCAACCGGATTGAAACGCAGTCGCGCCGACTGGAAGCCGCATGCTTCATGCGCTATTCGTTGTGTGCCGCAGCCGACCAGTTGTTGGGAATGTTGCGCCACTGGATTCAGAAGGCGGTCAACGATGCCACTCGAGACGTCGACGCCGCGCGCCCGGACTTGAAGACACGAATCCATGATTTCGCGGCCGCGGTGAAGGCAGTTGCACTCGACGCAACGCTGTCTCGCGACGAACTCAGTAACAAGGTGTGTGCGCTTGCCGATCAAGCGCTCGATGTGCGCCCGCCGAGTCGCCGGAGCCTCGTCCGTGCGCATCTCATGGCGAAGCGCGGACAAGCGCGCGCGATACTCGCCAAAATAGTCCGTCTGCCCTTTGAAGCGCAGACCGCTCATCCGGTGACCGATGCGTTGCAGGTACTGCGTGACCTGTACGCTCGCAAGGCATACACGCTACCGGACCGCGTCACGATTCGACTCGGGCGCGCATGGCGGGAGGCGATCGACGGTTACGACCGGCACAAGGCCCTGTCAGCATTCGAATGGGCGACGCTGTTTGCCCTGAGGGTCGCGTTGCGTAACGGGTCCGTCTTTGTCGACCACAGCTTTGCATTTCGCAGTCAAGCTCGGATGCTGATCCCGCACGACGACTGGAGCGCGAAGCGCAACCACTACTATGGTCATCTGAAACTGCCACAAGACGCGAAGGAATTCCTCGAACCGCTAATCCGGCATCTCGATCATGGGCTTGCGGTGCTGCGCGACGCGACTGTGCGCGGCGACGTGCGAATCGACACCGCCGTGCATCTCGATGCTTTATCGGCACAAGGCAAGGAAGCCGCAGTGGAGCCCTTGCGCCGAGCGATCTTCGCCTCCCATCCCGGTGGCCAACTCCCGGAAATCATTCTCGAGATCGACAGCGTGACACGCTTCAGCTGGTTGCTGCTCGGACGGGAACCGCGTTCACGCAGTGAGCTGCTGCTGGTGTATGCAGCGGTCTTGGCCCATGGCACTTCGTTGTCCGCAGCGGACATCTCGCGGATGGTGCCGGAATTGTCGCCTGCCGCGATCCGACAAATGATGAACCGAATCGCCGATGAACGAAAACTACGTCAAGCTGCCGACGCAGTGCTGGAATTCATGCTTCGCCACCCGATCGCCGCGCACTGGGGTCGTGCCGATCTGGCGTCGTCCGACATGATGTCGCTAGAGACGACGCGCACGGTCTGGCAGGCTCGGGCTGACCCGCGTCGGCGCACGGCGTCCATCGGCATGTACACGCACGTGATGGACCGCTGGGGGATCTTCTACGATCAACCCATCATCCTCAACGAGCGGCAAGCAGGCGCAGCAATCGAAGGCGTCATTCGACAAAGCGGCACGAGGGACGTGGCACAACTCGCCGTGGACACCCATGGGTATACGGATTTCGCAATGGGGCTTGCCCGGGCGCTTGGCTTCGACCTGTGCCCACGACTTGCTCATCTGCGCGACCGCCGTTTGCATGTGCCACGGCATCACGCCGTGCCAGCGGAGCTTGTGGCCGTGACCGACTGTGACGTGCGCCTGGACCTCATCGAAAGCATCTGGGACGAATTCGTTCGGGTGGCAGCGTCGATTCAAAGTGGTCGCTGCACTGCGGTCGAGGCGTTGACCCGGTTCGGCGCAGCGGCGCGTGGACAGTCCGTGTACGACGGTGGCGTCCATATAGGAAGGTTGTTTCGTACGATTTTCCTGATCGACTATTTCACCAATCCGATATTCCGCAGCGAGCTTCAGCATGTCCTCAATCGTGGTGAAGCCGTACATACCGTGCAGCGGGCGATACACATCGGCAAGATTCCGTCGGAACTAACGAAGCATCATGAATCACTCGCGGCCGTGTCGTCATCGTTGGCGTTGCTCACCAACGCCGTAATGGCTTGGAACACGATGCATATGCAACGTGCCGTTGGTCAGATCGAGGCGTTGAGTGGGGACGCCCTCCGGGCTGTGGACCTGCGGCGAATCGCGCCCACCTATTTGGAGGGCATTAACTTGCGCGGCACGTTCGATTTTCCGATCGCCCGCTATGCCGACCGTGTCCTGCCCAGCCTAGTGGATGGTCTGAGTGTAAATGAGCTTCGCTCTGCGTGACGCTGGCCGTAGTCCAAATTAAAACCATCACCGTTGCAAAAATAGAACCGTCAATTCGCTAATGGGTGGCTTCTCGGAGGCCCATAACCGATGACTGGCTGCGTCTAACCGGCGATGATTGACAGCAGCAGTTGCTTTCACTGTGGAAGAAACACATTGTGCAACTCGTAGTCGTCAACGATACGCCGGCGAGCGCGATCCCTGATCGCACTGAAATTGAAGGGCTCTTCCACGCGGTGCCGATCTGACAACGGTACGCAACAATCTCCGTCACGCTTCGATCTCGACGACGTCGATCTACTTGCATAGCGACGAAGCGAAACGTGCAAACAGCTCCGTGAAGCGTTCGCTGCCAGGTGAACTGCGCTGAAAAGCTTCAACGGATTTTGTGTTCCGTTACTCTCCATATCCCTGTTTCGAGTCGTCGCCATAAAGGCGTTCCCGCTGCCGGAAACAGACCAGACAGGAAGTACTTGATTTAAAGCGATTTTTTAATAGGGCCGTTTCGCAAAGCCGCATGGCGCCTACTCGCTGCTATCCCCGCAAAATGCAACAAAATCAAAGGGACCCCACCCAGCGCCGCGCCGAGTTTATCCGCCAACGGCTCAAGCACTTTCGTGTGGTTTTCGCCGCTGCCCAACCCGCGTCCGCCCGACACAATAATTTGCGCCGATGTGAGTTCCGGCCGGTCGAGTTCGTCAGCTCGCGGCTTACGAACTTGGAATGCCGCTATCAACCGAGGCTTCGAACTTCTCTACCGATGCACTGCCGCCTTCTGCCGCGACCGGATCGACGTGACCTGGTAACTTCGGAATTTTCTTGCGCGAATCTGAGCGGCCCTCTGTGATCAGGATCACTCGCATGGCCACCATCGAGCGCACCGCCTATCCGCGTTTTCCCAAGGTCCTTGCCACAAGGGATTTGCAAGCCTGCTATACGCCGCAACCCGACGAACTCGAGTGGGCGCGCCGTTCGACGAGGGGTGAGCGATCCCGGCTGGGCCTGCTGGTACTTCTCAAAGTCTTTCAGCAGATGCATCATTTCCCACCGCTCGGCAGCATTCCGGTTTCGGGCGTTGAGCATGTGCGGACTGCGTCCGATATTGGTTCCGCGGTTCAGTTCGGCTACGACACGCAGTCGGCGCCAACGTTGTTCCGGCATTACCTCAACCGCCCATCGATAAAGCGCCGGTAACGGTTATTTTTCTGCGTTTGCGACAATCGCCTCGGCCGCGCGGATCACGGGCAGATCGACCATGCGGCCGTCCAGACTGAAGGCTTCGCCACCGTGCCTGGCGGCTTCTTCGAGCACGCGGCGCGCCCAGGCCTGCTCAGCCTCGGTATGGCCGAAGGCATAGTTCACCTCGGCAACCTGGGCGCGGTGTATGCACAGCTTGCCGCCGAAGCCGAACGCGCGCGCGCGTCGGGCACCGGCGGCCAGGCGCTCAGCGTTGCTTGTTTCGGTGGTCACGCCGTCGATGGGCGCGGGCAGCCTGGCGCGACGCGACGCGGCCACGAGCGCATTGCGCGCAAATGCCAATTCGGGCTCTTCGGCTGTTGCATGCATGCCCAAGTCGAGCTGGAAGTCTAGATGGCCGAAGGCCAGGCGCACGACCTGGGGCTCGCGAGCCAGCGCATCGGCCGCGTCGAGGCCCATTAGCGACTCGATCAATGCCACGATGCGCGCTGCGTCGCCGAGCGTTTTTGCCACGCCGCGCAGCGCGCCGGCATCCTCAGCCTTGGGGAGCATCACCGCAACGCCTTGGCGAGTCCAATCACGCAGCAGCGCAATGTCTGCGTTGTGCCAAAGGGTGCCCACGGCGTTCACGCGGACCACAGTGCGTTCCAGTTGCGCGCGCGTCATTCGCGGCAGATGTTGCGCGAGTTGCTCGCGCGCGCTGTCCTTGCTGCCCTTGGCCACCGCGTCTTCAAGGTCGATGATGATGCAATCTGCGCCCGAATCAAGCGCCTTGACGAAGCGTTCGGGCTGCGTGGCCGGCACGAATAACAGGCTGCGCGCATGGCGCTCGGAAATACCAACGGTTGCGGACATGGCTCAGGTCACTCCGTCGGCTTGCAGCTTCTCGATGTCAGCATCCGAGCGACCCAGTTCGCGCAGAATGGCCGCGCTGTGTCCGCCCAGCGCAGGCACTGGATCCATGCGAACATCGAAACTGTTGACGTTAGCGGGCGGCAGCAACGCCTGCAGCTCACCGGCGGGTGAATCGATGGTGATAAAACGCTGCCGCGCGTGCAGTTGCGGATGCGTCCACAAATCGCCGACCTGGTTGACGGCGGCGTTAGCGATCTGAGCTCTATCGAGGCGTGCGATCACATCCTGCGCCGTGAGGCTGGCAAAAGTCTGCTCGATGACGACCTTTAAGGCTGTGCGGTTTTCCACCCGACGAACGTTGGCGTCGAAGTGCGGATCGACCGCGAGTTCGGGCTTGCACAGCACGATGTCGCAGAACAGCTTCCACTCGCGCTCGTTCTGCAGGCCTAGCATTACAACCCTTCCATCGCCCGCCTTGAACGGACCATAAGGGTAGATGGTGGCATGCGCTGCGCCGTTGCGTCCTGGCGGCGGCTGACCGTCATAAGCGTAGTACATGGGAAAGCCCATCCATTCGCCAAGCGCTTCGAGCATGGAGACCTCGACATGCGAGCCTTCGCCGCTGATATTTCGCTGCAGCAGCGCACTCAGAATGCCCGTGTAGGCATACATGCCCGCCGCGATGTCGGCGATCGAGTTGCCTGCCTTGCTGGGCTCCTCGGGCGTGCCCGTGACCGAAAGAAAAGCCGCTTCGCTCTGGATCAGCAGGTCGTAGGCTTTTTTGTCGCGAAAGGGGCCGTCGGCGCCATAGCCCGAGATGTCGCAGACGATGAGCTTCTTGTGCTTCGCGTGCAGCGCCTCGAAGGCCAATCCCATCCGTGCGGCTGCGCCGGGCGCGAGGTTTTGCACTAGCACGTCGGCCTTGGAGATCAATTCGCCTAGCACATCCTGGGCCGCTGGCTGCTTCAAGTCTAGCGTTAAGCTTTCCTTGGAGCGGTTGGTCCAGACGAAATGCGAGGCCAGGCCACGCGTGCGATGGTCGTAGGCGCGCGCGAAATCGCCGACGCCAGGACGCTCCACCTTGATCACGCGCGCTCCAAGGTCGGCGAGCTGGCGTGTGCAGAACGGCGCGGCAATCGCGTGTTCCAGCGTGATGACAGTGACGCCGGTGAGCGGCCCCTTGCGGTTGGGTATTGACATGGCTTGTCTCGTCTCGGTGTTATTCGATTTCTGCGCTGGCCTGCATAGCCAGTTGGCCCTCGGGGCCGCGCGCCCACAGGCGTGCCTCCCCTCCTTCGAGCTTGCAATTGACCGTGAACGGCGATGTGTCGAACAACGGGCTGACGGCCTTGAATTCAAAGCTGCGGATGGCTTTTTCCGGGTGCGCGCGGCGCATCTCTTCCATAAGCAGTGTGGCGATTAGCGGCCCATGCACCACGAGGCCAGGGTAGCCCTCTTCCTGCATGGCATAGGGACGGTCGTAGTGGATGCGGTGGCTGTTGAAGGTCAGCGCCGAATAGCGCATCAGCAGCACGGGGTCAGGCCAGACAGTGTGGCTGAACTGCTCATCGGTGGGCGCCGCAATAGGCTGTGGCGCAGGCGCGCCAGCCGCCGGTGCGTCGCGGTAGACGATGTTTTGTTCTTCGCGAATGGCGATGCCCAGGGCGTCGCCGACTTGGTGCAGCACGGTCACGAACACCAACTCGCCGCTGCGCCCGGACTTGCTCTGTATGCTCTTGATCGTAGAAACGCGTTGTATCGGTTCGCCCAACGCCAGCGGACGCAGAAACTGCAGCCGCCCTCCGGCCCACATACGCCGCGGCAGCGTAATGGGGGGGCAGAAACCCGCCGCGCCTAGGATGTCCGTCCGGGCCGATGTTGGACTGTCGCTCACCCGGCAGAAAGTACAGCCAATGCCACAGCGGCGGCAGTTGAGAAGGCAGCGCGCCGGCATCGGCTGCGTCCAGCGTGGCTTGCATAAGCCGCACAGGTGCTTGCGTGATCAGGTCCGTTCTTTCATCACTGCGGCCCACCCACGCCTCGAAGGATTCAGGGCTTTCAATACTCGTACGCATCGCGCTCTATCCGGGGAAGGATGACAACGGCCTCCAGCATTCACTTAACTAGCGCTGGAAGCTCTCTTTTTCAATCGCTTCAGGCGCTACAGCGCCTTGACCAGGTCGGGCACGGCCGTGAACAGGTCGGCTTCCAGTCCGTAGTCAGCCACGCTGAAGATCGGTGCCTCCGGGTCCTTGTTGATTGCTACGATTACCTTCGAATCCTTCATCCCAGCCAGATGCTGGATTGCACCCGAGATACCGCAGGCGATGTACAACTGCGGCGCCACGATCTTGCCCGTCTGGCCCACCTGCAAGTCGTTCGGGGCGTAGCCCGCGTCCACCGCCGCGCGCGATGCGCCGATAGCCGCACCCAGTTTGTCGGCCAGCGGCGCGATTACTTCCCGGAACTTCTCTGCGCCGCCGAGAGCTCGCCCACCCGAGACGATGATCTTGGCGGCCGTCAATTCAGGGCGGTCGTTTTTCGTCACTTCACGGCTCACAAAGCTGCTCTTGCCGGAGTCGGCCACAGCTGACACAGTTTCGGCTGCAGCGCTGCCGCCGGTGGCGGCCGCAGCGTCGAAGCCCGTTGTGCGCACAGTGATCACGGCAACGCTGTCACTGCTTTGCACAGTGGCAATCGCATTGCCGGCATAAATCGGGCGCTCGAAAGTGTCGGAACTATTGACCTTGGTGATATCGCTGATCTGCGCCACGTCTAGCCTCGCCGCCACGCGCGGCGCGGCATTCTTGCCGCTGGCTGTGGCCGGAAATAGAATGTGGCTGTAATTAGCCGCGATGGCTAGCACCTGGGCCGCGAGATTTTCCGCCAGACTGTCCCTGAGGCTGGCGCCGTCGGCATGGATGACCTTCGCCACGCCGGCGATCTGTGCGGCAGCCTGGGCTGCGGCTTGTGCGCCTTCGCCGGCGACGAGCACGTGCACGTCACCGCCGCACGCCCGGGCTGCGGTGACAGTGTTCAGGGTGGCGCTTTTGACGGAGGTGTTGTCGTGTTCTGCAATAACGAGTGCGGTCATGTCAATCAGTTCCTTAAATCACTTTGGCTTCGTTCTTGAGCTTGTCTACCAGGGCTGCCACATCGGGCACCATGACGCCAGCCTTGCGCCCTGCGGGCTCGGCCACCTTGAGGGTCTTAAGCCGCGGAGCCACATCGACGCCAAGGTCCTCGGGCTTGACAATGTCCAGCGGTTTTTTCTTGGCCTTCATGATGTTGGGCAGCGTCACGTAGCGCGGCTCGTTTAGGCGCAAGTCCGTGGTAATGACGGCAGGCATCGACAGGGACAGGGTTTCAAGGCCGCCGTCGACCTCGCGGGTCACATTGACCTTATCGCCGGCGACTTCGACCTTCGAAGCAAAGGTGGCTTGAGGCAGGTCGGCGAGGGCCGCAAGCATCTGGCCAGTCTGGTTGGCGTCGTCGTCGATGGCCTGCTTTCCCAGGATGATGAGGCCGGGCTGCTCCTTGTCCACCAGGGCCTTAAGGAGCTTGGCCACGGCCAGCGGCTGTAGCTCAGCATCGGTTTCAACCAGGATGCCGCGGTCCGCGCCGATGGCCATAGCCGTGCGAAGCGTTTCCTGGCACTGGGCCACTCCGGCGGAAACAACGATGACTTCGGTGGCTACACCTTTTTCCTTGAGGCGCACGGCTTCCTCGACTGCGATTTCGTCGAAAGGGTTCATGCTCATCTTGACGCTTGCGATGTCCACGCCTGTGCCATCACCCTTGACGCGGACCTTGACGTTGTAGTCCACCACACGCTTTACGGCTACGAGAATTTTCATTCTTCAGGATCCCTTTGTAAAGTCAATAGGACCGGGGAAGTTGCAGCACATGTTCGGCCACATGTCCCAGAATCATGTTGGTGGAAATGGGCGCGACCTGGTACAGGCGCGTCTCGCGGAACTTGCGCTCCACGTCGTATTCGCAAGCGAAGCCAAAACCGCCATGCGTTTGCAGGCAGGCGTTAGCGGCTTCCCAACTGGCCTTGGCGGCCAGGTACTTGGCCATGTTGGCTTCGACGCCCGCGTTCTGGCGCGCATCGATCTTCTGACAGGCGCGCCAACGCATGAGGTTAGCGGCTTCGAGTTCGATGAAGCACTCGGCGAGCGGGAACTGAATGCCCTGATTCTGGCCTATGGGCCGGCCAAAAACCTCGCGCTCGGTCGCATAGTCGCGCGCCTTTTCGAGGAACCAATAGCCGTCGCCAATGCACTCCGCAGCAATCAGCGTGCGCTCAGCGTTCAGGCCGTCAAAGATCACTTTCAGGCCCTTGCCCTCGGTGCCAAGCAACGCATCCTCAGGGAGCTCCAGGTTGTCGAAAAACAACTCGTTGGTCTCGTGGTTGACCATGTTGAGAATGGGACGCACCGTGAGCCCGTTGCCGATGGCCTTGTCGAGTTCGACGATGAAGCACGAAAGGCCGTCGCTCTTCTTTTGCACCTGGTCGAGCGGCGTCGTGCGGGCGAGCAGGATCAGCAGGTCGCTGTGCTGCACGCGTGAGATCCAGACCTTCTGCCCGTTGATGACCCAGCGGCCGTCCTTTTTCACAGCCGTAGTCTTGAGCTTGGTGGTGTCGCTACCAGTGGTGGGCTCGGTCAGCCCATGGATTGCACGCGCAGCTCGCCCGCAGAAATGCGGGGCAGATAGCGCTGCTTCTGTTCCTCGGTGCCACTGAAGACGATGGTGTTCATCACATACATCTGGCCGTGGCAAGCGCCGGAATTGCCGCCTGAACGATTGATCTCTTCCATGATGACCGAGGCCTCTGCCATTGACAGTCCCGGACCCTCATATTCCTGCGGAATCAGCGCGGCCAGCCAGCCTGCCTTTGTAAGAGCATTGACGAATTCCTCGGGGTAGCCGCGCTCCTCATCAATCTTCCGGAGGTATTCAGCGGGGAACTGAGTGCACAAGCTACGTACTGCGTCACGGATCTCCTGATATTGATCGGGGGCAGAAAAAATTGAAGCGCTCATGTGTAAAGTCTCCTTCATTGCTTTTATTGATCCATAGTAATCTTTGATAATTCTGACGAATAATAGAATTATTTGATACAAACATCAGTTTTCGACATCGAGGTATCTGATGGATCTCAAGCAACTGCGCGCCTTTGTCACCGTAGCCGAGACCGGCAATGTCACCCGTGCATCCAGCCTTTTGAATCTCGTGCAGCCAGCGGTGTCGCGCCAGTTGCGTATGCTTGAAGAGGACATGGGTACTGAGCTTTTCGATCGCAGCCGTCACGGCATGATGCTCACGCCATCGGGAAAAACCATGCTCGAATACGCGCACCGCATACTCAACGAGGTTGCGCGCGCCAAGGCGGAGATACAGCCCACCGAAGGGCCAGTCTCGGGTATCGTGAGCATCGGCTTGCTGGCCAGCACGTCGGACTTGCTAGCCACGCTGTTGGCTGGCGAAGTGGCGCGTCGTTATCCGCGCATCCGCTTGCGACTGACTATCGGCTATGCAGGACATTTGCAGGACTGGCTCGAAGCCGGAGACCTGGATGCCGCCCTGCTCTACGGACAAAAGGAAACGCCTGCGCTGCACGTCAAGGCACTTCTCGAAGAAAACCTGTGGGTGGTGGCCAATGCGTCCGCAAAGCTGTCACGCAAGCGTCCGCTCACCTTGTCGCGTGTCGCGCGTGAGCCTTTCGTTCTACCCGCCGCACCACAAGGATTGCGCGCAGTGATCGAACACGCTGCGACACAGGCCGGCGTGACGTTGCGAGTCTTTGCCGAAACCAACGCACTGAGCGTGCAGAAAGAGCTGGTCGTGCAAGGTCACGGTTGGACAATCCTTCCGGCCGTCTGCGTCACAAAGGAGGTCGAACAGGGCCTGTTGTGCGCAGCACCTCTAGCGTCACCAGGCCTCCAGCGCACTGTTGTGCTGGCGGCGCCCAGCAGCCGCCAGGCCACGGCGCCCGTGCGCTGCGTTGTCGCTGCGCTGCTGGACTGCGTTAAGTCCACGTTCGAACAAGGCTGCTGGCCCGATGCGCGCTGGCTGGGCTAGACAAATTCTGTCCGCTGCGCAACGTCAGTGCGGCACACAGTATTTCGAAGCCGGCAAGCGGAACGTCGTGCGCTTCATCAAGCGCGGTTGCTCAAGCGTCATGTTGTCTCGCCTGTGCATCGTGCAGCCGTTGTCCCACATCATCAGATCTCCCGAAAGCACCTTATGGCGGTACACCGCGGAAGGATCGCCACCGGCAGCAAAGAGCTGAGGCAAGATTTCCAAATTCTCGGCTTCGCTGAGGCCGTCGATTGACACGAGTGTCGTCGGATCCGCGTAGAGCGCCTTCTTGCCCGTCACCGGATGCTGCAGCACAACCGGGTGGAACACGTCAGGCGCACGGGCCATTTCTTCTGACTTTCCTTTCAGTTCAGTGGCGTTCATGATAGCCAGCCGCTTCGCATATCGATATGTGCCTATACGGCTTTCGATCTTCGCCTGCACTTCGGACGACAGCAGTTCGTAGGCGCGATACTGATCGGCCCAGTAAATATCGCCGCCGTCGCGGGGCACCTCAACGCCATATAGGATCGCGCCCGTCGATGGCCTGGGCCTGAACGTCTGGTCCGAATGCCAATCCACGTCTTCGCCGCCAGCGAAGCCGCCGAGGTTACGGCCGTCCGCGTATTTCAGCGTGCTGAAATAGATAATCTTGTCGGAGTACGGCGAAAGAATATCTTTGCGGCTCACCGCCTCACATTCACCCAGCATTGATGAGAACTCGAGCAGTTCTTCCTCGAGCAACGCCTGGCGGCGAAACACCAGCAGCGGATAAGTCCGCCATAGCGCTTCCAGTTCGGCAATGGAATGCGTGCCATCAAGGATGCGATCAACTCCGATACCCACCTCAGTGGCCAGTCCGTCCTTCAATGTCTTGCTCGGTATGTGCTTTAAGGAATTCATTTGCGCGACTCCGTTGCGTCGAAAGTTGAATGAGTCAGTCAGTGCATAAGCACAGTCTGTACGCACGTTTATGTTTGCCCGGTGCACTACGGCGCTTATCGCCGCGGCTCGCCAGAATGCGAATACATGCGCTTGCCCGCCACCGGTACGGTCGCCTTCAAAATGCAGCCAGCGCGCGAATCGACAATGTACAAATCCTTGTTGTCGGGGCCGCCATAGGCGCAATTCGTCGTGGTCAGCGAATGAGGTGAATCGATGCGATAAATCGGCTCGCCCTTGGGACTAAAGATCCATACCGCGCCGAAGCCGACATGACAAACTGCAAGGCCGCCCTGTCCGTCCAAAGCTATGCCATCGGGGCCGCCACCGCCCGACATCTGGATATACACCCCGACCTTGGTCGCTGTGCCGTCGTCGAGCAGCGGCACGCGCCAGATCGCGTTGTCGCGGGTCACGGCCAGATAGACGGCGGTTTCGTCGAGATTCATCACGAGTCCGTTAGGACTGGGAACATTGTTCAACACGCAGTCGAGTTGTCCACCGGTGCGAAGCCGATAGAGCCGGCCAGTCGGATCCTGCAGACCGGTTAGTCCCTGATCCGTAAAATAGAGGTCACCGTTGGACGCGAAGAACAGGTCGTTGCATCCTTTGAAGCGTTCGAGCGTTGACCGTTCGAAATACGGTTTGATCTCGCCGGTAGCCGGGTCCAGCACCATGATGCCGTGCCGGAAATCGGCGATGAAGGCGCGGCCGTCCGGATGAAACTTGAGTCCATTCGGTTCGCCGTCGTACTCCACCGCCAGCGTGACCTCCCCTTGCGGGGAAATCCTGAAGATGCGGCCCCACGGTATGTCAACAACCCAGAGATTGCCGTCGAGATCGAATGATGGTCCTTCGAGAAATACCGGAGTCGGGGCGCCGTGCATCTGCACCTGAACCCATGGCGACTGACGGTCGCGCACATGTAACGCGTCGGGGATGCGGGCAAACAACTCAGGCTTCAGCCTGACTGGTGGATCGAACATAAGCGCTTTCTCTCCTTTGCTGTTACGCCCCGATCATGCGGGCCGGTAACCACAGGGCAATTTGCGGAAACATCATCAGGAGTGCGAGTAGCACGAACATGATCAGATGGAACGGAATCGTTCCCTGCACGACTTCGCTGATTGACCCCTTCGAAATACTCTGGATGACAAACAGGTTGATACCGATAGGCGGCGTGATCTGCCCCATCTCGATAAACATCACGACGACAATGCCGAACCAGATCGGATCAATGCCATACCCGGCGAGCACTGGCGCAAGCAGCGGCACGGTAATCACGATCATGCCGAGGCTTTCGATCAGCGCGCCAAGTGCCGTATACAGGATCAGCAAGGCCACGAAGAATTCCGGCTTGCTCAGATGCAAGCCCACGATAAACGAGGTGATTTCCTCGCCCACACCTGCGTAGGTCATGGCGTAGGAGAAAATATAGGCGGCGTAGGTGATAAAAATAATATTGCCCACGATCAGCGTCGCACGCTTTAACGCATCGATCAACGTACGACGCGTGAACGTCGAGAACAGGCGGCAGATCACTACAGCAGCAATACAGCCCACCGCCGCGGCCTCGGTCGGCGTTGCAATGCCCGCATAGATCGCCCCCAGCACGCCGCCAATCAGAATACCGAGCGGCAGCACATCGCAAAACGCCCTCACCACCCACGCAACCTGTGCGGCACCGGCCTCCTGCTTTTCGATCAAACCAGGGTGCAACATGGCGCGAATGCCTACATACAGCATGAACATCAGCGTGAGCAGCACGCCCGGTATCACCCCCGCCATAAACAGCTTCGCCACGGACGTTTCGGTGAACGTGCCATACACGATCAATGCGATACTCGGCGGAAAGAGGATGCCGAGCGTTCCCCCTGCCGCGAGCGATCCGGTCGATAGCTTACGGTCATAGTTGCGCGCATCGAGTTGCGGTAGCGCGACGTTGCCCACTGCGGCGGCGGTCGCAATGCTTGACCCGCTGACCGCCGCAAACAAGGCACAACCAATGATGTTGGTCTGGATCAGTCCTCCCGGCATGCGTCGGAACATGCGCGCGAGTCCGCCATAGACGCGAAATCCGAGGCCGCTTGCCTGAATGCATTCGGCCATCAGAATGAAGAGCGGAATGGCAGTCAGCGTATAGCTGTCCATGCTGCCCCAGCTCGTGAGACCGAGGCCATCGAACGCCTGCAAGCCGCCCTGCATGAACAGATAAGACAGCCCCGGCAACAGGATCGCAAACGGCACCGCCATCCCGGCGCTCAGCAAACCCAGGAACAGTACGAACGTCACCGCGAGTTCAAGGTTCGCCATCATCCCCTCCTTTTTCGCAACGCACGGAGTTCGCTTATGCGCTGGTAGTCGTGATACAGCGAGCGGAGCACTGACAAACAAAGGCACGCGGTACCTGCGGTCATCACCGTGCGCGGAATCCATAAGGGCGTGAGCAACGTGGTCGCAGCGACGTCGCCGGAGCGCCACGTCGTCAAGGTGAAGGTCGCGAACTGCCAGCAGAGGATGGCGGCGCCGGCCAGGCTGATCGCACTGAATGCGAAGCGCAGCCATGCCTGGGGTAGTGGCTTGAGTTTTGCGTCGAGGAAGTGAACGTGATGAAACGCATCGTGAGCCTGGCAGGTTGGCAGCCCCACGAAGGCAATGGTCAGCAGCGCGTAGCCGCCGAGTTCGTCGGTCACCTGCAAGGACCAGCCGAACACGCTGCGCACGAAGACCTCGGCGGCGATCATCAGGATCAGCGCCACCACCACGGCTTGCGTGAGCCACCGGCAGGTGAGCTCGAGCCAGCTTTCCGCGGCCGGCAGCAATTGCACATTACCTGCGGCCTCTGGAACCACCGTTGTTGCGATGCCTGCTTTCATGAGCTCACCTTCCAATTGCCGCACGGACTTTGGAGAGCGCCTGCTCGGCACTGTCGCCGCGCTGTTTGGCCCACGTGTCCCAGTACGGCGATATCAGTCTGGTTGCCTGCGCAACATCAGCGGGCGTTGGGTCCGTGACCGTAATCCCTTTGCTGGCCAGTTCCTTCGTGAGCGTGTTTTCCTCGACCGCCATGCCATCGGAGATATGGACCATCGACGCGTCGACGTCTCGCTGAACAATGGCTTGCAGTGGCGGCGAAAGCGCGGACCACGCCCGCTTGTTCACGAGGATCAGTGAATCGATAAAGCTGACGTCGAGGTTGTAGCGGTATTTCAGCAGATCGCGCCAGATATAGCCGTAGCCTGAACTCGCCGTCGTCACGCCATCGATCACGCCGCGATCAAGCGCGGCCGCTACTTCCGAAGTGCCGAGCGTCACCGGAATACCGCCCAAGCGACGAATGAATTCGGCCTGCTCCGGCGAAATGACGCGGATTTTCTGGTTAGCCAGGTCCGAAAGCTGGGTGAGTTTTTTTCGCGACCAGATCACATTGATCGGAAATGTATAGTGCCCCAGCACTACGATGCCCTTGCGCTCATACGCTGCCTTCAGGAACGGCGCTTCAGCGGCCCAGGCGCGGTCGAATGCAGGCCGGTCCTTGATCAGCAGTGGCAGGCGCACCGTGCCGCCCACGGCCACGCTGCCGATAAAAAACGCATCGTCGCCCATCTGCACGACATTGCTTGCGACCGCTTCGGTGATGTTGGTCGCGTTGATCGCCAGCGTGCCACCCAGGTTCAGGCGGATCGTCAGATCGTTTTGGGTGTCGGTGCGAATCTGGTCGAAGAGCGCGGTGAGCCCTTTCACAGCCGTCACCGTGGCCGCCGCGTTATACGTGTACGCACGCCACATCGTGGCAGCCTGGACCGTGGGCGAGGCACGAAGCGAGGCGCCGATGAGCAGGACCGCCGCGGCGCCACGCAGGATGTGACGAACGCTGAGTCGCCGGTGGGCCCAACCTTGCCGATTCAGTTTCACGAGTTTGTCTCCAGTATGTTTTTTTGGTGTTGCGTTTTTTTTGAACAGCATCTAGTCGAGTTGCAGCGCCGCGTCGAGCGAGTATCCAGCGATGTGCCCCACGGCGCGCAGATCCGGTGCGCTGCCACTATGCAGCCTCGCGGGACTCAATTCGCTGAGGCTCGTACAGCCAATCTGTGCCATCACGATGTCGATTTCGCGCCGGACGATGTCAATGGCCTTCTTCACGCCGGCGCGCCCGCCAGCTGCGGCGCCATATAGCGTCGGACGGCCGAATGTCACGGCGCGCGCGCCGAGGCATAGCGCTGTGACGACATCCGTGCCGCGCCGCACACCGCTGTCGAGCATCAATTCCACGTGCTCGCCGACCGCCGACCGAATCGCCGGCAGCATCTCGACGGGTGACGGCATGTTGTCCAGTTGCCGCCCCCCGTGATTCGAAACAATGATGCCGTCGACGCCGGCATTCATCGCCATCACCGCGTCCTGCTGATGCAGAATGCCCTTCACGACCAGCTTGCCGGTCCACATGGCGCGCAGGCGCTCCAGCGAGCGCCACGTCATGGCGGGCATTGGCGTGAGCGTGCCGTACATGTCCGCGACCTGGCCGGCGGGTGCACCTGGGGGCGCGTAGTTGGCCCAGTTCTTCATCATCGGCATGCCGCCGCTGCGCAGATAGCGAATTACCCACAACGGGTGTCCCATGGCTTCGAGCACAATCCCCGGTGTCATCTTTAGCGGCCGCGTGAAGCCGTTGCGGCGATTGCGTTCGCGATTCGAGTTCACAGGCACGTCGATGGATAACACCAGCGTTTCGATCCCAGCGTCTTTTGCGCGGCGCACGAGGTCGTCGTTGATCGTCTCGTTGCGCGTGCCATAGATCTGAAACCACGTATTGTGCGGTGCGATCTTCGCGGCCTCCTCGATCGAATCGGTACTCGCACTCGACATCAGGTAGGGAATGTTCGCGGCAGCGGCCTCGGCAGCCAGCATCAGGTCCGCGTTGGGTCGAAAGAGTCCGGCCAGCCCCGTGGGCGAGATGCCGAACGGACTGCTGTACACGCGGCCCAGCAGCGTGCACGACTGATTGCGGGTAGTGACGTCCACCAGATAGCGCGGTACTAGCTGGTATCGCTGGAACGCGTCGCGGTTGCGCGCCAGACAGCGCTCATCGTCCGCGCCTCCCTCAATGAAATCGAACGCGATCCTCGGGAGCCGTTTTTTCGCAAGCAGCCGCAAATCGTCGAGGTTGACGGCTTTGTCGATGTTCATGCATGTCCCTTTGTTCTGGTCTGTCTGTCGGTTCATTGTGTCGAGCGCCCGGCCAATCGGCAATCGATGCGCGACCGCGAGTTTCGCAATGTGAACCTTTAGGACGAACAGGAGGGACAGGAGGACTGGTGCCAATGAGGATGCGTGCACCGGGCACACGGCTTAGACCCTGCGTGGAACACGGCGTACGGGGAAATGGTAGCGGGAGAAGCGCGGGAGACGGCCCGCGCCGTTCACATCGGAATGGTGCCGGCACATGCTGCCGCGGCGAGCGGCGCTTCGCTTAGCAAGGCGTTGTAGGCGTCGCCCACCTTTAACTCCGGTAGATTATCCGGCCACGTCATCAGGCACAACGAAGCAATCGGCTTGCGCGCCTGGCTAAAAACCGGCGCGCCCACCGCATGGATGCCCGGCACTACGTCGCCAAGATTGACGCCGTAGCCGAATATCTCGGAACGCCGGTACATCTTTTCCAGCGCCTTCAGGCGCACATCGCCGCAGCGCGCCATTTCTTGCTGGATATTATTGGCTCGCACCTGTGCCGTTTCCAGTTCGGACAGCGAAAGCAGAATCGCCACTCCGCCCGCTGAGGTAATGAGCGGGCGCCGCGTGCCGACGTTCACCGAGACGGCGCGCAGATCAACGTCGCCAGCGCGCACTGCGCACACGTATTCGGTGCCGCTTCTCACCATGAGAAACGCCAGGCCGCCGAAGCGTCGGGCGAGCAGTTCCAGACGCTGGTGACACGAACCATACGATTCCGGATGACCCGGCACTGAGAGACCCAGCTCCCAGACGAGCGGCCCCAGCAAATAGTGGCGATCATCCGGGCGCTGCTCTACCAGTCGCTGGCGGATTAGAGACGCAAGCAGCCGATGCGCCGACCCTTTATCGATTCCGCAACGCGCCGCGAGATCGCCCAGCCGCCATCCGGCACGGTTGCGTAATGCCAGCGCTTTCAATAGATCGACGGCGCGCTCCAGGCTTTGTGTGCCGGAGCGTTGCGGCGCATGCGCCTGCTCGGCCAGCGACGATAGGCTGAATACAGCGTCGGATGGCTCGACCGATGCCGATCTTTGCTGAATCGGCGATGCCGTTTCGATCCCGCCGTTATAGCTGTCGAGTCTCATCACGTTCCATGGATTGGGTAAATCCCGAATGACGAAAGCGGGTGGACAAAAACGCGCGGAGATGACACGTCTGACCGATATTAGCGGGTCGCATGCCAGACCGCCGTTAGAGAAATCCCGCAAGAGCGGCGCTTTTGCGCAGTTCACAATGCAAAACAGTGCACGGTTTTGCCCTTGTTTGACGGTGCCGGCCGCCGCAATATCGAAGTTCATCTTCATGGAGACTGCAATGGGCATTTCCCGAGTTTTTACACAAGTCGACCGCGTCAGTGCCGACATTTGCGAACGCGCCGCGCGGCTTAGCACCGCCGACGTCCATGAGGCGATGGGACCCAACGCACGCGCTGGATTGATGACGCCGCGCATGCGCCCGTTGAACCGAGGCCTCACCATTGCCGGTCCCGCGGTGACCGCCGTCAGCGCGCCCGGAGACAATCTCATGATGCATCGCGCCTTGTATCTTGCTCAACGCGGTGACGTGCTGGTGGTCGTCACGCACGCCGAAAATTCGGGCGCGCAGTGGGGCGATGTCGCGGCGCAGTACGCGTTGACAAAGGGGCTTGCCGGCGTCATCGTACAAGGCTGCATTCGTGACACGGACACGCTTGAACGACTACGCTTTCCTGTGTGGGGCACCCTCATCTCGCCCGCGCGTCCGGCAAAATCCGGTCATGGTTCGGTCAACACCCCCGTCAGTTGCGATGGCGTCGTGGTCAATCCCGGCGATCTCGTCGTCGCTGACGGCGACGGTGTGGTCGTCGTGCCCAGGACCGACGCGCAAGCGGTTATCGATGCCGCGTATGCGCGCATGGAGCGCGACGAGGCGGCAATACGCGGCATCGCGGCGGGTGGCCATCCATGGCACCTCAGCGGCGCACACGACTCCTACGCGCAACTCGATGTCGAGGAGATCGACGCGCCCTACTCCCATCGGCCCGGCTGACATTAGATGAAGCTTTGCGTATTTGGCGCGGGCGCCGTGGGCGGTTATCTGGCAAATCGCCTCATTGCGGCCGGCGGTCACGAGCTCTCCATTGTCGCGCGCGGCGCTCATCTGGCCGCGATTCGCGAACGTGGGCTCACGCTGGTTTCGGGTAAGCACACCTGCGTCGTCCGCCCCGTCTGCGCGACCGACGCGCCCCATACGTTACCGCCCCAACAGATCGTTTTTGTCACGCTTAAATCCTGCGCTCTGCCCGGCGCCGCAGCCGAGATTGCTCGGCTACTCGGCCCCGACGGCTGGGCCGTGTTTATCGTGAACGGGATTCCGTGGTGGTGGAATCATGGTTACTCTTCGCAAGGTCATTTGCCCTTGCTCGATCCCAATGCGCAGCTCTGGAACGAAGTCGGACCCGAGCGAGCGCTGGGCTGCGTCGTTTATTCTGCTAACGAAGTAACCGATGCCGGCACGGTTCGCCACAGTGGCAATAACCGATGGATTCTCGGCGAACCCGACACCACAAACACTGAACGCTTGCGGACCACCGCCTCGCTACTGCGATGCGCCGGGCTCGAGGCTGAACCTTCAGGTTCACTGCGGCTGGAAATCTGGGCCAAGCTCTGCCGCAACCTGCCGATCAACTCCCTGTGCACGCTCACGCGCCTACCCATCGACGGCCTTAACGCTACTCCGGACATCGCTCGCCTGGCCGTCTGCCTGATTGATGAAGTGGCAGCCATCGCGAGTGCTTATAACGTCGATCTCACCGCGACTGCGGCCGCGGTCAAGGCGACGCTCCTCGTCGGCGGCGCGCCACCCGGCCAGCAATGGGTGGGTGTCAGACCGTCAATGCTGCAGGACGTGCTGCGCGCACGCGCCATCGAGGTCGAAGCCATCGTTGGCCAGATTCATTTACTCGGCGAACAAGCGCGCGTACCGTGCCCTGGCATCGGTATCGTCCTTGCATTGCTTCGAGGACTTGCGCGCTCGACGTAGCGCACTGGACGGGAAGCAGCTCAGTCGCAAACGGCAACCCGTGGCGACCTGTCACTCGATCCACCGTATTCCACCTATACTCGCGCGGGCGTTAGAAAACGGTGCGCAAGCTCAAACTCGTGCCGAACACCTGGCGTACCCCGGCACCCGTAGCGAGCGGCGAATTCGGGTCGCCGACCGACGCGCCGGCGATGCGGCTATCGTCCACTTCCAGGTAGATATCGGTGCGCTTGCTAAGCGAGTAATCGGCAATGCCGTAGAGCGTCATCATGGTCCCGTTGGCGCCGGGCGCCACGTCTTTGGCGTGATCGTAGGCGTAGGCCATTGTCAGGCGAAAGGCAGGCGTCACCTGGTAGCCTACTCCCGCCTTGAAGAACTGATCGATACGAGCGTCCGTCTGCGGTCCCCTTGCAGTCGTTACATTGTTAATGAAACTGGTGTTCGCCAACGGCGCGGAACTGCCCGCTGCGCCAATCTGAAAGCCCGCGTCGCGTTTCGCATAGATGTAGTAGCCGTAGAACTTCACAGGTCCCGCTACATAGGTTGCGCCCGCCGAACCGATCACCAGCTTGTGCGATGCCGCGTCCTTCGATTGCTGCGCCATCACACCGACATTGAGCGCGCTCGCGGTGTAATACAACGACCCTGAACTCGTGCTGCCTTCGGAGAAGCTACCCGGCTGGCCACCCAAAGACTGCTGCAGCTCGATGCTGACTGGACCCCACTGGTTCGTATAATCCACCGTGTTGTCATAGCGGCAACCGATCAGAACCAGCTCCCAATCCGTCGCTGTGATATTACCGCCGCCGATCGGGTCGAAAATGAAGCCGTCGAAGTTAAATGCGTTGCCATACTGGCGACCCAATTTCAGCGTACCATAGGTGGGTTGCGAGAGTCCCACCCAGGCAAAGCGGCCAAAGATCTGGCCCTGTTGATCGAACTTGCCGCTGGGCAAGTTGTAGCCGCTTTCCAGACCGAAGATCGCTTGCGCGCCACCGCCCAGATCCTCAACCCCTTTCAGCCCCCAGCGACTACCGCTAATCGCGCCTTCCGCCATGCCGATCGACGAGCCATGCGCGGTCGCGCTGTTTTGGTTGTTCTGGTAGCGGATCGCCTCATCGATTACGCCATACAGGGTCACGCCTGACTGCGCCATGGCATGACCACACGCAAAAGACAGTGCCGAGATTACAGTTAGCTTTTTCATACGGTCTCCGAAATATTTTGGATTCAACAATCCTTTTTTATGTCCCCTGAGTGTGCTATTCCCTCCTTTTTCAGCTTGATCCCTTAGCGAAGAGCGCGGCCCAGGGTGAGCTGGCTATATATTGACAATCCACGGCGGATAAACAATCTGTCCCGGCACCAATGTTTTGCAGTGTGAAACCGGCTTTATCGCGCGGCAGCGCGCAAACCTGCATGGAGCGTGGAGATAAGTGCAGACAATCAACAATTGGCTCGCCCGAGAGGACAAGCCGGCGTCCTGCAGATACGCCGTGCGGCAATACCTCGGCGGTCAGTCGTGGTTAGTCCCGGTCAGTCCTGGTAAGAGGGATCTCGTCGATCAAGGTAGCGAAGCATCGCTGGCCATTCCATTTCGCCGTACGGCCGGCGGGTAGACGGCTTGTACAGGTAATTGGTTTTTTCGATGACGTCCTGAGTCGGCAGATGTAATTCAGACTGGCAGGACATTGCGTCAACCTGTGCACGACATGCGTTCTCAAACCAGTACACAGCGTTGAACGCCTGCGCGATAGATGCGCTGGCAACGAGCAACCCGTGGTTACGCAGGAGCATCACTTCTGCGTCGCCCAGGTCTTGCGCCAGTGATTCACGTTCTTGAAGGTCTACGGCCACGCCTTGATAGTCGTGGTAAGCAACCGTCCCGAATCGCATGGCGGTCTGCGTCAGTGGCAGGAGGCCGCATTTGAGGGCACCAATCGCCATACTCGCGCGGCCGTGCGTATGGATGACGCACTTGACGTCCGGGCGCGCAGCGTGAACGGCACTATGAATGACGTACCCCGCGCGGTTTGCACCATAGGTACCTTCCAGAGGGTTGAGCAGCTCATTGCCGTCCAGGTCTATCGTCAGGAGACTCGAGGCGGTCACCTCTTCATACATGAAGCCGTACGGGTTAATGAGGATTCGCTCCTCCTCGCCCGGCACGCGCGCTGTGATGTGGTTGTAGATAAGATCGCTCAAGCCAAAATGTGGCATCAGGCGATAACACGCAGCGAGATTCACACGGGTAGCCCATTCTTCATCGGAGACGATGTCGCGGACTTTCGAAAGTTTGTCTGTTTTGATCAACATGGAGAGAACTCCTGAAATGGAATAGACAGGAAAGACGTAAGGTCCCGCTAAGAGAACTGATACAGATGAGCGGGATTGTCCACTAGCACCATTTGCTGGATTGCTGGATCGGGGGCCCAGTGCATGAAAGCATCAAGCAGTTCACCGTCGTCGGGCAACGTGCCGTTAAACGAAGGGTGCGGCCAATCCGTACCCCATACGCAACGTTGCGGTGCGTACGCAATGAGATTCGCGGCAATGGCATCAACGTCTTCGAAGGGATACCCAGCTTCGGATGACCGATACGCGCATACCTTCAGCCATGTGCGCCCGTTGTCCAGCAAAGCTCGCAACGCATCGAAAGCTCGATGTTTCAGGCCCCATGTGCTGGGAATATGACCGAGATGATCAATCACCACCTCGGTCGGTAACACTCGCAGCGTGGGGGCAAGGTCGGGCAACGCGGCTCCATTTACGAACACCTGGGTATGCCAGCCAAACGGCGCGATCCGCGCCGAAAGTGTGCGCAGGTGAGCGACTGGGGGTCCGCCGGCGGTCACCAGATTGACCCGGATGCCGCGCACCCCGGCGTCGTGCATCATCTGCAGATCCGCGTCACTAATGGAGGGATCGATCACTGCGACTCCTCGTGCCCGGCCTGGGCCAAAGTGCTTCAATGCGGCAAGCGTGCATCGATTATCCGTTCCATAAACGCTCGCCTGGACAATCACGACGCGGTGAGTTCCAAGTATTGTCTGCACCTCTTCGTATTGCTGAATAGATGCTTCAGGCGGCGTGTAGGCTCTATTGGCGCTCAGCGGGAACCCGTCGTGCGGGCCGATGATATGGATATGACAGTCGCAGGCTTTTGGAGGCGCCTTTGTCTGCGGATGTTTGATCCGTTTTCGTGGAGGCTGGCACATCGGTGGCGTCATGATTCCGGATGGCATGGCGAAAAAACTCCTATTAACTGGCGAATACTTGAATGAGGCAACCGGTCATACCGTGTAGCCGCCCGTAGCATCTTTATAGGTCTTTAGTGACTTGCCGTCTTCATCATCCGGCAAGCTGCGTCCTAGCGTCTCGGGGAGTGTCAGGATTGCGAGGATCATAAGTACATACGCGCTCACTCCGAAGATAGCAATGGCATTTGCCAGTCCAACTTGGTTCGTAAGTATTCCGACGAGTGCAGGAAAGAGCGCACCAATACCGCGGCCAAAGTTGTAGCAAAACCCCTGGCCCGTCGCCCTGATACGAGTAGGAAAAAGTTCACTCATGAACGGTCCCATCGGAGAAAACATCATGAAAGCGCAGAGTCCTAGCGGAAAGCCGAGAAACAACATCATTCCGTTTCCAAAAGGAACCAGCATGTAGAGGCCGAGCAAAATCGCGGAGCCCAGCGCGCTGACAAAGAACGTTTTCTTGCGGCCTATGGTGTCGGCCAGATAGGCTCCCAGCAAGAACCCGACGAATGCACCGGCGATCATGACGAATAAGTAGCCGGTGGTTCCGATCACCGACAGACCGCGAGCCGTTTTAAGGTAGGTGGGCAACCAGATCAGGAAGGTGTACGAGCCGCCGATAGCACCGGTCGCCAGTGCCGAAACACGCACAGTCGTCGCAAGATGCTCGACGCTGAAAATTGCCAAAAGGCTCCCTACTCCAGCTTTCGCTTGACCGCTTTGTTGCTGCTGGACATAAAGGTGAGACTCTGGAACGTGACGCCGCACCCAGAAAATAAGTAAAGCAGGAGAAAGGCCAATCCAGAAGAGTGAGCGCCAGGCGAGCTCCTCGGGCATGAACGAGAAAAACAGGCCAAAAAGCAGCGCGGCTAATCCCCAACCTACAGCCCAGCCGCTCTGCACAACGCCTAAGCTGCGTCCGCGATATTCCTTTCGCACAACCTCCGCGATCAAGACTGCGCCGGTGGCCCATTCGCCGCCAAATCCGAAACCCTGTAGAGCACGGCAGATAAAGAGTTGCTCGTAGTTATGAGCGAAGCCCGTTAAAAACGTGAAGAATGCGTACCATAAGACGGTAACCTGCAATACACGAACTCTCCCAAACCGGTCGGCGGCGAAACCCGATAACCAGCCCCCCACGGCCGACACGAGTAGCGTGACGGTTCCCAGCACGCCTGCTTGAGATGGACTGATATGCCAGGTGAGCAGGAGGGTCGGTATCACAAAACTAAAAATCTGGACATCTAGTGCATCAAGGGTCCAACCAAGGAAGCATCCTGCCATCGTGCTCCGTTCGGTCTTGTTAAGATCTTTTATCCACATGCCTGTCTCCAGTGGCGTGCACCTTGAATGGCGCTTTTTAAGAAACCTGGTGCGGACTCAACCTCGGTGCGCACGCGGGCTACGCCTACTTGGCGGATTAACCTCAGAAACAGATGTCAGGCCGTCAGTACACGTGAAGTTGATGTTACGGTTTTCCCGTTGCGACAACTCTTTTCCTACAGCAAAAGTTCATGGGCTGAAATTCGCTTGATGGCGCATGAGCAGCGGGAGGCGCTCGTTCGGCCGATAATGGGTCGCGGGGGATGGCAGCGGCTGCGAGGCGCTACCGTGAAATTGCACTCGACCGCCGCAGTCATTCGAACTCGACCGGGTTATTGGGCACACCGTCCATTGCGGGTATGCCGACTAGACTATCTTGTGATCCGCAATAGAATTGCTATAAGAGCTTCTCGCCATTGCGAGCAAAACTGTCCGCGCCACTGGGGCCCCAAATCATGCGAGAGTCCGCGAAAAATCAGGCGTTACCGCTCAACACCGGCGCGATCGTTCTGTCGCGCCGTCCTTCTGCGAGTGAGCCGCCGAAAGCATCCAGGGCGACAGCACGGCCGGGCACCGGCAGCCTTGGCCGTGGCATAAAAGTGCTCCGGATGGTCGCCAGCCGGCCCGAGGTCGGGTGGCGTCTTTGCGATCTGGCAATAGCATGTGACGAGGACCGGGCGACGGTCCATCGCGCGTTGACACGGCTTGTTGAAGAACGGCTCGTCAGGCAACGTCCCGATGATCGTCACTATCTGCCCGGACCCATGTTGTTCGAGCTCGGACTTGCACTGCCCGACCATGCTCAGTTTCAGCGTAGCGCCGAAACTATTCTTCGCGCCTTCGCCCACGAAATGACATGTGTCGCAATGCTATTTCTCAAAAGCGGAAATGATTTCGTTTGTATCGTGCGCGAGGGAACTGCTCCTCACACCGGGACCATGATCCAACTGGGGACCCGCAGGCCGCTGATCACTTCTGCCGGCGGCGTGGCAATGTTGCAAACTTTGCCAGCAGCCGAGGTCACCCGCATCGTTGCTGAAAATACGAATCGTGAAATCGGGCGACATGGACGCGCGCGGCTTGAGGGGCTTCAGCGGATGAGAGAGCGTTCGGCACACTTTGGAATAGGCGTCAATCTTGGAGACCTGGTGGCCCATTCCTTTGCATACTCTCAGCCCGTGCGCAATAGTGCGGGGGATGCGTTTGCGGCAGTCGTCATGATGGGCAAGCCAGAGCAATTTCCAGAGTCTCAAGTCGATGAGCTCCGCGTGAAGCTCCGTCGCATTGCTGACGCTCTGGAGATTGAATCCGCCAAGCTCGACGCATGAAAGCGCGGCTGGCTCGCTTCGGCAGAAAATCTGAAATGACTGCCGGCCTTACTTGATTCGCTAAGACAACAGGGGCGGCTCGTTATGTCCACCTTCGGCACCTTCGCCAACATCCTGAACTTCTTCTCACATCGTGATCGATACCGTACCCAATGCATACCAAAGATATCAGGAAGATGTTACGCGACTTGCGTTAGCAATTTCACGCTGGCATTGGAAACGGCGCTCGCGTAGGCCTGTCGTCATCCGGGGTCCTTTCAGCAATTGCTGACCCAGGCCCCGGGCGTTTCGCTTATTGGGCTGTCCGAATTTCCGAGGCCACCTCTGTTTGACTCGATGCAGTTTCGATCGAGACGACTTCGAGCGAGCGCCGCGTGGCTTTCACGGTAAACGGAAGCAGAAGCGCAGTCAGCAGCCCAGACACGGCCATGAATAGAAATACGGTCGTAAAGCCGGAGCCGACTCCGCCCCATGCATACACCGAGAGCGCGAGGACCGGGCCGACCGCACCACCGAGATGGCCGGCACCGTCGGTGAGTGATACGCCGGTCGCACGTGCCCGTGTTGGGAAGCTCTCGGCCGTCAGCGTGTACATTAGCGGCACATAAAATCCGAGTGAGCCGGACAATAGAAACACGGATACGTAGATCACAGTCGACGAGCTCGCGAGTCCGATTGCAACAAAGCACGACGTCCATAGCAGCATGCCGGCGAGAATCGCATGCTTACGCTCGAACCTGTCGCCTATGGCAGTCGCCAGTAGCGATCCGATCGGATAGCCGACCGAGCTTGCGAGCAGGAACAGAATACTGTTCGTCAGCGTGTACCCCTTCGCAATAAAGAACGTGGGTCCGAGCCCGAGCCATGCATATGTGCCGACATACCAGACGAACCACATCACGAACAGGAGCGCTAGCCGGCCCGCAAAAGGAGGCTTGAACAACACAAACGTCGGAAAGCCCTTTACTTCGACCTCCGGCGCCCCGTCGGCGAGCGGGGGCAGCGCGCGACCACTGCGGCGCAAATAGTTAGCCTCGGCAGCTTCGATAATCGCTTCCGCATCCGCGACGCGATGCTTGCTCAGTAGCCAGCGTGGCGACTCGGGCAGCCACGGGAACGCGAACAGCGTGAGGCCGCCAAGTGCACCCAACAGGAACATTGCACGCCAGCCCCAACTAAAATTCGGCACGAGCCACAGTGCGACGATGGGTACGATGCCTTGGCCAACCATCGCGAACACGTTCGCAAGACTGGTGTAGCGGCCACGCACCGGCGCGGGCGCCATTTCGCCGATGTACGCGGAGATCACCGCGATTTCGGCACCAATGCCCATACCGGTGACCAACCGGCCAATCACCATTGACGTCAGGTTCGACGAGAACGTGGTCGCGATACAGCCCGCGGTGAACAAGATTGTCGCCATTGCTATGCCGGCGCGGCGCCCAACAGCATCTGCAAAATTGCTGTTCAGCCACGAACCGATGACATAGCCAACGAGGCTCGCGGTAATCGGAAGTGCTTGCTGCTGCGTGCTCAGGTGCAGCACCTGGCTAAATACGGGCAGCCCGAACGCGACGTTAGTGATGTCGAAGAACGCTATCAAGTAGCCCATGCCGACGACCCAGATGACCGACATCGAATAGGGCCATGCTGGCAACCGGTCGAGCCTCGCCACCAGGTAACGTGCGGTGTTTTGGGAAGAAATTTCAGATTGCATAGTTTCCCTCCATTTTTTTAAAGCCTTACGTCAACCTGCGGCACTGATCTGCACTCCTGCCATGCCCTCGATCACCAAGGCAATCGCGCTGTGGTCCATGTCGCCAAGACCTTGCTCGACTCCGCGTTTCCACAACTCCAGGACGGCCGTCGCAATGTGCGCGGGTGCGTCGACGTCGTGCGCCATGTCGACCGCTATCCCGACGTCCTTGCACATCAGGGCGATTGAAAACCCGGGCGCGAACTTACGCGACAGAATCTGCTGGGGGAACTTGATTTCGCTTGCGGCGCTGCGGCCGCTGCCTGCGTTGATCACATCGAGTAGCGCCTGCGCATTCACGCCCATCTTCACGCCCAGGGCCATAGCCTCGGACGTGATTGCCAGCGTAGTCGCAGTGATCAAGTTATTCACAGCCTTCGCGGTATGCCCGGCGCCGATCCCACCCACATGGAAGATATTCGCGCCAACATCTTGCAGGACGTCCCTAGCATCTTCGAGCACGGCGGCTTCCCCGCCGACCATGATCGTCAGTGCGCCCTGCTCGGCCTTTTGTACGCCGCCGCTCACGGGTGCATCCAGCATGCGGATGCCGCGCTGCGACAGGATCCCGGCAATTTCCCGAGTGACGACTGGCACCGAGCTTGTCATATCGATCAGCAGGCTGCCCTTCGCCAGCCCGACGGCCAAGCCGTCCTCGCCCAGTACGACGCGCTTAACAATGTCGGCGTTGGGCAGCACCGTCAGCACCACGTCGTGCTTTGCCCCCAGTCCGCTGAGCGTGTCATAGGGAGTCGCGCCGAGTGCGGCGAAGCTGGTTGCCAGCTCGCGGTTCACGTCGAATACGCCGATAGGGCGGCCCTGATGCAGCAGCCTCCGGGCTATGCGCCCACCCATCTGCCCGAGGCCGACAACTGCGATACGTTGATCCATTTCTTCACCTGGAATGCGTTGATTGACGCGGTTAGTTAGCCTTGCGAATCAGGCAGTTTTATCAGAAGCCCGCTCATGCCATCGGTCACCTTGATCTGGCAGGTAAGGCGCGAATCTTCTCCGCGTCGGAACGCAAACTCGAGCATGTCGAGTTCGGCGCCGTCCGGGGGCGCGATGCGCTCGCGCCATGCTTCGTCCACGTAACCGTGGCAGGTGGCACAGGAGCAGGCGCCACCGCAGTCCGCGTCGATGCCTTTCACGCCGTGTTGAACCGCGGCTTCCATGACGCTTTGTCCGGGTGCTGCGTCGACCTCTCGTCGGGCGCCACCCGGCTCGATAAAAATAATGTTAGGCATGCTGATTCCAGCTTGAGTTGTTCAATGCGTTTGGTTCGAGAGAAACTGCGTTCAACGCCACACCGGGGTCGGCGATTGCGTCAGCAGCAGGGCTGTGCCCGGCGCCGAGCCACTGTCGAGCGGTCATGAATGCCTTCGCGTCGTTGATTGCGTCGACGGCGATGAAGCGCGGTCCGTCGTAGTACCAGATGGAACATGCAGTCTCTGACGTATTCCGGACCACCACATGCGTGTAGCCGGAATTCAGGCCTGCAATCTGTAATCGGGTCGAATACTGCTCGGACCAGAACCACGGGACCGGCCGGTATTGCGCCGTGTTGCCGACAATCGCATGCGCCACGTTTTCTGCCATGTCGACCGCGTTCTGGATCGACTCGAGCCGGATTTTCTGACCCTGGTACGGAAAGCGCGCGCAATCGCCCGCCGCGTAGATGAACGGATCGCTGGTACGCCCTGCGCTATCGACCACAATGCCGTTATCGACATGCAGACCAGCCTGTTCCGCCAGGCCAGTGTCGGGAATCACACCGATGCCCACCACTACCACATCCGCGTCAATCGCGGTGTCATTGGCGAACCAAGCGGTCTTGCTGTCTTGGTCGGCATGCGCCAGCCGTTTCAACTCTGCGCCTTCACAGAGGCGCACGCCGTTTGCCAGATGCAGCGCCCTGAACCAGGCGGCCGTTTCGGCTGAAGCCACTCTCCCGAGAATGCGCTGGTCGCGCTCGACCAGCGTGACATCCATGCCGAGGCTTCGCGCCACAGCCGCCGTTTCCAGTCCAATATAGCCGCCGCCGACCACCAGCAAGCTCCGGCCAGGCTTCATCTCCGTACGCAGACGCTCGGCATCGGCCAAGGTGCGAAAGGTGTGGACGTTGGGCGCGACGCCGCCCTGATCGGACAACAGGCGCCGGGGAATGGCTCCCGTTGCGAGGATCAGATAGTCGTAGTCGAGCGAGTGGCCTTCAGCGAGCAAAACTTGCTTGCGGAGGCGATCAACAGCTGCGACGCGGCAATCCATGCGCAACGCAATACGCTCGCTCTCGTACAGGGTACGGGCCTTGATGAACAAGCGGTCGACACCGGCATCGCCGGTCAGATACTTCTTCGACAAGGGCGGACGCTGATACGGCACGGCCGGCTCCTCGCCCGCGAGCGTGATGTCCCCTGCATATCCGAGCGCACGCAGCTTGAACGCCGCGGACACACCGGCCTGACCTGAACCGGCGATTACGACCCCTCCACTCATCTCGCTCCCCTCTCTAATTCGACGATGCGCCGATGAACCGACCCCTGTCCCACGTGGGGCTTCATTGGAAGCCGAACCGATGCACGATGGTCTTGGTGGTCGAGAACTCATCGAGCGCATCGAAGCCCTTTTCGCGGCCGTAACCGCTCTTCTTGCGGCCACCAAAGGGGAGTTCCACCCCGCCGCCGGCGCCGTAGCAATTGATATAGACCTGACCTGACACCACCGCACGAGCCATCCGTTGCTGACGTCCACCGTTTTCGCTCCAGATCGCCGCGACCAATCCATACTCGGTTGCGTTGGCCAGCGCGATCGCATCCGCTTCGTCATCGAACGGCATTGCGGCCAGCAACGGACCGAACGCTTCGGCATGAGCGAGTTCATGGTCCCGCGGCACCGGGCCAAACAACATTGGCGCAATGAAAAAGCCGCCGGCCGGAACGTCCGCGATTTGGCCCTGGGCGATGAGCGGCAGGCCCGATTGTTTAATGCGTTCGCGGAACGCGTTGATACGCCCGAATTGCGCGCGGGTGATGATCGGACCGCAATCGACCTGGGCATCGGGCATGCCTGCGCGGATCTTCGATATCGCCTCCGCCACGCGGCCAACGACTTTGTCGTACACCGTCTTCTGGACCAGCAACCGGCTGCCCGCCGAACAGGTCTGCCCGGTGTTTTGGACAATGGCCGCAACAATGGCCGGCACCGCCTTGTCCAGATCGGCGTCGTCGAACACGATCTGGGGCGACTTGCCGCCCAACTCGAGCACGCACGGCACGTTATTCGGCGCAGCAGCCATCTGGACTTGCGTGCCGACCTGGGGGGACCCGGTGAAGGTCACCAGGTTGATATCCGGATGGCTCGCCAGCGCGGCACCCGCTTCGTTGCCGTAGCCGGTAATAATGTTGACCGCGCCGTCCGGCAGCCCGGCCTCCTGCATCAGCCTGGCGATCAACAGCACCGACTGGCAGGCTTCCTCGGATGGCTTGACCACGATCGCATTGCCCGCCGCCAGGGCCGGACAGACGGTCCGGCCAAACATCTGCGAAGGGTAATTCCAGGGAATGATGTGCGCGGTCACGCCGAGCGGCTCGCGCACCACCTGCACGCTGAAGTCGTTGAGATAGGGAATGATTTCCCCGTGGTGCTTGTCGGCGGCGGCTCCATAGAACTCGAAATAGCGCGCAAGCACCACAATATCCTTGCGAGCCAGGTGCAGCGGTTTGCCGGTATCGCGCGACTCGATCTGCGCGATCTCCTCGGCATGAACCTGGATGCGCTCGGCGACATGCGACAGCATTCGGCCCCGTTCCGCCGCAGTGAGGCGGCCCCATGCATTGTTGTAGGCGTGGCGCGCGGCGCCTACGGCTGCATCAACCTCGGTGGCAGTCCCGCGGCTGAGCTGCGCGAAGACCTCGCCGGTGGCGGGATTTTCCACGTCGAGGACACGCCCGTCTGCCGCGGCCTGCCATGTGCCGTTGATCAGTAGTGTCTTCATACTTTGCTGGCCCCGGCCATCTCGGCCATGACTTCCTGCGCTACGCGAAAGCTGTCGATTCCGGCCGGCACGCCGCAATAGATCACGGCCTGCAGGAACACTTCGCGCAGCTCTTCCTTCGTCAGGCCGTTGTTCAGCGCGCCGCGCACGTGCGCGCGCAGTTCGTTGCTACGGCCCAGCGCGGTGATCATGCCGAGGTTGAGCAGCGAGCGGTCGCGGCGGTTCAAGCCCGGGCGGTTCCAGACCTCGTCCCAGCAATATTCCGTGACCAGCTCCTGCATTGGCCAGTTGTATTCGTTCGCGTTGTTGAGGGCGTTGTCGACGTAGGCGTCGCCGACTACCTCGCGCCGTGTGGCCAAACCTCGTTCGAACTTTTCGCTGCGTTTTCCTTCGTACATGCTGTGTCTCCTTGAAGTCCGAAACCTGCGTGCCGGGACGGGTCGTGACGGCCTGCCGTGGTTTGGGGTAGTCGGTTCACGTATTCAGCTCAGACATGCGCCGTGCCCATGGCGTCGCTCACAGGTCTACGTAGACGTCCCCGTCGCGGACTGCTACGGGGTAAATCTTGACCTTGGCGCCGCTCTCACAGAACAGGCCCTCGCCCGTTTCGATGCTGAATTCCCAGCCATGCCAAGGGCAGCGCAGGACCTGCCCTTCCATGCCATAGTCAAGCTCGCCAGCACGATGGACGGGAAGCATGGTCCCTTCCACCGTCCCGCACGCAAGCGGCGCGCGGCGGTGCGGACACAGGTTGCGGAACGCGTGGACCTTGTTGCCGACCTTACAGACCCCGATGGCCTTGCCGTCGATAGTGAGCGCCAGCGGGGTGCGATCGGTAAGCGCGTCCAGGCGGCTGACTTTCGTCTCCATTCTTGCTCCAGATGTGTGGTTAGTTGAAATTCAGCCCGAACAGCTCGGCGGCGTTGTCGTGGAAAATGCGCTGGCGCATCGCTGCGGGAAATTTGTGCATGACGGTCGCGGGATAGTCGGAATCCCAATGCGGATAATCGGTACTGAACAGCATGGTCCGATCCGCGTGTACCATTTCCAGGATCTGGGTCAGGTACTCATCTTTCTCGGGCTCTTCGAGCGGCTGACTCGTGAAACGGACGTGATCGAGCACGTACTTGCTCGGCTCCTTTTCTAGCCACGGCACTTCGCGCCGGAATTGCTTCCAGTTCTGGTCGACGCGCCAGAGCATGTGCGGCACCCAGCCGAAGCCGAATTCGGCAAGCACTACCTTCAGCTTCGGGAAGCGGACGAACACGCCTTCGAACAGCAAGCTCGCCAGACTGCCCATCGCGATCTGGGGAAAACACGTGTGCCGCTCGATATAGCTGCTTGGCGTGCCACCGGCGAAATGCACGCTGGTCTGAAACGCGCCTTCGGTCCCGGTAGGATGCAGGAAGATAGGCAGGCCGCATTCTTCGGCCGCCTCGTAGATCGGGTAGTAATGGGGGTTGCCCATCAGGATGTTCACCAGCGGCAGGTAGACCGCCACCACATCATCACGATTGCCGATCCGGCGAATTTCCGCGGCCGCTTCGCGCGGGTCGGAAGCCGTCACGCTCATGGCCAGGCGGTATCGCTTGTCCAGGCTCAGCCACTTGTCGATAAAGTAGTCATTGAACGCACGCGCCAGTACCACGGCTTCGCCGCTGTTCGGAAGAGCGACCAGCTTGCCCGCCTGGATCGACGACAGGATGGCGTACTCGATGTTGAGCTTATCGAGATGGTCTTCTCGCAGGAATTGCGGATCAGAGCCGCCGACGCCGCCGCTCGGCGTAGTCGTGTCGCGGCGGATCGAGGTCGCGCCAGCCAGCGGTGGACGCAGCGGATGGTCCGGAAGGACCGCGCGTTTGCCTTCAAACCGCATCTGCCAGCTCTTGCTCAGATAAGGCTTCAGCCCCTCGATATCACCCGGAACCCACGGGTGAACATCCGCATCGATGATTTTCATGTCTGAACTCATGAGCACTCGCTTCTTTTCGTTAGTTATACAAATTAATTGCACAGCGCCGCGATCCGGGTGGCATGGCTTATCCGGATGCTGATTTTTTTCCAGCGCTGATCCTCAAGTTCCCTGCGCCTTTACCTGCAGCATTGTGGTGTGAGGGAATGCTACTATCGGCAGCTCCTTCGGAGAATCTGCTTTTTTGGACACCGGGTATCGGCTCCGACGAACATGAGGGTTGATACGAATAGGGTTTTTACCGATAAAAACCCTATTAATAGCGAAGATCAATTGGAAAAATTTGAGCCATGCATTTCGACCTCTCCGATATCCGCGCTTTCATTCATGTCGCAGAATCGTCAAGCATCACGCAAGGCGCCCGGCGCGCCAACCTGTCGACCGCAGCAACCAGCGCGAGGATGAAAGGCCTCGAGGGCGAGCTTGGCGCGAAGCTGTTTTACCGCGACAGCCGTGGCGCCACGTTGACGCCCGCCGGCGAAAAGCTCCTGAAACATGCCCGGGTAATCATGCGCCAGGTAGATCATGTGAAAAGCGAATTCGCCGAGTACGGCAGCGGCCTGTTCGGTCACATCCGCATCTTTGCCAATACGACCGCGGTCACTGAGTACCTGCCGGAGATCCTCGCTCGATTTCTTGCTGAGCGTCGGGCTGTCACGGTAGACCTACAGGAAAGATTGTCTCGCGAGATCGTCCGGGGCGTACTCGACGGCTCAGCAGACCTCGGGCTGATCGCGGGCCCGGTCGAGGCCCAAGGGCTCGAGGTCATCCACCACAGCACCGATCGGCTGCTGCTGGCGGTGCCCGAGGGTCATGAACTGGCGCAGCGGTCATCAGTCACGCTGGCCGAAACGCTTGAATACCCTCACATTGGCTACCGCGAAGGCAGCACGCTGTTCGCACTGGTGACATCGCGCGTCGAGGAGCTAGGTCGCACCTTATCGATGCGCGTACAGCTGTCGAGCTACGAGGCGATTTGCAGAATGATCGAATCGGGCGTTGGCATCGGCATCATTCCGGAGTCCGCGGCAGAGCGCTATCGTCGTATCGTGCGGATAGTCACCGTACCTCTTGAAGAACCTTGGGCCATACGCAAACGGAGTCTACTCGTCCGCGAACTTGAGGGAATGCCAGGTTGTGTCCGGGATCTGGTGGAAATCCTCAAATCGGCAGAGTCACCGCAAGCAGTGGCGGCATCGACTTCGTGAACAATCCCGCTCACGCACGCCCGGATTCCAGGGGCCATCTGCACGGATGGCCTACCTTACCGCCAACGGCCTGTTTCCATCCCTTCGAACCTTGCCCAAAGGGCAACGCCGCAATATGGGCAAGCAGCAGCAACTGTATCCCCGTCGAACGATCGGGCTGCTGGCCTCGCTTGTTGCGGCCGTCGCGTTTGTGGCACTCATACCCCATAAAGGCCGCGGTAAAGATTTACAAGCCAAAGCCTAAAGGATCTGGCTGCGTCGAACAATACCTCTGCTTTTGGCGTCTGAAATCCTTAGAGCAAGTTAGTCAGCTCCGGTACGACCGTGAACAAGTCACCCACGAGGCCATAATCCGCCAAACCGAAGATGGGTGCTTCGGCATCCTTGTTGATCGCGACGATGACCTTGCTGTCCTTCATCCCGGCCAAGTGCTGGATCGCGCCCGAGATACCGACGGCAACATACAAGTTAGGCGCCACGATCTTGCCGGTTTGACCAACCTGATAGTCGTTCGGAACGAACCCTGCGTCGACTGCCGCACGCGATGCGCCCAGCGCCGCGCCGAGTTTGTCCGCGAGCGGTTCGAGCACTTTGGTGTAGTTCTCACCGCTGCCCAAACCGCGTCCACCTGACACGATGATCTTCGCCGACGTCAGTTCCGGCCGGTCCAGCTTCGTCAACTCGCGGCTCACGAACTTGGAGATGCCCGTATCCGCCGATGCTTCGATCTTTTCCACCGATGCGCTGCCGCCTTCTGCCGCCACCGGATCGAAACCCGTGGTGCGCACCGTGATGACCTTGATCGCATCGCTCGATTGAACGGTCGCGATGGCATTGCCCGCGTAGATGGGGCGCTCGAACGTGTCGGGGCTGTCTACTGCAGTGATGTCGCTGATCTGCGCCACATCCAGATGCGCTGCAATCCGCGGAGCGATGTTCTTGCCGTACGGCGTCGCGGGCGCCAGGATATGCGAGTAGTTCTTCGCGATCTGGACAACCGTTCCGTCGATATTCTCAGCCAGGCCATCGGCGAGTTGCGGGGCATCAGCGAGCAATACTTTCGCTACGCCTGCAATTTTTGCTGCTGCGTCGGCTGCTGCTTGCGCGTTGGAACCCGCGATCAGCACGTGGATATCGCCACCAATCTTCTGTGCCGCCGCTATGGTGTTCAATGTCGCCGATTTAATCGACGCGTTGTCGTGTTCTGCAATTACAAGAATAGTCACTTTGAAAACTCCCTCACAGAACCTTGGCTTCGGTCTTCAACTTCTCGACCAGCGTCTTCACGTCCGGCACCTTCGCGCCAGCGGAGCGTTGCGGCGGTTCAGCGACTTTGAGCGTCTTCAGGCGCGGCGTCACGTCGACACCCAGGTCCGCCGGCTTCAACGTTTCCATCGGTTTCTTCTTGGCCTTCATGATGTTGGGCAGCGTCACATAACGCGGCTCGTTCAGGCGCAAGTCCGTGGTGATCACAGCGGGCAGCGACAACGACAGCGTTTCCGACCCGCCATCGACTTCACGCGCGACCGTAGCGCGTCCGTCGGCGACCGTCACCTTCGAGGCGAACGTCGCTTGCGGCAAACCGGCGAGTGCGGCGAGCATCTGACCCGTTTGGTTCGAGTCGTCGTCAATGGCTTGCTTGCCGAGGATGATGAGTTGCGGCTGCTCTTTATCGATCAGCGCCTTCAGAATTTTCGCGACCGCCAACGGCTGCAATTCTTCAGTCGATTCGACCAGGATCGCGCGATCCGCGCCGATCGCCATGGTGGTACGTAACGTTTCCTGACACTGCGTCACGCCGCACGATACCGCGATCACTTCCGTCGCCACGCCCGCTTCACGCAGGCGCACGGCTTCTTCCACGGCGATTTCATCGAACGGATTCATCGACATCTTCACGTTCGCGATGTCCACTGCGCTCCCATCCGGCTTGACCCGGACTTTCACGTTGTAGTCGACTACCCTTTTGACTGCCACCAAAACTTTCATCCAAGCCTCATCGTATTCTGCGCCGACATGGGCGTCCCCACCCCAGCCGTATTTCAATTCGAGATCACACCTCGATTCCGGTCCCTCGTTTCGGTACCAACACTGTCCGCTCGAAATTCATAAACGCTAGGCCGTCCGCCTTCAACCCGATAGTGCGCACCGTCACAATGCCTTGCGTCGGGCGTGACTTCGATGCACGCTTGGACAGCACTTCGGATTCGGCATAGATTGTGTCGCCGACGAACACGGGCGCAGTCAATGCCACCTTGTCCCAACCCAGGTTTCCGATCGCATGCTGACTGACATCACGCACACTCATGCCAACTACCATGGAAAGCGTCAGACAGCTATTCACCAGCGCTTGTCCGAACTCCGATTTCGATGCATACGCGTTGTCGAAATGCAGCGGATGCGTATTCATCGTTAAGAGCGTGAACCAGATGTTGTCGGTTTCGGTTATTGTGCGTCCGGGCCGGTGTTCGTAGATGTGTCCGGGTTCGAAGTCTTCGTAGAAACGACCTGCGTTCTCGCGAATGCGGACAGTCTCCAATTGATCGTCGTTCATTGCATTACTCCGTCAATAATGTTATTCAGCCGCGCTCCGCTGCGCCATTTAGACCAAATCCCGCGATTTGCCCGTTGTGTTCACCGAGTCGAGCGACGTGAAAGTCAGGTTTAGCGGGCTGGTCGGCAAAATGGATTGGGGATCCGATGTGGGTGAAGCCTTCGTCATCCTGGACCACCATGCCGCGCTTGACCGCATGCTCGTCTTGCAGTGCTTCCGGTAGTGTCTTTACGATGCCGTAACAAACATCGAGTTTGGCAAGACAGGTGTCCCACTGCGCGGCCGTCTTTGTCAGGAAGGTTTCAGTGAGAAAATCAATCACAGGTTGCTGGTGCGGACCGGGGCCGCGCGAACACAATTCGCACAGATCGCTCCGACCCAGGTAGCCGAGCAACGCCTCGACGAACTTTGGCTCTTGCCCGGCAAGACACACGTGACGGTCGTCAGCGGTCCGGTAGATCCGGTAAAGCGCTGCCCCTCCCGTGGTGCGCTGGTGTTTCGCCTCGGGTTGCGTACCGTCGGCAATCGCCGGACCGAGGATATTGAGGCAACCGGCCAGCATCGCGTCATGCATGCCGATGTCGATGAAGTCTCCCACCCCCGTCTTCTCGCGTGCAAGCAGCGCCATCAGCACCCCGGAGAGACCCTGCAAACCCGCGAGCAGATCAGCGACTGGCACCCCCGGCATGGCGGGTTCTCCATCCGCGCCACGCGTCATGCTGAGTACACCGCTGAGTGCCTCGACGGCGATATCATGTGCGGGCCGTGCCGCGTACGGCCCCGTTTGGCCAAATGCACTGATCGAGCAGTAAACAATCCGTGGATTGCGCGCCCGAACCTGTTCGTAGTCAATACCCAGGCGCTTCATCACGCCGGGACGAAACGATTCGACAAAGACGTCTGCCGACTCGCAGAGCGCGAGCAGGGTTTGCCTGCCCACTTCGCTCTTCAAGTCAAGCACGACGCTTTTTTTGCCGCGATTCAAGTTGCGAAAGAACACTGTGGTGTCGCCGTCATGCGGTGCGATGTGCCGCCCTGGATCACCTGCACCCGGTGCCTCGATCTTGATTACCTCGGCGCCGTGATCGGCGAGCGCGAGCGTCAAGTACGGTCCGGGGAGAAACGAACTTAGGTCGAGCACCCGAATACCTGTGAGTTTCATGTCGAAGTAGTCTCCCGCCGCAGTACATCGTTCAGGATTGCCTCGTTGTCCTCGCCCAGCGCCGCACACACGCGCTGACTCATCCGCTTGCCGTCGATCTTGAGCGGATTGGCCAGCATGCGGAAATCCGGCCGAAGCGGATGCGGCACCTGACTGATCATGCCGTTCTCTGCAACGAAGGGGTTGGCAAGCGCCTGCTCGACGCTCAGCACGGGACCAATCGGCAACTTGCCTTGGAGCACCGAGAGCCAATGCGCCGAGCTCTGCGTCCGCAACACGGCATCGATCTCTGCATTCAACGCTTCACGGTTCGCGTTGCGCGCAGTCACACTGTTAAAGCGTGGGTCGGCGGCCAATTGTTCCGCGCCAATGCCTTGCAGCAGGGCATGCCAGAATTTCTCGGTCATGCACATGATGAAGATCCAGCCGTCCGCGGTCGGAAAAGTCTGCACGGGCGTCAGCGAAAAATGCGAGCTGCGCGGCTGCCGCGTCACCGTGTGCCCTTCGTTCAGGCTCCAGATGGCCGAGTACCCCAACTGATGCAAAGCGACGTCGAACAGGCACGTATCAACATCGCAACCCTGCCCGGACGCACGCGCGCTGAGCAGTGCTGCTAGCAGGCCCACCATGCCAGTAATACCGGTCATGTGATCAATGATCGATGGGGCACCGAGCCGCGAAGGGGGTCCGTCTGGCTCGCCGGTTAGGTCCATCAGACCTGATTCAGCTTGCATTAGATAGTCGTAACCAGGCCACGATGCGCGGTCGTTGTCGCGGCCGTAAGCGGATATATGCAGGCAGACAATCGCTGGATTGACAGCCGATAAGGCGGCATAGTCAAGTCCCATCTTCGCCGGCAGGTCGCCACGTAGGTTATTCACAAGCGCATCGGCAGTTTTGGCGAGCTTTAGCAAAGTTTCCTTACCTTCATCGGAACGCAGATCGAGCGTGATGCTCTTCTTGTTGGCGTTCCAGGTCTGAAAGTATTCGCTGTCGGCATCGCCAAGCTTGTGCGGCCCGGTATAACGCGCCGGGTCGCCGCCAATCGCGATATTCTCCACCTTGATGACCTGCGCGCCGAGATCAGCGAGGAACATCGACCCATAGGGAGCAGCACCGAACTGCTCGACCGAAACGATTCGAACTCCATTGAGTGGCTTCATGCGATCGAATTCCTCTTGATCCATTGCTTCGCGATAATGATCCGTTGCATCTCGTTGGTACCTTCGCCGATGCAGGTAAGCGGTGCATCCCGATACAGGCGTTCGATGTGATACTCCTTCGAATATCCGTACGCACCGTGAATGCGCAGCGATTCCGTGCTGTTCTCAAGTGCAGCTTCGGAGGCAAAGTACTTGGCCATGCCCGCCTGCATGTCGCAACGCTCGCCGCGATCGAACGCCTCTGCCGCATCGAGCACCAGCAGACGCGCGGCGCGTGCCCGCGTTGCCATCTCACCGAGTTTGAGCTGGATGGCCTGGTGTTCGCAAATCGGTTTGCCGAAGGTCTTGCGTATTTGCGAGTACTCAGTGGCAAGCGCGAGCGCGCCTTCCGCGATTCCAACCCCGCGCGCCGCCACGTTGATGCGGCCCAACTCAAGTCCCCCTGTGGCCTGATAAAAACCCTGTCCCTCGACTTCGCCAATTAGATGGTCGGCCGGGATCCGATAGTTGTTGAACACCAGTTCCGCTGAATCGATCGATTTGTAACCAAGCTTCTCCAGTTTGCGACCTACCGTAAAGCCCTCCTGCTTGGGCGCAATAAAAAGACTCATGCCTTTATGGCGCGGGTCCGCTTCTGAATCGGTTTTGACCAGCAGCGCGAAGCACGAGCCCTGAATCCCGTTGGTGATCCACGTCTTCGTGCCATTGATCACATAGTGGTCGCCGTCCTTTCGCGCCGTCATACGGATACCTTGCAGATCGGTGCCGGCATCCGGCTCAGTGAGCGCCAGTCCACCGCGGATCTCACCGCTTGCGAGCTTAGGTAGCCACGTATTCTTTTGAGCTTCGGTGCCGAACTTCTCAATGGCGAGCGCAAGCATGAGATGCGAATTGACGATACCCGTGATCGCCATCCAGACCGACGAGATACGCATGATGATCTGCGCATACGTAGTGGCCGGTAAACCCAGCCCGCCGTAACGCTCGCTGATCGTTGCCCCGAACAGGCCCAGCTCCTGCATCTGTTCGACGATTTTCGTGGGCCACGTATCCGCGTGGTCATGCTGTAGGACGACCGGCTCGACCTCACGTTTCAACCAGCGATCGATGGCGTCCAGTAGTTGTGCTTCCTCTGCAGACTCGATTGCATGTCTGTTCATCTCCTCTTCCTCCGTCATGGGTAGTGGCCCGTCGCATCGAAGTGTCTGTGCAACATATACGTACAACTTTATTAAGTTTGTCTGCCGCTGTCAACGCGAGTTTTAGACTACCGTGATGAATTAGGCCCATTTTCCGGTGATATAAGGGAAAGACATTAGTTGTGGCTGGTTTACATGTACGTACATGTTATTTTATAGTCCTGAAATCGGAGGATCGGCACCATCGATCCCGAGCGTGACCCCAGAGTCACCCATATCAAGGAGACGTCATGCAGATCGCCGTTCCCAATGCCGGCGCCCGGCTCGACCGGTTGCCGATTTCCCGCTTTCATTGGCGCATCGTCGGGCTGGTGGCCGGCGGCATGTTTCTCGACGCGTTCGAGATATATCTTGGCGCTGCCGTACTGGGCGCGTTGGTAAAGAGCGGCTGGTCGGACCTTGCGCACAATGCACAGTTCGTCTCTCTTACCTTCGCCGGAATGGTAGTAGGCGCATGGCTTGCCGGAATACTCGGCGACCGCTATGGGCGGCGCTTTTCGTATCAGGCCAATCTGCTGATATTCGGCGTGGCCTCGCTGGCCGGAGCGTGTGCTCCGAGCATGACGTGGCTCGTAATTGCCCGCTTTTTCATGGGTATCGGGCTTGGGGCAGAGATTGTGGTGGGCTATGTGACCGTGAGCGAGTTCATTCCACCTGCGCAACGCGGACGGTGGGGCTCGGCGCTCTCAGCGCTCACCAATCTCGCGCTCTTCATCTCCGCGTTGCTCGGCTATCTGATCATTCCCCACTACGGCTGGCGATGGATGTTCGTGATAGTCGGCGTGGGCGCGCTGATCGTGTGGTACCTGCGCAAGAAGATGCCAGAATCGCCACGCTGGCTTGAATCGAAGGGCCGATACGCAGAAGCGGAAGCAGTGCTTTGTGCCATCGAACATGAGGTCTCGCAGCAGCACATCCTTTTGCCGGTGACTGCGGCGTCGCCACCCCGACCTGCCGAGCGCGCATTCACCGCGCTGTTCTCCAAGGATCTGATTCGCCGCACTTTGGTGGGCAGTGTGATCCTGATTGTGCTCAATACGGTGATCTACGGCTTCATTGCGTGGATTCCCTCGTTCATGGCAAAGAGCGGCATGAGTATTGTTACTTCGCTCGGATTCGCTACGCTGATGTCGTTCGGCGGTCCGGTCGGCGCAGTGCTTGGCATGCTTGCCGGCGACCGGTTCGGTCGAAAACCCGGCATCATCGCGTTCTCGTGCATCGCCATCGTCCTTGGCGCGATTTATCCCAACGTCACCGCGCCGGCTCTGATCGCATTGGTCGGCTTCGGTCTGGTCACCTCGATTTATGCGATGGTCGCCTTTGCGTGGGCGATGTATATCCCCGAGTTGTTTCCCACCGATCTGCGCATGCGGGGATCCGGTTTTTGCAACACACTCGGCCGCCTCATGACCGTCGTCACGCCATATGTGGTTGTCTCGTTGCATGCGCACTATCAGCTCACCGGTGTCGTTGTAGCAATGCTTTCGTTGCTGGTCTTGCAGATTGTCGTGGTTGCGACTCTTGGCATTGAGACCAAGGGCTGTTCGCTCGAAGCGCTCGCGCCGGTCGAAGAAGAGTTCACGTCTGCCGCCTCCCTCGAACAGCGCGCGTCTGCAAGACAATGAGCACCCCGTTGAGACGATAGGTCGATACGGCGAACCACCTTCACGCTGCGTGGGAATGTTCATTCCCGCGTGATCCCATTCACGTTCACCACCCTCGTCGCCTTCACATGGAAACCAACAAAAACCCCGAGGCAAGGTCGTACCTGTTCGTTCCCGGGAATCGTCCGGAGCGCTTTGCGAAAGCCTTGGCTGCCGGTGCCGATGCGGTGATTTTCGACCTCGAAGACGCAGTCGGGCCGGACGAAAAAGTCCGCGCGCGCGACGCCATAATCGATTGGCTGAAAGAGCCATCCAGCGTCTACATCCGCATCAATGGCGCTGACACGCACTGGTCTGAAGATGATGTCGCAGCGTTTGCACAGCACCGCGCGGTGAAGGGCATCGTCGTACCGAAGTCCGCTGACCCCGCGGTATTGCGAGCAATATCGGCGCGCGCTCACGACTCTCTCGCTATTCTTCCGCTCATTGAGTCCGCGGCAGGCTTCGAGGCGCTCCATGCAATCGCCGCCACCGAGCGGGTCGAACGGCTGCTGTTCGGCACCATTGACTTCCAGCTCGACATGGGGATTGGCGGCGACGGCGAAGAGCTGTCGTACTTCCGCTCGCAGATGACGCTTGCGTCGCGGCTTGCCAATATCGGCAGCCCAGTCGACGGTGTGACGACCACGCTCGACGACGCACAGCAGATTGAGGACGCGGCACGGCGTGCGTGCCGCTTCGGCTTTGGCGGCAAGCTGTGCATCCATCCTAGGCAGATCGCTCCAACGCACCGCGCATTCACCCCGTCGGCGCAGGAGCAGGACTGGGCGCGCCGCGTGCTGCATGCAGCTGAAGCCAGCGCGGGCTGCGCTACCGTGCTGGACGGCAAGATGATTGACGCTCCGGTGATCCAGCGCGCCCGTACCATTCTTGCTGCACTGCGCTGAGAGCCAGGCGCAGCGCGCCTGGCAACGCTGCGGGCACCACGTCTAGAAGCGATGAGTCACGCCAATCCGCGCGGCAATCTGATGATTGTTCGACGATGGCGACTGTCCGGTGATATACGCTACCGCTGGCTGACCGAGCGAATCCGTGCCGCTCGCATGCTGATACGCAACGATCACGTAAACGTCCGTTCGCTTCGAAAGGAAGTAGTCAGTGCCGGTTTGCACCTGATGATAGATTGCGCCCGGCTGGCCACTCGCACCACTCGCATGCGTATAGACATACGCGAGACCTGCGAGCCATGACGGCGTCAACTGATAACGGAAATTCGCTTCTGCATTGTCGAACTTCGCCGTGCCTGAGAACCCAAGCGGATCTGGACCCGATAAAGAGCCGAGACCTTTGAACTGAACATTCGAGTAAAGCAGGCCGATCGTCGCAGCACCCAGTTGATACGAACCTGCAGCGCTAAGAATCTGCGTGGTTGATGCCGATGCGTAGCCTGCATAAATGGGATTCGACTCCGGCGTGGTCACCGAGCCGAGACTACCCAGGTTATTGCTCGTGGCCGATGTGCCTGCGTTCGGATTGGTGCCATAGAAAGAGAAATTCGGGTTACGCGCGTTGAGGTAAGCGGCACCCAATGCGACCGGCCCATTGCTGTATCCTGCACCGAGCGACCAGACCTGATCGCGTCCAACGCTGCCGGGCACGCCACCTAGGCTATACAGGCCACCAAATCGAAATCCGCTGTAGGTGGCGCTTGCAAATTTGATCGAATTGTTGATCCGGTGGGTGTTCAGTTCGTTATCGATATCGCCAGCATGTGCCCCGAGATAGCCGGCCCAACTGGCACCGGAGAGGAATGGCTGCAGGTAGTCGACCAGTGAATCGTACTGACGTCCGAGCGTGATACTGCCGTAGTTGTCCTGAAGCCCAACGAACAGTTGCCGGCCAAATTCTGCGCCGCCCTGCGCGAGCGTGCCATTGTTGATTGAGAACCCGTTCTCCATGGTGAAAAGCGCTTTCAGGCCACCGCCCAAATCTTCTACTCCCCTCAACCCCCAGCGGCTGCCCCGAATACCTCCGGTAGCGCCGTCCTGAAACGTGTATTGACTCGCGCCCTTGAGTCCAGCCCCCGTGCGGCTGGTCTGTACGTTATTGTCGTAGTTGAAACCTGCGTCGATTATTCCGTATAGCGTGACGCTGCTTTGCGCGAATGCCGATGGCGCACCGAAGAGCGCACCCAATGCTGTGGCCGTGGTCATCAGGTTGTATTTCGTGATCTTTTTCATCTTGTCTCCAGTGAAGTCTATATTTATAAAGGTATGCTAATTAATTTGTCAAAGCCATTTTATTGAGCCGCCGTGACATGGACCCTCAAAACCGATTTCGGACACCGGCCCTGCATTGACGCCAGGTTGGCATCCCGGTTGCATCAGGTTCGCAGGACAAATGGATCCTGCACCTCGTCGCCCAGCTCGCACCAAACGCTCTTCGTCTGCAGATACTGCTCGATTGCTTCGGCGCCGTTGACCCGCCCAATGCCGCTCGCCTTATAGCCACCAAACGGCGAATTGAAAGCCAACGCCCGATACATGTTGATCCATACGGTTCCCGCCTCAAGGCGCTTTGCAAACGAATGCGCGCGCTGCAAGCTGCAAGTCCACATACCTGCCGCGAGACCAAAGCGCGTGCCGTTCGCAAGCGCAAGCACCTCCTCGTCATCGTCGAACGGTGTGACGCATAGCACCGGGCCGAATACCTCTTCGTGCATGATCCGGTCGGCCGTTTTCGTGCCGCTAAAAATAGTCGGCTCGAAGAACAACCCTTCTTCGAAGCCAGCGACAGTGGCACGCTGTCCACCACACAATATGTCTGCGCCGTCTTCGAGCGCTTGCGCCACCATCGTCAGGTCTTTGTCGAGCTGAGAACGGGTTGCGACCGGTCCCATTTGCGTGGCGGTGTCTAGCGGGTCCCCGAGCTTGATACGCCGTGCACGCGTCGTGAGCCGGTCGACGAACTCATCGTAGATTTTCCTGTGCACATAGGCGCGCGACCCGGCAATGCAGGTCTGGCCCGCCGCCGCGAAGATACCGGCGAGCACCCCGGCTTCCGCCTGGTCGAGCCGCGCATCTTCGAAGACAATATTCGCGCTCTTGCCACCCAGTTCCAGCGTGCAGGCCGCGAGACGGCCGCCCGCCTTCGCCGCGATGCTACGCCCTGCCTGCTCGCTGCCCGTGAAGACGATCTTCGCCACGCCGGGATGAGAGACGAGCACGTCACCCGTTTCGCGCGCGCCCGTGACAACGTTGATCACCCCAGGCGGAATGCCCACCGCTTCCGCGAGTTTTGCCAGTTCGAAAGCTGATGCGGATGTCACCTCGGACGGTTTAAGTACGATTACGTTGCCGGCGGCAAGCGCGGGCGCCATGCTCATGATCGAAATCAGCGTGGGTGAGTTCCAGGGTACGATGACGCCGATCACGCCAAGCGGTTCGCGCAACGTATAGTTCAGCACGCTCTGTCGTTCCAGCGGAATAACCCGGCCTTCGACCTTGTCCGCGAGGCCGCCGAAATAGAACAGCCAATCCTTAACGATTCTTGCTTGCGCCTGCATTTCGGCGAGCAACTTGCCGTTTTGCTGTGTCTCCAGCGCCGCGATGTGTGGCGCGTTCTCCGCGATCTTCTCGCCCCACGCCATCAGCAACCGTCCTTTGGCGCTAGCAGACAATCGTCCCCACGGACCTGTCAATGCACTTTGTGCCGCAGCGACGGCGGCGTCGATATCGGCTTGCTTCGATTGGGCGAACGTGCCCCATTCTTGCCCCGTTGTAGGGTTGATTGATGTGAAGGTGTCGCTACTCGCCGCTGCAAGTTCCTTCCCGCCGATGTAATTGCCGTAATGTGGCCGCCCGCCGCTTTCCCGCGTTGCTGTGCTCATACGCTCTCCATAGTGTGATTTGCGGAACCATCTTCGGACAGACTCTCCGCTGTCAGGCTTAGATCACCGGGGCTTACCAGGCCACTCACCTTGGCAAGCAGCGTGAGCGCACCCGCCACAACAATGTTCAGCGCCAGTGCCCAGATCGCCGAGTAGAGCGGGACGATATAGCCGCCAAAGTGAAGCGGATAAACCGAGGTCTTGAAGTGCAGTTGCGCGACCATCCACGTACCGCTGACGAGCCCGGTCAGCAGACCTACCAGTAACCCGCGGGCGTCGAACGTGCGGCCGAACAGGCCAAATACAACGGTGGGTAGCGTTTGGATGATCCAGATTCCACCAAGCAGTTGCAGATCAACTGCGTACGAAACCGGTAAACCGAAGATGATCGCAACCGCGCCGATCTTTACGAACACAGCGACCAGCTTCGAGAGCTGCGTTTCGTCACGTCCGGTCATATGAGGATTGATGATCGCCAGGTGCACATTGCGCGTGTACAGGTTGGCTGCAGCGATCGACATGATGGCCGCCGGCACCAGCGCGCCAATCCCGATCGCCGCGAATGCAAGTCCGGCAAGCCACGACGGGAAGAAATGCAGGAAGAGCGCCGGCACCGCAAAGTTGTTGCCGTATGCGGCGAAAAACTTTGCGTACTCCGGCATGCCGCGCACGCCTGACGCCACCGCCATATAGCCGAGCAAGGTAATGAAGCCGAGCAACAGCGTATAGATGGGTAGCAACGCCATGTTCCTGCGCACCGTGTTGCCCGACTTCGATGACAACAAGGCGGTCGCGGCATGTGGATACAGGACCGTCGCCATCGCCGAGCCGAGTGCAATTGATACATATACGCCGTAATCGTTCAGGCTGGTTGCGTCTGCGGCATGCAGCAAGCGCTTGGGAGCGGGAATCGCGGCGAAGATATGCGCGAAGCCGCCGAGTTTCGACGGGATGATGATCGCGGCGGCGATGACCGTCACATAGATCAGCAAGTCCTTGACGATCGCGATCATCGCCGGCGCGCGCAAGCCTGACTTGTACGTGTACGCGGCCAGAATGGCGAAGGCCACCCCCAGCGGAATATCGCCGGCTGCGCCCGTCGTGTCGAACCCTAGTGCGCCGATCGCCACTTCGAGGCCGACCAGTTGCAGCGCAATGTACGGCATCAGCGCGAGAATCCCCGTGACGGCCACAACGAGCGCGAGCGTCTTGCTACGGTAGCGTGCATGCACGAAATCGGCGACGGTGACGTATCCGTGACGCCTCGCAATATTCCAGAGGCGGGGGAAAACCATGAAGATGAAGGGAAACGTCATGATGCAGAACGGAATCGCAAACATGCCCATGGCGCCCGCGCCAAACGCGAGCGCTGGAATGGCAACCACTGTAAATGCGGTGAACAGATCGCCGCCGAGCAGGAACCATGTAACAAGCGTGCCGAACTGCCGCCCGCCCAAACCCCATTCGTGCAGCTCGTCGAGATTGCCCTTTCGCCATCCCGACGCAAGAAATCCCAGCACGGTCACGAACACGAACAACACGACGAATACCAGTGTGGCGGTCAGATTCATGGCGCTCCCCTGCTTTCGCGCCGCGATGTTTCGCCTTGGGTCGGTGTCAATCGGTATATCGCAGCTGTCACCACGGCTCCAATGATCACGAACAGCATCTGGACCCAGTAGAAAAACGGCAGTCCCCATAGCGAAGGTTCGTCCCGGTTGTACAAGGGGACGCTGACTACCAGCGCCAGGGGAATTAGAAAGCCCCAGTACCAACGGCCCCTGCGACGCCTGCGATCGGATTCGGCACTCATCTGATGTCTCCCACGTTGTCATTGTTGAAACTGCATGGAGGCTGTTTCCAAAAGGACCGGCCTACGGTCATTCCGCTTCTCGGCATCTTCGCCTGAGCGCCGCTAGCCACGAAGTGCCTGCGACTGCGCTAGATAGCCAGACGGATCGACCTGCACGTCGATCAGATATGGTCCCTGCGTTTCAAACGCCCGCTCAAGCGCGGCCTGATAGTTCTGCGCAGTCGCAACAGAGCATGCTTCGAGGCCGAAACCGCGCGCGATCGCTGCGAAATCGAGTCGTGGCCATCCGATACCGTCCCGCGCGAGTCCCCGGCTTTGCTGCTTGATCTGGATAAGTGAGAGCGTCGAGTCATTGAACACAATCACACACAGCTTTACGCCTTCGCGCGCCGCTGTTGCCAGTTCGCCGATGCACATGAGCAAGCCGCCGTCGCCGGTGAACGCCATTACTTGACGGCTTCGATCAGATAGGCTCAGTGCAATGCCGGCTGGAAGCGCAAAGGCCATCGAAGCGAGCCCATTGGAAATCAGCACGTCCCCTGGACGTTTAGCGTTCCAAAAAGCCATCGCGGAAAACATGTGCGCGCCAGCATCGACGGCGATTCGCGGATCGTGACTCGTCGATGCGGTAGCCGCAATCGACACAACCTGCTCGGGTGTCAGCCCTTCTCCTTGCCCCTCGTAGCCGAGACGGGTGCGCATGCTGCTCTTCAGTGTTGCGAATTCTTCTACTGGCCACCCCGTTGATGGGGTGACTGAAGACAGGGCGTCGAGTGCGTCTGTCAACGGCAGACGCAGCTTGAGCATTGGCTCGACGTAATGCGGCGCATGGTCGATTGGGCTGAGATCGAGGACAGGCACGTGATAGCCCCAGGGTCGGCCGATCAGCTCGACCGGATCAATCCCGCACAGGATGATCAGATCTGCAGACCCAACGCTTTCGCGCTCCAGCGCCCCGCCCGTGAAGAGGCCCAGCATTGGGGCCTCGGCATCGGGCACGGTGCCCTTCGCTTTGTATGTCGTCAGCAACGGGCAGCGCAATTGCTGCACAAACGCCCGGACCTTCTGCGCGACCTCGGGATCGCGCGCTTCAAGTCCGACGATCACGATAGGCCGGCGCGCTTGTCCGATCAGCCGTTTTGCGGCAAGCAAACCGGTCTCGTCAACACTGTGTTGAATAGACACGCAGTGACCTGGATCCACGTGCTGGTGGACCACTTTTCTTCGTGCGTTCTCGCCGGTGAGCTCGACATAGACCGGGCCCCATGGCTCCTTCATCGCGAGTGCAATCAGGCGCTCGAGTTCATCGGCAACCTGCTCACCCTGCAGACGCGTGTGCGCCTTCACGAGCGGTTTCATCAATGCCTGTTGGTCGAACACTTGGTGCGAATCGTGCACGGATTGCTGGGCTGTCCAACCATCCGTGATCAGCAGGACCGGCACGCGATCGAGCGCCGCGTGCGCAATCGCGTTGACGACACTCGCGGTGCCCGGCCCCTGAGTGGTCACGACCACGGCGATGCCGCCATTTGCTTCTGCGTCGGCGGCCGCCATCATGCCCGCCGCTGCTTCCGTGTGCGCAAGAATAAAAGGCATATCCAGCGCGGCGCACGCCTGCATGACGTCCAGGCTGCTTCCCCCACCTGGCAAACCGTAGATGCGGTGCACGCCATGACGACTGCAAACCTCAGCGATAACCTGCGCAACCGTACTCTGCTCGCGCGCGGCTTCCGGCGCGCTGACGTTTGACAGGTTCGATGCGTTGGGACATAGAGCGGATTCGGACATGGCGATCGTCCTAGTGGGCTGCAGCGGTTGTGCGGGTGTGCGTGTCGGCGTGCGCTTCGGCATGCGAATACATCGGCATGCCGGCCACCGGCGTATCGGCCACCAGAACCGAACATCCTTGGGTGATAAATAGCTGACGATTGCCTGGACCGCCGAAGGCGCAATTTGTCGTCATCCGGCCATGGACCGAGTTGATACGCAGTATAGGTTCGCCCACTTCGTTGAACAGCCACACTGCGCCCAGTCCGACATGGCATATCGCGAGCGAACCGTCGCTGCCGAGCGCCAGGCCGTCCGGCCCGCCGCCGCCGGACATCTGCACATAGACGCCAACCTTGGTCACCAGCCCGTCGCGAACCAGCGGAACGCGCCAGATGGCGTTGTCGCGTGTTACCGCGAGGTACACCGCATGAGCCTTTTCGTTCAGGACGAGGCCATTCGGACTCGGCACATTGCTTAGCAGACAGTCGAGCCGGCCGTCGTGGCCGAGTCGATAAAGCCGCCCGCTCGGATCGTGCAGGCCTGTTTGCCCCTGATCGGTGAAATACAGGTCGCCGTTCGACGCAAAGACCAGATCGTTCAAGCCCTTGAAGCGCTGCACGAGCGAGCGCTCGAGGAAGGGCTCGATCTTGCCGCTCGTCGGATCGAACACCATCAATCCATTTTTGCAGTCAGCAATAAACGCGCGTCCGTCGCGATGAAACTTCAGGCCGTTCGGCTCACCGTCGTACTCCAGCTCGCACGTGACCTTCGCATCGGGCGTGATCTTGAAGAGCCGCCCCCAGGGAATATCGACTACCCATAGATTGCCATGCCGGTCGAACGACGGCCCTTCGAGGAAAGCCGGTGCGTCGGCACCGTGCAATTGAACGTCCACCCAGGTCGATTTCCGCGCCTTCATATGAAACTCCGAAGGGATCCTGACGAACTCTCTCGCTTCGACGACGGGTGGTGGTGCGTACATGTTGACTCCGGCTAGTTGAAAGGCATGAAAAAGAGGTTTTTCTAAACGTGTACGTACATGTTATACGTATTGATCAAACAACACGCATAGGGACAAATACCGACTATCTGCGCCTATTGCGCGGGATCACTGCACATGACAAAATTAATTCTGTGTGCATCGCACAGCGTATACGTACATGTTATGCGAACATAACCGAAGCGCGCGGCATGTGTGACCGTTGACGCGCCACCCCGCTCTCTCTCCATGACACGCGATGAACCCGAATAAAGCTTTGAGCATCGAAGATCTGCGCAAGATCGCCAAGGCGCGTCTGCCTAAAGTGATTTACGACTATTTGGAGGGCGGCGCGGAAGACGAATTGTGTATAGCGGCCAATCAAACGGCGTTCGCCAGGCATCGCCTGGTTCCGCGCTATCTGGTCGACATCTCGGGGCGCAACCAGTCGGTCGAATTGTTCGGTCAAAGCTTTGCCTCGCCCTTCGGCATCGCGCCCACCGGCATGATCGCGATGGTGCGGCCGCACGCTGATCTGATGCTGGCCGAAGCCGCCGCAGACGCGGACGTGCCGTTCGTTATCTCCGGGGCAAGCACCGCGTCGATCGAGGAGATCTCGCGCATCGCGCCAAAATCGTGGTATCAACACTATCCATGCCGCGATGCCACCATCACGACCGACCTCTTGCGCCGGGTCGCCGATGCGGGCCTGTCGACCCTGGTAGTCACGGTGGACGTGCCACTTCATTCGAAACGAGAACGCAATATTCGCAGCGGCTGGGTGAGACCGTACAAGCCTACGCTTGCCGTCATGCTGGAATCGGCCAGACACCCAGGTTGGGTGGCCGAGTATCTGCGCACCGGCCTTCCGTTCATGGAGAATTACCGCAAGTACGCGCCACCCGGCACCAACGCGCGAACGTTGACAAGCTTCTATGCTGAGCAGGTGCCGACCATTCACTCGTGGGCAGCGATTGAAAAAATCCGCCGCGAATGGAGCGGCACGCTGGTGCTTAAGGGCATCATGCACCCGGACGATGCGCGCCACGCATTGCGCGTGGGCGTGGAGGGCATCATTGTGTCGAACCATGGCGGCCGGCAACTCGATCGCGCCGCCGCTCCAATTGATATGCTGCCCGGCATCGTGCACGCTGTCGGCGAACGAATGACGGTGATGCTCGATAGCGGTATCCGGCGCGGTGCAGACATTGCCACGGCGTTGTGTCTGGGCGCACGCTTCACTTTCGTCGGCCGTGCGCCTGCATACGGCGTCGCGGCAAGCGGTACTGCCGGTGTGCTCAAGGCACTCAGCATCTTGCGCTCGGAACTCGACCTGGTGTGTGGGCAGATCGGCTGTCCGTCGGCCTCGGCATTGAACCCTGAGTATCTGGAGAGCTTCACGACGCGTCGCAGCGCATTGGGACCCGCCGCGCCTCAGCACAGCCTCTCTGAGGTGTAATGCGCCTATGCGACGGCCTGCGCTAGCGCCCAGGTGGATCATCATCTTGCCCTCAACAAATCTGACGCGCGTCGTCGACTTGTCATGCGTCGCTGCCAGTCGCTCCGTGCCACTGGCGAACCCGGTCGGTTGAGGCGGGCGCCATGGTACAGTTTTGCTCTATACCGTTCGGGTTGGGAGATCATCGTTGGGTCAGCGCAATACATCATCGGGGACGCCGGTCAAAACTGGTGCGCGTTCGAGCAAGGCCACGCCACGGCGAATGCCCGACGAATTAATTGCCGGCGCGCGTGGCGAACCGCTCTACGGCCAGGTCGTCGCGACACTAAAAGCCGAGATACTGAAGGGCGTCTACCCGGTTGGAACCCAACTGCCGTCTGAAGAGCTGTTGGCGCAGCGTTTTGCGGTCAGTCGCCACACCATTCGAGAAGCGCTGCGGCGACTGCGCGACGCTGGGCTGATCGCGTCGCGCCGCGGCGCGGCGACCACAGTGGTCCGCCCTGCCGTCGGTGGTTCCTATGTGCACGAGATTGCCTCGATTAACGATCTCATCTCCTTCGTCTCCGCGTTGCGCTTTCATATCGATTCTGTCGAAATGGTTACGGCCAACGCCGATCTCGCGGCGCGCCTCGGTGCGAAGAAAGGCGAGAAGTGGCTACGCATCGATGGTTTTCGCTTTGCTGCCGAAAATGACGATCCGGCGTGCTGGATGGAAGTCTTTGTTCACGAAGACTATGCCGGCGTGGCGCGCTTGCTCGATCACAATAAAGGGCCGATCTTCGAACTGATCGAGACGCTGTACGGCGAGCGCATTGTCGAAGTCGAGCAAACTCTACGGACATCGCCCATGCCAGAACAGGCGGCAGCAACGCTGGGCAGCGAACCTGGCGAGACCTCAGTGGAAGTCATCCGCACGTTTCGCACCGCAACCGGCCAGGCAGCGGAAGTGTCTATCGCCCACTACCCTGCCACCAACTTCACGTTCTCGATGAAGCTGCGCCGAACTCGTTAGGCGCACAGCCACAGCGTCCTATCACGCGAACCACGCGTCGCTCAGCACGAGCGGCACTTCCTTGTTGGCCTCGGAGAATCCGTCCAGTGGCAGATTGTCGATGCCAACACGCGTCAGTGGATCGGCAGACGGATCGATCGCCGTACCCACGCGCAACATGACGAGCGGCTCATTCTCATCGGCAACAAACGAGTAAAACGATCCGCATGGCAGCACGATGCCCTCGTTTTGCCTAACCACGCGTGTCTCGCCGTTTGGCCCGTGAAATGTCGCACTCCCCTGCAGGATGTAGAACATATGATCCTCATTGGTGTGCGCATGCAACTCGTTTTCGCCACCGCTTGCATAGGTCTTCAACACGACGCTCAACGTGCGGGTCGCACCCAACACGATATTCGTACGCCCCTGCTCAGGAAGTTGCGCACGTGCTTGGAAAAAAGTTGGTTTGGTGCGCTTTTCAAAGCAAGAGATCGCTTCGAGCCATTCCGCGGTATTACGAACAATCGTGCTCGACTGCGGGCTGATTTCGAACGTACTCATGGCGTTTCTCCTTTGAGTATGTGTGCGGCGGCACACCGCCGCCAAGGCGACATCCACCCGACTAACCGGGTTGCGAGGCCACCGTGATGGTCGCATCAAATCCGTATAGCGCTATGGGGTTGTCGACGAGAATCCGGTTGCGCACGGCGGCGGACGGCGCCCATCTGGCGAGCAAGCCCAGTTCCTCTGCGTCGTCCACCGGCTGAGGCTGACTGACCCGTGCCGGTCCCGCAAGCGGCCCGTGTGACGGGTTCGGATGCGGCCAGTTGCTGGCCCACAGCATGCGCTGCGGATTGGCCTCGACCAACGCGTGAGCGATCTCGTCCAGGTCAATGTGACGCGGTGCCGCGGCCGAGCACAGATAGGGAGCAGACAGTTTTACGTACGCACATCCTGCGCGAACCAGCTCGAGCACCACGCTAAGTCCTGGTTGCGCAAGCCCGCCTTGGGCACTCGCGCGCGCGAAATGATCCAGCACAACAGGCAGATCAAGTTCGCCAAATACGTCCGCCAACGCGGCAACGAGTTTCAACTGGCTATAGATCTGAATATGCCAGCCACGGCCCGCGATCTGCGCCGCAGTGTGCCTGACGATGGCTTCGCAGCGGACAGGATCGCTTTCCGCCAGCATCTCCAGGTTGAGTCGCACACCGCGCACGCCAGCTGCGTGAAGCGTGTCGAGTTCAGCATCCGTAGTCGCGTCGTCGATAACCGCCACGGCTCGTGCGCGCGCGGGGCCAAGCGCATGCACCGCGTGCAGCGTCGCCTCGTTGTCGCTGCCGTAGACGCTTGGCTGCACGACGACCACTCGCTGCAAATCGAGCCGCTCGAGCATCGCTTGCAATTGCGCTACGCCCGCAAAAGGGGGCGTGTATTTTCTCGTCGAGGAAAAGGGAAAGCGCGAGTCGTCAGGGAACGCATGCGTATGACAGTCGCACGCGAGCGCTGGAACAGCAAAGCCGATCGAATTCATGTCGTATCACGTAGAGGTGTATTCGCCATCGGCACGTAGCTACTTCAGCTGCAGGCCTTTCGTTTCGGGTAGCAGCATCGCCATGATCACCGACGCGCCATACGCAAAACCCGCGAAGATCGCGATTGCATTGCCGAGCGACGATGTCTGGCTTAGATAACCGACCAGCGCCGGGAACAGCGCGCCGATACCGCGGCCGAAGTTGTAGCAAAAGCTCTGACCTGTGGCCCGCACCCCCGATGGATAGAGCTCGGTCAGATACGCTCCCATCCCAGCGAATACGCCGCATGAGGCCATGCCTAGCGGAAAGCCGAGCACCATCATTTCACCGTCAGTGAGCGGTAGTTTCAAATACACGCAAAGGCACACGGCCGCGACGAACGAGAAGATGACGAAACTGCGTCGACGCCCCCAAAAATCGGTTAGATACGCGCCAAGAATGTATCCAAAGAATGAACCGAGGATGAGCACCAGCAAATAACCGCCGGTATTGAGCACCGAGAGATGACGCTCCACTTTGAGGAACGTCGGCAACCATGTGGACATGGCGTAATAGCCTCCCGTCAGCGCCGTGCATAGCGCAGACGCCTTGATCGTTGTGCCCAGTAGGGGCGGCATGAAGATCGCCAGCAGATTCGTGCGTGTGCCCGCGGCGCGTTGCTCAGCTTGCGCCTTGACGAAGATCTCAGGTTCGCGGACGTTTCGCCGCACGAACAGCACCATCAGCGCCGGCAACACGCCGATCCAGAACAGCGCGCGCCACGCGTACTGCTCTGGCAGAAAAGAAAACGACACACTGTAGGCCAGCGCTGCGCCGGCCCAGCCGATTGACCATCCGCTCTGCACGAAGCCTACCGCCTTACCGCGATCCTCGGATCCCACGCTTTCGCCGATCAGGACGGCGCCGATTGCCCACTCGCCGCCAAACCCGAGCCCTTGCAGGATGCGCAGTGCGAGTAGTTGCTCGAAGTTCTGCGCAAAACCGATCAGGACCGTGCAAACGGAGAACCAGAGGATGGTTGCTTGCAACATCTTTACGCGGCCGAATCGGTCCGCGAGCATACCCGCGGTCCAGCCCCCGACGGCCGACGCCAGCAGCGTGGCAGTGCCGATCATGCCGATCGCGCCACGCTGGACACCCAGCGTATGGGTCAACGCCGTGATCACAAAGCTGAAGATCATGAAATCGAAGGCGTCGATCGCCCAGCCGCCGAACGACGCCATAAATGTCTTCCTGCCGCCGGAGTCGAGCTTCTTGATCCAGGCTGGCATCCACATGCTGCCGTCCTTGACGACTTCCTGCGTCCTGGCAAGTTTCATTTCCCCTCCAGTGAGTGGGCATGCGGATGCCGCCGGTCGGCGACCAAGCATCTCGGGGAGTCGCGCCCCAACACGCATCCCCATTCCAATCCAGCAGCGTGAATTAATTGTCCATCCACGTGGACAAATCGTCTCTAAGTGTGAACCCTAGGCGGTCCGTGATTTCGCAAAACGACAAAATTGAAGCGGCGAACCGCCGCTCAACCGGCACCCGTAGCTCATTTTTGGATTGCAGCCCAATGGCGGTGGGACCCTTGATACACTGCCCCGACATCCTCAAAATCAAATCATCACGACGAGTTCCATGGTCAGACAAGCCGCTCAGGTGCTAGAACTACTGGAATTTTTCGCCCAGATAAAAAGGCCGGCGTCGCTCTCCGAGATTTCGGAAACGCTGAACTGGCCTCGCTCAAGCACACACAACCTGCTCACAACGCTCAAGTCTCTCGGCTACCTTTACGAACCTCGCCCGAAAGGCGGCGTGTACCCATCGCCTCGATGGTGGGAATTAATCGACACAATCCGCAGCGGCGAGACGCCATCGATCGAGATGGAGAATCTTCTTGAGTACCTAGCGAGCGCCACGGGTGAAACCACGGCACTCGCTGCGCCGAACGCAGGCCAGGTGATGTTCGTCGGAGTACGGGAGTCCAGCAATCCGATCCGCTACACGACGCAGATCGGCAACTGCGTGCCGATGCATACCACCGCTGCAGGACGTGCTTTGTTGTCGCAACGCACATCAGCGGAACGACTGGCTTTACTAAGACGCGCTGAATACATTCGGTACACGCCCAACTCACTCATGGATCCAGATGCAGTCGAAGCGGAAATCCAGCGATCGATTGAAAAAGGCTGGTTCCTCGGCAACGAAGAGTACTCACCGGGATTGATGGGGGTTGCGCTTGCATTACCGATGCCTGCACGTCACTACGCACTTCTTATATCTGGACCTGTAGAAAGATTGAGGTCGCGTGTCGATGAAATAGCTGACCTCATGTTCGCGGCAGTGCATGACTATCTAGCCATCGATTTGCGGCATTCCTAACCACAACCAATTACCTACGCCAGGGAGGCCATTTCATTGGTGGCATTGGTAATGGCGTTGCTCCAAACGTGCTTGCGATATGCCGAGAGAGCCGAAGAACATCGAGCGGCCGGCGCGCGGTACGGCGCCATCAGGCGACGGATAGAGGCCATTTACGCGCGGGCGCCGGAGGCGCGCTTGGCACACGACTTCGTGGGGATTTGAGAGGAAACTCGATCGTCTCCTGCAAGACGTTCGAATGTACCGACAGCCGTATTCATCAAGACCCAGCGGGATTTGTCGGCAGACGAACGGATCGCGACAGGGTGAACGGTCAAACGTCGGCGCGATTTATCATCGGGCGCACGAGCACGGCCGGTCGTAGGAATTGGTCTAGCGGTCGGCGGCGGGACGTACAGTGCGGCCGTCGGCGTGACGGTCATCACCTTTATCACTCTTGCCGGCGTTCAGCCCCCGGAACGTCGCTTCCTCGCGGTCAAACAGCAGCGCAATATAACTCTAAAGATAAATGTTTGGCCTTAAATATAAATAGTAAACCTAATTAAAATACAACAAAAATAATGGGTGGTACGCTCGACTAGCGTACCTACTGCGGATCGAATAAGACCGATGATCAGGTTACCTTCCCAGTGGCCCGGAACGGCACGGTCATCAGTCTCAGCCGGTCGTTCACTGATTATGACTTCCGGAGTGATGAAATGCTTTCCTCGCTGTCGGTTGCGTCCTGGCTCGCGGCACACGAAGTGCACGACCCGTACGCAAACAGGCAGTAAGCTCTTTTCGAAGAGCGCCACGGCCCTGAATGTAAAGCGCCTGATAGATAGCGTCGTGAGAGATTTGTTTCGGCGAGTCGAAGCAACCCTCGCAGCTCAACGGCTGTGTCGTGGATGAGATTCATGCGGACCTAACGACCGGGTTAAACCTCACTTTGGCACGAGCACTTCAAGAAAATGCTGATGGCGCGTTCCTTGGCATTCAGAAAAGTGGCCCCTTCGATGTTTCAGGCGCGATTGCGCGACCGTGGCTACAAGAACCCGCCAATCCGAATGGTCAATTGAATAGTTCCGTTTTGAAACCCTACTGGAACGGTGACGACGTAACCGGACGGCCCCAAGACTATTGGCTGATAGACCTGCCTCCGCGCCTAAAAGAAGCTGATGCTTCTCTCTACGTTTCACCGTTTAATCACATCGCTACGACGCCAGACGATAATGGGAAGACGATTCAGCAGCTACGTGAAGAGTTAGCCGAGCAGGCCGGCCCCCGATGGTGGGAACCGCACAGGACACGGCCAGAGATGCGCAGTCGGATCGCGGACGTGCACCGATATATTGTGACCCCGGAGACTGCGCAGCATCGCTTATTTGTATGGCTTTGCTTACCGACGCTTCCAGATAAAAACCTAATCGTGATCCCGCGAGATGACGACACCTTTTTCGGCCTCCTTCATAGTCGTTTTCACGAACTATGGTCTTTGCGCAAAGGATCGGACTTGCAAGATCGTCCCCGCTATACGCACACGTCCACCTTCGCCACCTTTCCGTTCCCCGCTGGCCTGACTCCCAACATTCCGGCGGCCAATTACGCCGCTGATCCGCGCGCAGTCGCGATTGCCGCCGCTGCGGCGTCATTGAATAAGTTGCGCGAGAACTGGCTTAATCCATTCGATCTTGTACGGCGGGAGCCGGAGGTTGTACCCGGCTATCCCGATCGCATCGTGCCGGTCAGCGACGGCGCTGCGAAGGCGTTGGCGAAGCGAACGCTTACCGACCTCTACAACGTCCGTCCGGCTTGGCTCGACCACGCACATCGCGAGCTTGATGATGCTGTCGCCGATGCTTACGGATGGGGTGATGACTTCCGGGCCGGCACACTGACCGACGACGAAATTCTCGGTCGCCTGTTCCGGTTAAATCAAGAAAGAGCCTCATGATGGCTTGTGAGTGACCTGCAACGAAAACTACGTCACTACTCGGGCGTCCATCGTCGGAGCTACGGCATTGGCCGTCGCCGCGTTCCTTTCGCTGTAAGGCATCCGCCATCGAATGCGAGAAGCGTCCGTTGGCACTTCTACCGTATTTCGATCACATCGATACCGAGTTGTTCCTTGATGGCCTTTTCTTGTGCCGCGAGCCATGCTTTCGCCTCATCCTTGCTTCCGGCGACTCCGGACCGACGCATGGCAATTCTTGCGGCCTTGTACCGCTCGGTCTTGTCGGTTTCAAGAAAACAAAGCGGCAAGAAATTGTTGGCGAAAAAAACCGGCTCAAGGTTGAGCAGACGATTCCCGTCCTTGATTATGCGATCGTACTCGTTGAGCCGGTTAGCCAGTGAGTCGACGTCCGCGCTCTTAGGCTTGGGGCCGAGCTGCTCGGCTTCTTCCTGGGCGTGCCCAACATCCTTTATTGCATCGTAGATTGTGAAATACGACCACGGCTGGATCAAGTCCAGTCCATCGAGGGAGCCCAACGATTGTTCAAACGTGCTCCGCTCACGTCTGCTCTGACCGTTGTCGTCGATGTATGCCCGGAATTTCACGGCCGTGACGGTCACTCCGGATTGCCCCGTCCTCGCCATGTCTTGCAGGCGTCGCACGGTAGATGAACTCAACTCACCAGTGAAAGCCTGAATCCGCTTTTCGAGGTTCTTCAAGCTAGTGCGAAGCTGATCGAGGTGCCCATGACGCTGTGCTTTGTTCCCCATCTGGACAAGTATCCCGGCCAGTCGCTCACGGCGACGCTTTTCATTTGCGTATTGACTCTGATCCTTGATGAGGCGAGAGTCGGCGCCGAATTTTTCCTGAGCGCAGTGGTTGCCGATGATCGTCGCTGACCCATCTAGCAGTTCGGCGACCCATCCTCGCTTATGTCCTTCTCGGCAAAGGTTTCCATTGTCTTTTTGGACGCAGCAGCACACTTCTTCTCCGAAGTGGTAGTCACCGATCAGCCGCTTATAGCTGGTTTTGGTGATCGGGTTCTCTTCGATAAAGTTCGGAAGTTCCCGAATCTCTTCGGGGCTGCTAAACGTGCGGATTTCGATCAACGACGTGTCCATCATCAAACCACCTCCCGCTGCTTTCAGGTAGTAGCAATTATACTGTACAAAAACACAGTTATATTTTCGCCAAACGGCGGGAATTTTCTAGGCCCCAATCGGCATATGGGACGGCCCCGAGGCCGTACCTCCGCCACACCACTTGGCATGCGAGTCCGAACCGGACGGTTCGGGAAGTAAAGTAATGAGAGTCGGGTACCCCATGCCGATGGCAGAAGTATGCGATGGTGAGCACGCTCCTGAGCAGGTGACTATTGCGCCACCAGCAACGGCTACTCATCCCGCGCGGAACGAAGGCAACGCCGTTGAGTTCGGGGTGCCGTCAAGAAAGGGATTTTTCCGTACGCCAAGCGCCCATGGCTTTCGTTGCGAGCGGCGCTGATCGCCCCCCAGCAGACTGTCGACTTTGCGAGACGCAATGGCTCTTCCCGACGTGGAACGGACAGATGCGCCGTTAATGCGATCGGGCGCGCCAGCGGCACTTCTGTGGCGCCTTCGGCATCCCGCCCCGGAGTTTTCTTACGAAGTTGATCTAACATACCGTATCCTCTAAAACCCGCATCCTAGATCACGTGACTTCGGGATGCCGGACTTGACCGGACGCCGTATCAATGGACGGGGTGAACGATGGGTAAGGTCAGGCTGACAAAAGAAGAGCGACTGGAACGCATCAAACGCTATGTAGCAACGCTGCGTAGTCATATCCAGAAGTGCGACCCAGCCACAGACCAGGACATTATCAGGAGACTTCAAAGACAGTGCTTAACGCAGGAGCAGGCAATAGCGCGGATTGAAAAAACGGTGGCGCTGAGGGCCAAGGGTCTCCTGAATGAACACGGCGCTCTCAAGACCAAACAGGAACTGTTTCTCGAACAGATTCGCCGTGAGCACGGTGAACACGTTCGGGTCGAGTATGTCGTCGAGACGGAGCCAAAGTCAGTATGGACTAGTGGGCAGGCTGGTGGCACCGGCAAGCGACGCTGAGCGCGTAGACGCTTCGTGGTCACTCCCAGCCTTTCGACAACGCCAGGTTCGTCCCGGCGTCAATAGTCAAATGCCTGTCGGCTTCAACCGCATTGCGGAGCGTCGCGGAAAAAACGTCAGACTAGAGTCGTGTTCGCCATTAGGGGTGCCGTCAATATTCGGACGCCCACGTACGATAGCGGCGCTGCACAATTAATCAAATCAAACACTCGCTTTGATGTGATTGTCCGCAGCTCAACGGCCCATAGCGCCGTTTTGCCGATCCTTATGCAGTGGGGTTTTCCAGATCGCAAGCGTACAAACCAGCGCGAATCTTGACGGCACCCCCTATGCCAAGCAAGCCTCTTAACTACAAAACAGGACGGCAGCAATGGACGAGACGGAAGACACCCGCAAACCCCAAGAGCCAGAAAGTACGCGCAAAACCAAAGAGCTTTTGCCCGGTTTCACTGTCAGGCTAAGCACAGATTACGATTCCTATGGCGGCGAAATCGACGACCCACGCCGTGCTTTCTGGGCTCACTGTTTAGAAAATAACGAATTCACCGAGGAGCAAATAAGAGAGATTGAACGGGAGTTGGCGCGGCGATTCAGCAATGCTCTTATCAATGAGGCTGCGTCATTCAGGTATGCCCGTCAGCCGTCATCTGACTTGCACCCCAGAATGGCGTTTACCTTCAAATTTGAAAACTTGCGCTACGGAAGCCTTCTCTTTGACGTGTCGATCCTTGGGATCGGTCCCTTCATGTCTTTCTTCTTCAACAATCCTGACGTGGTGTCGGCGTTCCTGGAACTTGCAGTACCAGAGGCAGTGAGCGAGGCTATTCCATACGCCATGAGAGGAAGCCGCCCTGGGTGCGCTGTCTATCCAAACACAGCTTTGGAAGCAGCCTTCAAGTCTGTTGAAGGTAATGACGGTCAGTCGCAATCCGACATACCAATGTCGGGCTGGGCGAAGGTTTTCCAATTAAGCACCCGGATACCTTTTTTTATACCGCTCATCCTGTCGCTGGTCGTCCTCTACGTCGCGGCCAGCTTTGTCAGTGGAGAGAGAGACAGGATCAGCTTGCGCGAAACGCGGCTCGATTCGCGGGAAGCGCGGCTTGACGATCGGGAGAAGGATATCCGCTCGGGAATCGAGGACCGCACTGGAAAGCTCGAAACCCTGACGCTTGAATTGGTAAAGCAGCTCCGGGCAGAAAAGCCATCGCCTGCATCCGACGCCGCTGCGAAGAACGCTCCGCATCCCGCATCAAGCAGCCCGTGAGCCCTTGAATCGGCCGACCACTCGCCGTGCTGCAGAGCTTACTGACCGGCCAGCGGCGGCCCCTGCAGAACCAAGTTTCCCAGCGCCAGAGGTTGCAGCTTTGGCCGCCCCAGCAGATTGCCCGGCCATACGGGAAGCAATCCGCGCTTCATGCCAGAGGCCCGCGCTGACGCCACCGGCCAAGCCAGAAGCATAATCCGGCAGCTTGATAATGATGAACAGGAACGCATATCGGCCGCAAAGCAGTCAGCAGCGCTTAATGCCCGCGGCAACGCTAAACGGCTATCGCAACGGGCGCCTCGCACGCGCGTGCGGACTTGTCCCGGGGCGGCAACGCCCCGGGACTGCCAACGGCGTAATGCTTGTCACGCTGGAAGACGAAACCGGAAACGTCAACGTCGTCGTCTGGCAGTCGGTTCTGGAAAAGTATCGGCGCGAAACACTTAATGCTTCCCTGCTTGCGGTGTACGGCACCTGGCAAGCTGAAGGCGGGGTACGTCACCTCATCGCGTAGTTGCTCATGGACATGTCGCATCTTCTTGGCGATCTGACATTGGCAAGCCGGGACTTCCACTGACGACTATGCTGCGATAGCCGATTGACTCAGGCGCGATTCCGCATGCGAAATTGTTAAGGATGCTCATAACACAAGCTGGGCAACCAGGGAGGAAAGTCACCCTGTGGCTGCGCTGTCGCCCGGCCAGCCCAGCGCAATAATACGGGCGGCCGCACTGTCGTAGTTCAAGCAGTTCCTGTGCACTTTCGTCTCGACGTCGGCCGCGATACGCTCGATCGCTGACCAGTTCTCCTGCACGATCCTCAGCGCGTCCGCCTCGCATTGCTGCCAGAGGGCATGCTGCTCCCAGCTGTCTGACGAGGCGAATTCGCTGTCTTTGCCCTCCGTTATCCGCCGGTTCAGATGGATCACGAACAGCTCGCGCGCCTTGCCCATGTCGTCGCCAGCATTGTCCTCGCGGATCTCCGCGAGCCGACGCGCGTCGACGGCGGTGCCGTTGAAAGCTTGCGCCAGACCGCCGGCAAGCAGCACAGTGATCCGCTCGCGGAGGTACTCCTCGAGGTCGCGGTCGTTGGCGATCCGACAAACGGTAACAATGTGCGCATGACCCGAGTGGAATTCGGCCCGCGCATTGTCGCGGCGGATCGTTAGGCCCAACATTTGGAACCCCAGCTGCCTCGCCACCGCGAAATGTCCCGCCTCATGAATGGCTACGCCCCGCTTTGAGCGGTTCTCGCGAACGATCTCCGAGGTGACGACTACGGTCTTCATGTCTCTTCTCAATTGTTATCCATGGAGCTGGGTCGACTCCCCCACCAGAGAGTGGCGTATTTAGATCGAATACGCGTTAAGCCCGGCGAAATCGCTTGCCTGAAAACGCTTCTTTACCACCGGTCCGAGGCCGAGTGCGGCGTGCACGTACTTGTCGAACCAGTTCAGGACGTCCGCCACCACCTGATCGCAGGCGGACCGGGGCCCCGGGAATCGGGAGCCGATCAGTTGTCCGTCGTGGACGAGTTCATTACGCATGTCTTTGAAGCTCTGACCAAGCGGCAAGATCGCCGCGTGGTTTGCGGCATCTTCGAGACCGTCGTAGAACGGCAGTTTCGCCTTGCGCTGCCGCGTCGCTTCGGTGGCGACGATGATCTGCAGCAGGGTCGTCGCGCTCAGGTACAGGTCCTCCATCGACCAGCAGGCAAGCGCATCAATCCAGTGGTGAACCAGCAGGCGCGCCTTTTCCGCCTGACCGGCGCCCGGCCACGCCTGCACAAAGGCTTCGACGAGGTCGCGGAACCCGTCAGCCGAGCTGACGGCCGCGGCGCCCGCGCCCATCGCGCGCACGCGAGGCCAATGGTGGGTCGGCTGCACAATCGCCAGCGAACTGCCCATGGTCGAACGTTCGATCGTCACGCTCATCCCCGTGGCGTAGCTCGCTGCCAGAAGAATCGGCGTCACTTCATCGAATGCCCTGTCGAGCGCGGCAGCCCCGCTCTGCCTACCGACCGCGTTCTCGAGGAAGTACGTCTCCCCGACCGGCAATTCTCGCGGACGAAGCGCGCCGGTTGTGATCGTTGCTTTCATTGCCGCAAAGTCCGGCGTCTTGAACAGCTTCCACGGCCCGGCCGGCGTAGCGATGGTTAGCTCGTCCGGGTCGCCCGGAATTTGCAAATTGTAGACGTAAAAGCTAAGCATTCGGTTCTCCTCGGTCGTAGCACGGCGTGATGGCGGTGGCGCACGCGCCTACGGCGACTCGCCGGTGGCGTTCGGCTTTTTCGCATGCGAAACGCGCAGGTGGAGACGGTATGGCGGGTTGCAAGGGACGTGTCACTTCGTTCTCGCGCACACAAAAATCGCCACATCTGATAACTAGAGTAATCACGAATGGCGCTATTTGCGGAGTGCTGTGGGTACGTTGTGCAGCACCTTTCACTCCGCTTAACCGCTCCGACCGGGATGCTTCGTGAACATGCGCCCGTACTGGCTGCGCGGATATATGGGTCATTGGCGAACCGCTAGTCCCGATGTGGAAGGACGATAGTTCGGGAACAATTGTAATTTATGTAATATCGATCGCTAGGCGCCCCTTGATGAACGGTGTAGGGGGGGTTGAGTTGATGACGGATAAGAAATCGAAAGATAGTTAGTTGCGTTCTAAATTTTAGTTATAAAAAACCGAATGATGATTTGCTACCTGACAACCGAAGACAACAGCTAATGCCCTCTTGGAAAGGCTCCGCCGTACTTAGCCTCAAAAAGCGGATACGTACGCGATGCAATCAAGATTTTGGGGCGCGTGGCGATTTGCGTCCCGGTGCGCGGCCTTCGCGTGCGCCTGTTGCCGGCTTTAATATCCGGGCCTGCCGCTTTACCCCGGCATTCGTCAGTGCCAACGCCAATTGGTCACGCTGCTCACGTGCCTGCGCCGCTTCATTGATATAACGCGCGTTGGCGGTGCGCAGCGCATCCAGATTACCCTCCAGAACACCAACCTGCTGACGCAGATCACCGAGTTGTCCCTGCAGCTTTTGCACGTCATCGCGATGCCGGCCGACGCCCTGCTCCGCTTTACGGCTAACCGTATCAAGTTCCTTCTGCAAGCGCGCGGCCGCTTGTCGCTCGCGGTCGATTTCCAGGAGCGCCCGGGTTTCGGCGGCTTTGAGCCGCTCCTGCGCCAGCGTGCTGTCGGCACGCAGCTTGTCGAGTTCAGAAGCGAAGTCATGTCGAGCGGTTTCGAGCGCCCGCTGCAACTGCTGCTCGCCCTGTTGAGCGAGCCGTACCTGCTCTCGCAGCGTCGACGCCGTGGCTTCCGAGACCGCCAGCGCCTGTTCCAGTTCAGTGGTACGGGCTTGCGCTTTGTCCAGCGCGGCCGCACTGCCGGTCTGTTCCTGACGCACCTGGTCGCGTTCGGCCTCGGCTTGAGCCTGCCGGGCCTGCGCGTCCGCGACGGATCGTTGCGTCTCGAGCTGCACGGCGGCCAGCTGGTCTTGAGCCATATCGACCGCCCGGGTCCAGAGCGCGACCGCCAGTTCCCCGGTTGCGGACTGCAGCTCCGCCGGCAGGTCGGGATGCTCGATGCGCACCCGGCTCTTTTCCCGCAGGGTGGCCCAGAAACGCGTCAGCGCCTCGGCCGGCGCACTCATGCTGCCCTTTTTCACCAGTTGATACAGCCGGTTGGCGGTCGGCGTAATGCCATGCCTAAAAAACAGCAGCACGCAGGCCTCGCGATACAGCTCCTGCGTGCGTGGGAACTGCCCGCGCAGTTCCTCTATTTCCGCGTGCAGTTGAGTCTCCAGGGCAAGTGAGGCATCCATGGCGGGCTCTTCCGGGAAGTTTAGATGTTGATAATATAACGTATAACGTTATTTATCTTGAAATCAAACATTGAATTTAGACATTATTACTATAATGTCGAGTAAAATAGCGCGTTGTGTGAATTGACTACGTCTTCGTTGCTATGCCGCTTCCTGAGCTCCTCCGCGTGTCCAACGCCGCCCTCGTGCCGATCGAGAACTTGTATCTCCCACCAGAGCTCGACGGTAGCCTCGGCACGAACCGCGCGCTCGGCACCCGGCCTCAAATTGCTGCCCAAAACGACGTCGACGCCATCCGGGCGTGGCTCGCGCGATTCGTCGACACAAAGGCGACCTTCGACACCTATCGCAAGGAGTCCGAACGCCTACTGCTGTGGTCGACCACCGAATTGAAGAAACCCCTCTCCTCGCTCACGCACGAAGACCTACTCGTCTACCGGCGCTTTCTGGCCGACCCGCAACCCGCGCAGCGTTGGGTCATGACCGGTCGCAAAGTGGCTCGCGCGGATCCGCACTGGCGGCCGTTCGCGGGACCGCTCTCCCCCGCGAGCGAGCGTCAGGCAATTGTGATTCTGAATACGCTCTTCGCCTGGCTGGTCAACGCGGGCTACCTGGCCGGCAATCCCCTGTCATTGTCTCGTCAACGCGCACGCAAGGCCAAGCCCCGCGTGACGCGGTTCCTCGAGGACGACCTGTGGCAGGCCGTCAAAACCTCGATCGACGCGATGCCCCGTGTCACCGCCCGCGAGCAGGAACACTACGCGCGGGTGCGTTGGCTGATCTCGCTGCTATATCTGATGGGGCTGCGCATCTCGGAAGTCGTGAGCAATCCGATGGGCGGCTTTTTTAGACGGCGCGATCGCGAGGGCCAAGACCGATGGTGGCTGACGATTACCGGCAAGGGCGACAAGGAACGCTTGCTGCCGGCGACGACAGAACTGATGGCCGAACTGGCACGCTATCGCCGTCACTATGGTCTTGCGACCTTGCCCTACAGTGGCGAACCAACCCCGTTGCTCTTGCCTATCGGTGGCATACACCAGGCCATGACACGCGGCGCCGTGCACTTGATCATTAAACAGGTGTTCGACAATGCTATTGTGCACTTGCAATTGACCGGCGAAGCGCACGAGCGCGCATCAGAACGATTGCGGCAGGCATCTGCCCATTGGCTACGGCACACGACAGGCTCTCGCATGATGGATGGCCAAGTCGATCTGCGATACGTCCGGGACAACCTGGGGCATGTATCGATCTCAACCACGAGTCAGTACTTGCATGCGGACGACGATGATCGACATCGCGCAACAGAAGCCGGGCTGAGACTCAACTGGTAGAGATTTATAGGGGCCGGTCGCCGACTACCGGCGATTGGCAGAAGTCGACCCATTCCGGACGCCGCACCAGGTGCCATTTCAACGGCAGATTTCAAGGTGCAGCGGTCACTCATGCATTCCGTTGGCCGGTACCTGAGCAGCACAATAATGTAGTCGCCGGCTCGCGGCATCGCTCTATCGATTTCAGCTTTGCATATGTGCCCTACTGCAAAGATGGGTGGCAAGCGTGCACCGCTCGAACCGGCCGACCGATCTGCGGTCGATGATAAAGATTCCTTCATTACTTCGTTGAGACCGGCGGCTTGAGCCCGTACGCTAACTCGGACCCTGGGACTGCGTGTACACGGCCCTGAGGCACGATGCTCTCGCGTGGCGTCACATATGGCGCAGTAGCATCAGGATGCAGCGTTCGCGCATCAATAAACACTGTTTGACGGGCAACACCCCTGACCAATTGCGTTTTTCAGCCGGAACCGGTCCAGACCTCATCGGCTGAAAAAGCATGGGCCGAGGCGTCGAACTTGCGTTGCCAGATCTGAAATCGGAAAAGGATTTCTCGAAAGAACCTCTGCCGTCGCCGCTAATAAACCCCAACAACGCTATCACTTATCTCGAGAACGAACGATGATTCAGCGCAAACCCTTTCAGTTCAGCCGCCGCACTACCCTGCTCAGTCTGGCGAGTGCCGCAGCCGGTGTTGCATTGACGCCGCTGACATCGCTGGCAGCTAGCGCGGCCGGCTCGTCGGCCGCGCCGGAGGTTGCACCGAGACGGGGTGGCAGGATCACATTGCTGGTCAATCCCGAGCCGAATGCGCTGATCAACTTCGCAACCACCGCCGGCGCCGAGCAGAAAATCAGTCCGAAGGTAACCGAGGGGTTGTTGAGCTACGATTTCGATGTTCGTCCGCAAGCGCAACTGGCGACGCAATGGACCATCAGCACGGATGGCCGCGAATACGTCTTCAAGCTTCGTCCAAATGTACGGTGGCACGACAGCAAGCCGTTCACATCGAAGGATGTGGTCACGTCAATAGGATTGCTCAAGCAGTACCATTCAAGAGGACGCTCGACCTTCGCAAACGTGATCGAAGTTGCAACGCCCGATGCTCACACGGCCGTATTGCGATTATCAAAACCGGCGCCCTACCTCATCTACGCGCTGGCTGCGTCCGAGTCGCCCATCTTGCCCGCTCATCTGTACGACGGCAGTGACCCGCTAAGCAATCCTCATAATATCAATCCCATAGGGACCGGACCATTCATTTTCAAAAGCTGGGCGCGCGGCAGTCACGCCGTCTTCGCCCGTAATCCTGACTACTGGGATGCGCCAAAGCCATACATCGACGAGTTGGTGGTGCGCTTCATGAGCGATCCAGCCGCACGCGCTGTTGCGCTGGAAACGGGTGAACTGGATCTCGCCGGGGAGAATCCGGTCCCGTTGACCGACATTGCCCGGCTACAGACGTTGCCGCACCTAGCGCTCGAAACCCGTGGCTACAGCTATGACGCGGCGCTGACGCAACTGCAGTTCAATCTCGACAATCGTTACCTTGCCAATCCGAAAGTGAGGCAAGCGATTGCCCATACTATTGATCGGCAAGCAATCCTGCGCTCAGTCTGGTACGGCTACGGGATCATCTCGCCGTCACCGATCAGCCCGCTGCTCACCCAGTTCTATGATCCGGCCGCGAAAGCGTTGCCGTACGACCTTGCGAGCGCCCAACAGTTACTGGACCAAGCGGGTTTCCCACGTCAGTCCAACGGTTTCCGCTTCAAGCTGAATCTTGACTACAACCCCTATGATCCGACCTTCGCCCGCTTGGCCGAGTATCTACGGCAAACATTGCGACGCGCGGGCATTGAGGCAACCGTACGCTCACAGGATTTCGGCAGTTATGTGAAGCGTATTTATACCGATCGTGACTTTGATCTCGACGCGAATTTTTTGGGCAACACCTTCGATCCGACGGTCGGCGTGCAACGTCTCTACTGGTCGCACAACTTCAAGGCAGGCGTGCCGTTTTCGAACGCAACACACTATCAAAGCCCGGAGGTCGATCGGTTGCTGGAGACCGCGGCGGTAGAAAACGATCCGCATAAAAGAGTGGATTACTTCAGGCAGTTTCAACAGATCGTAGGACGTGATTTGCCGATCATCGACCTCGTGACGCTGAAGCAGGTGACTATCTACAACAAACGCGTACACAACCATACGCTCACCGCCGACGGCCTGAGCGGCAACCTTGCGGATGTGTTTGTAGCGTGACGATGGGACTTGCCGGGTCTTGGTCAACGACTCGGCGCCGCCTCCCTACATGGCTCGGCGTGTATGGCCCGTCTATCGAGCTTTTAACGCCATCCATTAGCTGTTGCGCAGAATATGCAAAGCAAAAATCGTTGATTGTTGAAAACGTGCCGACGCCCAAGAATATGCATCCACCCATCCGCACGACCCAACGACGTGGAGCAAACAATGAGCAAGGCCAAGCGGCAAATCAAGCTAGGTGCTTTCCTGATGGAGACAGGGCACCATATTGCTGCCTGGCGTCATCCTGATACGCATTTGACTGGCGGGCTCGATTTCTCGCACTACGCTCACCTCGCCCAGATCGCCGAGCGTGCGAAATTCGATGCGGTATTTTTCGCGGACAGCGTAGGCATCCGCGACACGAATCTCACCTCGCTCTCGCGCACGGCCCGCGCCGACCACTTCGAACCGCTGACCCTGCTGGCCGCCTTGTCGGTGGTCACGAAAAACATCGGCTTGATTGCGACCGTTTCCACCACGTTCAATGAACCGTTCAACGTCGCCCGCAAGTTCGCCTCTCTCGACCACTTGAGCGGCGGCCGCTCGGGGTGGAATCTGGTCACATCAAGCAGCGAAACGGAAGCGCTGAACTTCGGTTTCGAGCAACACCCGGCGCACGCAGTTCGCTATGAGCGCGCACGCGAGTTCTACGACGTCGTCGCGGGCCTCTGGGACAGTTGGGAGGACGACGCTTTCATCCGCGACCGTGACAGCGGCGTCTATTTCGATGCCGACAAGCTCCATACGCTGGACCATCGCGGCAAGCATTTCAAAGTGCGCGGCCCGCTCAACGTCGCCCGCTCGCCGCAGGGTTGGCCAGTCGTCGTGCAAGCCGGGGCATCGGATGCCGGCCGCGAGCTTGCCGCGCAAACCGCGGAGGTGATCTTCGTTGCGCACCAGACTCTCGACGAAGCCAAGGCGTTCTATCAGGACGTAAAGGGACGTCTCGCCAAATACGGCCGGCAACCTGACGATCTGAAGATCATGCCGGGTATCTTCCCGGTCATCGGCAGGACCCACGACGAGGCGCACGCCAAGTTCGACGCGCTACAGGACCTTATTCATCCCGATGTTGGCCTCGCGTTGCTGTCGAAAATGACCGGTGGCGTGGATTTGTCGAAGTATCCCATCGACGGGTCGTTGCCCGACCTGCCGGAAACGAATGGCGGCAAGAGCCGGCAGCAATTGCTGTTCGATCTGGCGCGCCGCGAGAACCTGAGCATTCGCGACCTGTATTTGCGCATAGCGGGAGCTCGCGGACACCAACAGGTCGTGGGCACGCCGGAGAGTATTGCCGATCAATTGCAGCAATGGTTCGAGGAAGAAGGTGCGGACGGTTTCAATATCATGTCGCCATGGTTGCCAGGCGGCCTGACCGAGTTCGCCGAGCTGGTGGTGCCGGAATTACAGCGGCGCGGACTGTTTCGCACCGAGTATGAAGGCACGACGCTGCGCGAGAACCTGGGCCTTTCACGTCCGGAGAATCGCTACGCTCAGGCTGGTCGGAAACGCGCGGCGAGTTGACCCGTCTTCGCAAAGGACGCTTGCCGGTGGATGCGATGGAAGAGCAATCACCACCGGGTGTCGATCGGAAACCCGACCAGTACTACTGAGCATATCCGCAACGGCGTGCGTGGACGGAGCTTCCTAGACGCGCTCCGAACGCCCCTGTTTGAGCGATGCTCACAAGACCATGATTCGTCGCACGCCAAATGCCAAACGCCGATAACGTTTCACGTATTCGTTATTGGATCGAGCCACCGCAGATTCTTATACTCGATTCTTGTTAGCACCCAACTTAGAGGAGTGCTAGTCATCCACCACAATGGAATCCAACCATGAGCCTACGTCCGCTACACGACCGCGTCATCATCAAGCGTCTCGACCAGGAAACAAAAACCGCATCGGGCATTGTGATTCCCGAAAGCGCCGCTGAAAAACCGGACCAGGGCGAAGTCATTGCCGTCGGCCCCGGTAAGCGTGATAGCGATGGCAAGCGCATCGTACCCGACCTGAAGGTCGGCGAGCGCGTGCTGTTCGGCAAATACTCGGGCCAGCAGGTCAAGGTCGACGGCAACGAACTGCTCGTGCTGCGCGAAGAAGATATTGTCGCCGTAGTCACCCAACAATAACGGAGCTTCAGAAATGGCAGCCAAAGAAATTGTCTTTCGCGACACCGCGCGTTCGAAGCTGGTCGAAGGCGTCAACATCCTCGCCAATGCAGTGAAGGTAACGCTTGGGCCCAAAGGCCGCAACGTCGTGCTGGAGCGCAGCTTCGGCTCCCCGATCGTGACGAAGGACGGCGTCTCGGTCGCGAAGGAAATCGAGCTGGCCGACAAGCTGCAAAACATCGGCGCGCAACTGGTGAAGGAGGTTGCGTCGCGCACCAGCGACGACGCTGGCGACGGCACCACCACGGCCACCGTGCTGGCCCAGGCGATCGTACGCGAAGGGCTGAAATACGTGGCTGCAGGTCTCAATCCGCTGGACCTGAAGCGCGGCATCGACAAGGCGGTTATCGCCGCCGTGGAAGAACTGAAAAAGATCAGCAAACCCACCACGACCAGCAAGGAAATCGCGCAAGTCGCGACGATCTCGGCGAATGGCGAGGAGTCGATCGGTCAGCGGATTGCCGAAGCAATCGATCGTGTCGGCAAGGAAGGGGTGATCACGGTCGAGGACGGCAAGTCGCTCGACGACGAACTCGACGTGGTTGAAGGACTGCAGTTCGATCGCGGTTACCTGTCGCCCTATTTCATCAACGATCAGGATAAGCAGGTCGCCGTCCTGGAAGATCCGTTTGTGCTGCTGCACGACAAGAAGGTATCGAATATTCGCGATCTGCTGCCGGTGCTGGAGCTGGTGGCGAAGGCGGGACGACCGCTGCTGATCATCGCGGAAGACGTCGAAGGCGAAGCGCTCGCGACGCTGGTCGTGAACAACATCCGTGGCATCCTGAAGACGGTGGCAGTCAAAGCGCCGGGCTTTGGCGATCGTCGCAAGGCGCTGCTCGAAGACATCGCGATCCTGACTGGCGGACAAGTCATTGCTGAAGAAACCGGTCTTACGCTGGAAAAGGCGACGTTGGCGGAATTGGGCCAGGCCAAGCGCATTGAAGTAGGCAAGGAAAACACCATCGTTATCGACGGTGCCGGGGACACGAAGAATATTCAGGCACGCGTCAAGCAGATCCGCGTCCAGATCGAAGAGGCAAGCTCCGACTACGACCGCGAAAAGCTGCAGGAACGCGTGGCGAAACTGGCGGGCGGCGTCGCGGTGATCAAGGTGGGCGGTGCGACCGAGATCGAGGTCAAGGAGAAGAAGGACCGCGTTGACGATGCGTTGCACGCAACGCGTGCGGCCGTCGAAGAAGGCATTGTGCCGGGCGGCGGCGTTGCATTGATTCGCGTCAAGCAAGCGATCAGCGGCCTGAAAGGCGCTAACGCGGACCAGGATGCGGGCGTCAAGATCGTGCTGCGCGCATTGGAAGAACCGCTACGCCAGATAGTCACGAATGCGGGCGAGGAAGCCAGCGTGGTCGTCGCGCGAGTGGCCGAAGGCGCAGGCAATTTTGGCTACAACGCGCAGACCGGCGAATACGGTGATCTGGTCGAATCGGGCGTGCTCGATCCGACCAAGGTCACGCGCACTGCGCTGCAAAATGCGGCGTCGATTGCGGGCCTGCTGCTCACGACCGACGCAACGATCACCGAAGCGCCGAAGAATGCGGCCCCGGCCGCGCCTGAAAGCGGACCGGGCGCTGGCGGACCGGGCTTCGATTTCTGAGCCTCGGCCTACCCGTACTTGCCCACCTGTAGTCACAGCAGTACGTAAGCACGTCGGCGCGTCCAGTTTTAGACGCGTCGACGTGTGCTTCGGCATCACGATACCGCGGCTTGCCAGCTCTACGCTTTCTGATTCTTTTATTCCCGCACTACTGACTAATATTCCCGCTCTGCATGCTTGGGCGGGCCGTCACTTCCTGTTCTGAGAATCCATGGTCACCATAGCCAGCCAGCTCGCCGAGCCATTCAATGATGCAGTACGCGCGCTGCTACCCGATGTTCAGGTAGTAGGCATACCGCGCGGCGTGCCGGCCTGCCTGCCCGAGCAGACTTCGATCTTGATCGCTGCCCCGATCATCATACGGGGTGCGCGTGCACCGGAACGCGCCCCCTCCGGGTGGCCATTCGGGTTGCGCTGGGTGCAACTCGGTTCTTCAGGAATCGACTTCTATCCGCGTTGGTTCCTTGAAGGACTACCTGTTACGACTGCGCGCGGCACCTCCTCCACCGCGATTGCCGAATTCGCTATAGCCGCAATCTTTGCCCACGCGAAGCGCCTTCCTGACATCTGGATTCACGACGCGCAGCAATGGGCCCTGACACCGCTCGCAACGGTGCAAGGCAGCACGGTCGGCGTATTCGGCTTCGGCTCGATTGGTCAGACTCTCGCGCAGAAAGCGCTAGCACTCGGTGCCCGCGTCATTGCTGTGCGGCGGCAAGCTTCTGCCGCGCCGGACCTGCCCGGGGTCACGCTCGTTGCCGGTATCGATGAACTGGTGCGGGAA
>Ga0302220_10000111_pt1 | contig 74105 bp, 49 predicted proteins | sample II_Palsa_E1_3_FD_194572 | JGI IMG/M metagenome (GOLD analysis project Ga0302220, IMG submission 194572) | Peat permafrost microbial communities from Stordalen Mire near Abisko, Sweden - II_Palsa_E1_3 | ecosystem: Environmental > Terrestrial > Soil > Palsa > Peat permafrost | place: Sweden...
CACTAAGCCATGCGTGTAGGCGCTGATATTGGACTGTCCAATATCATCGCCGAAGATGACAAGGATGTTTGGTTTTTTCAAAGTTTGCTTGGTGTTCGCCATTGTCGTTTCCTTCGCGTCGGTTGAATTCAGTTGAAGTCAAATCCCGCGATCACGTCGTGCGAACCTCCCCGCGGGCGCCATTTGCAATGCCTCCACATTCACGTGCACAGCGCGCAACATCTAACGCATCGATCGGAAAACAAACTTTCGTGTTTGCCAGATTGGAATTCAGTCTCCGATGCCTGAAGTCGCACGATGGCTGACGTTCACTCACCGCAACGGAGACTATAGCGTGTAGGACTCTATCTGCATGACCGCTCACCAAGACATCCAGATCCACACTGAAATTGAATACGCCTCGGCGGCGGTGATTGTGAACTATTAAAATTGACAGGTTTTGAGAATCGGCGAGGGCTGCGGGAAGGAGCATCGCTGGTTGACATCCAGAATGCCCAGCCACTTCCGCTTTCAAGGCGGGATCAATTTATTGGAAACACTGTATTTCCGCGAATATCGGCAGCGGGAAAGACGCGCGCCGAACAAACCAATCCGGTTCCGAACAGTACAGCTCGTAATTAATCTCTTTAGTGCAAGCTCAACGAGAATCCCGTAGAGAATTGAAGCGAGTTCCTCTTGTAGCCGGCCTGCGGATCGTTCAGAAAGTTGTCAATGACTGAAACGGAGAATCCGAGCTTTTTATAAACTGGTAGTTTCAACGAGCTCGTGCCCGACGCAGAAAAGGCGCTCTCATCATTCCATGCGATAGAAGCCGAGATCTTTTCCTCGAAGCGAACCTTACCCCAATTCCTCAAGTAGGTTTCCGTCAACGAAGAACCCACCAGATGACGATTTAGCTCTGGAACAGACGCAGTGGCGTTGAACTGTTGCCCCTCGTAGTGCAGATCGGCGGTAATATCAAACTCTCGCTTTTCAGTCTTGACTATAGTCGCGCCGATGCCACCGCCGTAGACCTGCTGAAGCACCAGGCCTTGAGAGTAATCGTGGTCGAAGGATGTCACCTGTAAATAGTAGCCACGTCGGCTGAAATATTCGTCGCGCTCCGCGCCAGCGTGATAGATATTCGTATATGAATCGGGTTCGCCCGGTTGCGTTGTTTTTCCCGTACTGAGATTGAAGTCGAGCAGCGTGCGAAGCTTTGGATCCAGCCAACTCACCGTTGGGACAGAACGCTTCAGAGCGGCGGCTACGGTGACTGTCAGACTGTTTTGCGTCGAAAGAATGGCAGTAGAACCTGTTGTGATGTCCCCGTCCCAGCCTGATTTCCAACCAATCTTCCTGTGGATCTCGTTCTGATACGAGACATCATCCACAACAAACCCGATCTTGGACGTAGGAATATTATTTGTGAGGTCTACTTTGCTTGGGAGGATTTCCTCTCCGGGTAGCTTTGTCGGTAGCTCATCTGGGTTTGGTTCGCTGGTGACAATTGGAGTGACCGCTATACTCTTTTCGCCGATTTTGATCACGCCCTGAGGCACTGCTGCACTATTTCGTGAGTCAATAATGTCTTTCGGGATAACCGCGAAATCTCGGTTGGACTTCAACTCCTTGACGTTCTCCCATTTGACGGTAACCTCGCCCGCCAAGTCACTCTTGAACTTGATCGCCTCCCCCGTTGAGTTTAGTAGCAGTCCCGTAAGCCGGTCGCCGTTCTTGAATATCAGTTCCTCTTTGATCTCCGGCGTTCCGCCTTTTGATTTAGCGGGTTGTTTAGCAGTACTCTGCGCCAATGCCGCAAATCCAGAGAAAAGGACAAGGGCGACCGCCACCGATATTTGAATCCTGCACTCTACCGGATGAAGCAGATTCGTTCGAAGGCTGTTGAAAATGAACATGAGGGTCTCCTCGCAGAAGTAGTGGGGTGACGATCGTGGGCTTTTTAAATTGGCCCCCGGCATTTATCTGAACTGTATATTGCAGCAACCAAACTCCTGCGCGAAGCCCTTCCCGCCCGCACCGCAGGAACCAGCCGCTCACACCGTAAGCATCTGGCGTTAGCCCTTCCATAGGGTCTGTCAGTTTTGCCAGTACCAGCGCTGTCGACCGAGGCGTACTCTAAGCTTCTGAATCATCCCGCGGGACAAACCACGACACGTCGGGCATCGCCGCCCAACCTTGCAGAAAGCTGCTTTACAACGGGGAAATATATGAAGGTTCATCTGAGACCCACAGTTTCGGCAGTCGTCCTCTCAACCATCGCCTGCGGTCTGGTAATTGCTTTCCCCCAAGCCAACGCACAAAATCCACAATTAGTGCAGAAAGTGCAGGAAGTGAAGCAAGCTGCTGCCGTAAACAAACAGGCGCTTGCTCTCTACACGTGGCAGGAACAACAAGTGATCAGCCTGAAGGGCGAAGTTAAGAAGACAGTAAGCTATCAGGTCAGCGTTGGCCCGGGCGGACAGCAGCAGAAGATTGAATTAGGGTCGACCTCCGCGCCGCCTCCCTCGGGTGGGAGATTGAAGCAGAGGATTGTCGCGAAGAAGAGCAATGAGTTTCAGCAGTACGGCCAGGACGTCGCCGCGCTGGTAAAGCAATACGCACCGCCCGACCCCCAGTTATTGCAGCGGGCTTACGGGTTGGGCAATATTTCCATTCAATTGGGCGGGGCGCCCGGCACCGTCACCCTGGTGATCAAGAATTACATCAAGCCGGGCGACTCAATGACGCTGGTATTCAACGAAGCGTCAAAGTTGATTCTATCGGTCCAGGTAGCCACCTATTTGACCGATCCCAAGGACGCCGTCACTCTCGCGGCGCAATATTCCAAACTTCCGTCTGGAGTCAATTATGTGTCCAGCGTCCTGGTCAACGGGGTCAGCAAACAAATGACAGTGGCGCTTAAGAACTTCAACTATCAACTGTCCCAGATGTGAACTTGCAGAAGACAAGACGTCACGTTCGCTCCCTCCAGTAACCGCGTAAGCAGCCCTACCGACACTCCGGCATCGGTTGCCAGCAGAAAAGCACGCTGGCAAACGGCCGAAAATGGAGGGCGACCACGAAGGAGAATTCGGACAAGGTATGAACCCGGAAACTCCTACCGAGGAAGATGCGTACGAACGCCACGAATCAAACGCACATAGTTGAGAACGTGAATGAGGAATTTACTGGGCGGCTCCTTAGTGAAAGCTTGGAACTCCGAACCAGCGTTCGATAGGCTGTTCCGCTGCTGCCGTGTCGGAGTTCGCATCGGTCGCCCATGCTACGAACCCATCGGGTCGCACTAGCAGCGCCGCCAGACCTTTCTCATCCTTTGCGTGCGAAGCGAGGTAGCGCAATCTGTCCTGATGTCCATCGCATAGCGCACGCAAGGGTTCGCTCGCAGTAAAATCGAGCAACAGGCCACGACCATCGTGCAACAGAGCCCCGAGGCGAGTTCCGTCCTCTAACTCGAAGTCCGGAGCGCTTCGGCCGACGAGCGGATGCCCTTCGCCCAGTTCGTAATGCATGGACACCCCGGAGATCTTTTCGACGAAGTAGTTGGTGCCGTCTTTGGTCGCGATCAGATCTCGCACCACGGCGGCGATGGCTCGTGCGTGTGGATCCGGACGGATGATCGCCACCTGCGCACGCGTCCAGTTGCATACCCACTCGCCAATAGGGTGGCGCTCGGTGGTGTAGGTGTCGAGCAGGCCGCGGGGAGCCCATCCTTTGATGGTGGCTGCAAGCTTCCACCCAAGATTCATCGCATCGCCAAGGCCAGTGTTCATACCTTGACCGCCAAAAGGCGAATGCACATGCGCCGCATCTCCTGCGAGCAACACGCGGCCTTTGCGGTAGGTTGTTACCAGGCGTGCGCGATCGGTGTAGCTGGTGGCCACCTGCACGGACTTAAGCTTGACGTTGGTTCCTGAGACATGCTGCAGCATGGACTGGAGATTTTCGAGCGTGATCTCCGAGGTACGGTCGAAGCGGCCTCCGTCGAAATCGACGACACCGATGCGTCCAGGAGCGGGCCCGTGAGTGTACATGCCGCGCGGCGTGAGATTGAAGCCGGGCGCAAGGCTGTCGAGGTCCTCGAAATCCACGATGGCCATGTAGCCGGTGAGCTCCGGATCAGTACCCGCGAACTCGAAGCCTGCCAACCTGCGCACCGTGCTGCGACCTCCGTCACAGCCGACGAGCCAGCTCGCCTTGAACTGACCGTCTGATGTTTGAACGGTAACTCCGTCGGCGGTTTCACAGAAGTCCGTGACTTCCTGGCCAAAGCGAATGTCGGCTCCGAGTTCTTTGGCGTGATGGCAAAGAATGTCCTCGATGGCTTCGAGCGAGACCATGCCGCCGCCGACGGAAGGTCCAGAAATGATCCACTTCTGGGCAGAGAAGTCGACCTTGGAGGCGTCGAGCATGATGCCGGCAAAGTGGCCGGCGAAGCGCGGAGCTGAGGTGGGTGGCGTGCTCCCGTCCCCTTTGAATTCCATGCCGGTACGCTCGCCTCCCATCCATCCGAAGGAGGCGGCTTTTACCTCGCTAAGAAGGTTGCGTCGGTAGAGGGCTTCCGTGGAGGGAAAGTTGAGCCCGCGGGCGCCCATCCATCCACCCTTGAGCGGGGTGCTAGGATTCGGATTCTTTTCCAGCAATAGGACGGATGCGCCGCCGAGGCGAAGCTCGCAAGCCAGGAATAGCCCAACCGGGCCTCCGCCAACAATCAATACGTCGTAGGTCATGGTTCTATTTGCAACAATCCAGTTATACGAGATTTATCTCGTATAAGTTCGGCGCTGTTTGCTTTACGGGCAGTTCATGCGCCTCTACCGAATTTGCCCCTTCCCCGATTTCACCGGGTCCCAAGTGCGAATATGATCAGACCATCATTTCTACTTTGCTTCAAATTCGTATAAGACTCCTATAGCAACAGCCACTTACGCAAGATTATTCAAGAGTATCTTCCCCAAACTGCCTATGAATCCGAAACCACGATCGACTGCCCATCTCGTCTTCCATGCCGGCGGAGTGCAGCGCGTTCTCCCGATTGATACGCTCCCCTTCAGCGTGGGACGGAACGAAGATTGCCGCCTGGTGCTCTCCCATCCACAAGTTTCTCGGGAGCACGCCCGCATTGAGTGGGATGGCAGCAATTACATCCTTCGCGATCAGAACAGCAGGCATGGCACGTTCGTCAACGGTGCGCGCATCACGAAGACGATTTTACGCGCGGGCGATTCGATTACGCTTGGCAGCCGGCAGAGTGTGCTGGTATTCAAAGACGGCGATGAGGAAGGATCGCAGACCTTGCTCGCTCAGTTGTCAAAGAGCTGGTCGAACTCGGTCGGAGATAGCGATCTGGAAAAGTTGTCGCTCTTTCTCCAGGCGGCGCAGAGTTTGAGCTCGATTGAAGCGAGTCAGGAAGTGCTGCGCACGATGCTGGAGTACAGCATTCGACTGACCGGGGCGGAACGTGGCTTTGTTTTCCTGGGTGAGAGCAGCGAGAGCTTCCGGCTGGAGTGCGGACGGGATTGCGACGGGAATGAGATAGCTGGAGAGCCGGCCATCTCACGTTCTATCGTGCGAGATGCGGCCCGGTCTCAAGATGATTTCATTCTCACGGATATTACCGGCGAGATCGCTGCGGCACGTGAGAGTATTGCGGCGAACGCAATTCGCAGTGTCGTAGCGATCCCTCTGCGGGCGCAGGGTTCGACCTCGCTTCTCGGACTTCTCTATCTTGATAGTCAAAGCCGCAACCGGGATTTCACAAAAATCGGCAAAGACATTCTTGATGCGATTGCTCGCCAGGCGGCCACTTTGCTCGAAAATCTGCGACTCATCGAGATGGAGCGCCAGTCTGCCCTGCTGCACAAGGAACTTCAAATCGCAGCCGCCATCCAGAGCCAGATCATTCCACAGAAGTTTCCCGAGCTGGCGTATGTGCGCTTTTGTGCGCGAACGATTCCCTGCACGGATGTGGGCGGGGATTTCTACGACGTGATCTCGCTCGCGAATGGGTTTGCGGGAATTGTCGCCGATGTCAGTGGCAAGGGAGTTCCCGCGGCCCTGCTGGCTTCCATGGTACAGGGAATGTTTCACGCGCAGATGAGCCTCGGTGCGGATCGAGGCATCACGCTGGTCGAGTCCATCGCATCGCTTAACGCATTCGTCTGCTCACGCACGCCCACGGAGAAATATGTAACGCTGGCCGCCTTCCGCTACATGCGCTCGGACTCGAATGGTGCGAACATTGAGTTGATCAACGCGGGACATGTGGCGCCAATAATCGTTCGCAAAGATGGACGGGTCGAGATTGTAGAAGGCGGTGACATGCCGGTTGGGCTATTTGATTTTGCCGAGTACCACGTGATCCATCTGACGCTTTCGATCGGGGACCGGATTGTCCTGTTGACCGACGGGATTACAGAAGCAGAAGCTGGAGACGGAGATCAGTTCGGAATGGAACGCCTCGAGCAGCCAATGCTTGAAGGCGATCCTATCGCGGCGCTGCTGGGTGCTGTCGATAGATTCTGCAGGGGAAATCCAGCGCAGGATGACCGAACAATCTTAACGATTGAGAGAATTGCTTAGGCTGCTCAGGCGAGCCGCGTGGCACAAGGAATCTACTCGTTCACTCGGCCGAGGTAGCGGTCGAGCCAATCCAGGACCGCCGTCACCAGTTGCGGGCGCTCCTGGGTTACATCGTGGGATGTTTCCAGAACGAGGTGCTGCTTATCCGATGGCGGCGTGCCGAGCATGTTGAACATCGGGTCTTGCGCGAGATTTACAGAGAACACGTAGTCGTAGCGTCCATTCACCATGAGCACGGGCTTCTTCATGCGCGGAGCGAAGTCGGCCTGATCGCCGCCAGGCGGTGGAGGGTCGAGGAAATAACCGCCGTCGAGAAAGATGGCCGTCTTGAGACGGTCCTGAAGCAGCGTCGAGTACGTGACTCCCTCGGCTGCTCCCATGCTGACACCGAGATAAGCCAGTTTGCTGTTGTCAATGTCGGAGCGAGTGGCGAGGTAGTCGAGGGTACGGGCCGCGTCCTTGTAGCGGTCGGTAGTGAGTTGGATCGCTTGTGAACCTCCGGGAAGAGAGTACCGCAGACGTCGCTCGTAGGTGTCCTGAAAGATGGGATACGCGACGGCGCGTCCACTCTGGATGATGTAGTCGAAGAACTGGATATCGCCGAGTGCCGTTCCATTCTTGTTGTCGGCGATGTCATAAACACGCGCGCTGGGAAAAAACAACACGGTCTGATACGGCGGTCGAACTTTCTTGGGGAGAAACAGATACACCGCGATGCGCTCACCGCGATAGCCGGTATCGAGAGTGACTTTCTCTTCACGCCAATCCGCCGTCTCACTTACGACTCCGCCATTGATCGTATTCAAGGGCGAAGTGGAGGAGGCATACATGATCTGATAGGCGTGAAATACATCGTCCGAAGCTGGTTTGTATTTGGAAAAATCTCGAGCTCCTACTCGCTTGATCGGCGCAACCGCGGATGGCGGTAGCGACACAGTATTCTTCACACAGCGGAAACCATTCTCCTGCGAGCGATCAAATGGAGAAAGCGTCTCAGGGCTGTAGTAAAAGTACGACGGAGACTTCCACGAGCCGCCGAGGATGAAGCGGTTGTCGTTGTCGTCCGCGTTGGTCACCCATTCTCGAACATTGCCCGCCATATCGAAGGTCCCGTACGGACCCACTCCTTTGTAGGAGCCCACGGGCGCCAGCGCGTTGCCTGGCATATTGCTCATCGGCACGATGTAGCGTGAGTCATCCGGCGGCGCACCCATATACCACTGCGGCAGCACGGGAAGGTCCTTGCCTACAAACGCCGCGTAGGCCGCCGCTTCAAACCAACTGACGCCGGAGACCGGCAGATCCGCCTGTCCGTCCGCGTAGTGACCTGCGACCCAGCCGGCCGGGCCTGGGCGGTTCGTGGTGTCGCGAAACGCCGCGACGGCTTCTGTCCAGGGAACCTCTCGGCCATCGAGAATGAACTTCTCGCGCCAGTATTCCTGCTTCGCGTATCCGCCGCTGTCGACAAATTTCTGATAGTCGCGGTTCGTTACCTCCAGCCGATCCAGATAGAAGGACGGAATCCGGAACGGGCCGACAGCGCCGATGAACGCAATGATTCCCACCCAGTTCTCCCCAGGCACCGGCACCATGCCGGCGGGTGCGGTGTGCTGAGCGTCCAGCGCGAATCTCATCGACTCCCCGGACTCCAGGCCCTCCACTACGTCTCCCGTTGCTTGACTGGATAGCTTCCAGCGAAAGAATCCTTTGGGAAGCGTGATGCCGCTAAGAGGTGTGTTGCCAAGCACACGCCAGGGGCCATTCGGTGTCGCGTAATCCTGAATAGCGACGGTGGCCGCCGACGGCGAAGAGGTGATCGAGCCTACCAGCGTATCTTGATCGGCTAACTGTTTGATCGCCGGGTCGCTGGGCAGATAGCGCTGCGCCTTTTCAAGAAGTCCAAACGCGGCGAGCGGCTTTCCCGCAGCGGTCAAACTCATAATCTGCGGGACAGCCTCTTCTCGCGCCCATTGCCTTCTGGACGAGCGGTGAAAGAACCACGCTGCTGCGAAGATGGTGAACACGAGAGCAGCAACCGCCGCGAAGGCAATCGCGCGCGATTGCCGTTTCGGCGCCAGGCCCTGGGAACTCGATAAGACCTGGGCCAGCAACGCCGACGCATCGCGACTGATCTCGGCCGCCGACTGATAGCGATTGGCCGGATCTTTCTGCAGGCAGCGGTTGATGATCTCGTTCGCAAGTGGCGGAGCGTCAAGTCGAAGCGTGCGCAAAGGCGTCGGCGGATCGCTGATGATCGCATGCAGAATTGCGATATTGCTGTCGCCTTCAAAGGGAGTCCTGCCCGTCAGCAACTGAAAGTAGATGATCCCCAGGCTCCAGAGGTCAGTACGAGCATCGACCGGATTTCCCTGGGCCTGCTCCGGCGACATGTAGAGCGGAGTACCGATCAGAAACCCTGTCTCCATAGAGGCTGTCGCGTCAGGGGCGAGCGGTGCGAGCAACTTGACAATGCCGAAGTCGAGCACCTTGGCATGGCCTCTGGGCGTAATCATCACATTCGCAGGTTTCAAATCGCGATGGATTACTCCCTGTTCGTGGGCCTCTTCCAGCGCCCCTGCAATTTCCAGCAGGATCGACGTCGCGTGTTCGACGGAGAGTGGGCCGGCTTTCAATGTGGCTGAAAGAGTTTGCCCGGGCACGCACTCCATCACGAGATAGTCGACGCTGTCCTGCTCGCCGACGTCGTACACCGCAGCGATGTGCGGATGACTGAGCTTGGCCAGCGCAAGAGCTTCCTTGCGAAAGCGCCGACGGGAGTCATCGCTCGTGACCAGGCCCGGAGAAAGAATCTTGATGGCTACAAAACGTTCCAACTTTTCATCGCGCGCGCGATACACGGTGCCCATGCCGCCCGAGCCGATGGCCTCGATGACGGTGTAGCGCCCGAGCTTCTGTCCCGTGGCGAGAGCCGGTCTGCTTAGCTGATCCACATCCTCTGTCTTTGCAGCGAGTGGAGAATCGCCCAGAAAGCTACCCATGCGCTTGTAGTCGTTAAGCAGTCTTTCGACCTGCTCGCGCAGCTGGACCGATCCGCGACAGGCCTCAACCACGTAGGACGGACGCTGCTCGGCGGGCAGGTCAAGCGCAGTTTCAAAGATCTCCTCGGCGGACTGCTGCTGGTTGGCCATCGGTTGATCCGTGTTCGGCAGGAACGTTGAGCGTCCGAGCGGCCCATGATATTGCAATTCACATGGATTTTTGCCTAGCGACGGTAGGATAATATCACAGGCAATGACGAGGCAGCTCGCATGGACAGCGAGAAAGGCGACGTAACGCAGCTCCTGAATGAAATGGCCAAGGGTGATTCCGAGGCAGCGGAAAAACTATTGCCGCTGGTCTACTCGGAGCTCCACCGGCTTGCTGCAGCGTACATGCGGAGAGAGCGGCGCGACCACACCCTGCAGGCCACAGCTCTCATCAACGAGGCGTACCTGCGGCTTTGCAAGGAAGACGCAGGTTGGAATAATCGCGAGCACTTTATCGGGATGGCAGCCAACGTGATGCGCCACGTGCTGGTGGACTATGCCCGCGCTCACAAAGCAAAGCAGCGTGATGGCGCCATGCAGCGAGTCGAGTTGCAGGATGATCTCGCGATCTCTACGGAAAAACTCGAGGAAGTTCTCTCACTCGACGAAGCGCTCAGGACTCTCGAACGGCTGCAACCGCGACAGAGCAAGGTCGTCGAGTTGCGCTATTTTGCCGGCCTTTCAACCGAGCAGATTGCTTTGCTCTTAGGAGTGTCCGAGCGATCAGTGAAGCGCGACTGGTCGCTTGCCCGGATCTGGCTGTTTCGTGAGCTCGGCCGCGGCTCCAACCCATCCCACGACGCTCAAAAATAAAACCAGAGGGCATGGCACCTTTTACTGGCGTCTCCGCCTTATTGAGTGAAGGCGTTACTTGAGACGCCTTCCAAAAGGAGAAGCTCCCATGCTTACACTCTCGAAGTTGAACATTCGCGCAGCCGTTGCCGGTGTCGCCCTTGCCGTTGCCCTCGCCTCGCCGGCGTTGCATGCACAATGGGTACCCGAGCGGACACAAGTAATTGTTCCCTTCGCATTCGAAGTCGGGTCAACTCACTTTGCTCCCGGCACCTACATCCTGAGCAACGCGGGCGAACACGTTGTCTTGGTCCAGAACGGAAAGCATTCTGCCCTCACCATGAGCTCGCCCGAAATGGCTCCCAAGCCTCCCGCAACCAGCAAGGTCGTCTTCCATCGCTACGGCAACCAGTATTTCCTTCGTGAGATTTGGAGGACGGGCGATCCAGACTACCTTAGCTGCCAGGAATCCAAGGACGAACGCAGCCTCAGACGCGAAATGCATCAGGACAATCGCGCGTCCATCTCGCCTGAATCGAACGTGGAAGTCGCTCTCCTGCAGCTCCCTCGTTAGTGCCTGAACGCCCGCTGACTTTGTCGCGGGCGTTCCCGCGTCTACCTCACACCGATAAGCCCACCAACCAAGAAGAGGAGTCTACGAAAATGAACGCCAAAATAAACATACGTCACGTACAGGGAATAACATTTCTCGACATCAGCGGACGCATCGCGCTTGGCGAAGGCGCCGTAACCCTCCGAGATGCCATCCAGGATGCGCTCGACACCGGGACCAAAAAAATCGTCTTGAATTTGTGCAGTGTGTGCTTTATGGATAGCTCTGGACTCGGTGAACTGGCGACAGCGTACGTGTCCGCAAGGGACAAAGGTTGCGAGCTCAAATTGCTAGGTCTCACAAAGAAGATTGACTATCTGATCCAGATCACGAAACTCGCCACACTCTTCGATGTCTACTACACCGAACAAGAAGCGCTGTCTTATCTGGCAAGGTGACGAGATACTGCGCTGTGACGACATGTCGTTCATTCCTCAACCTGGAGTGCTCACTTCACATGCACCCAGCGGAGTTTTCTTTGCTTTTGCGGCTTCGTTCTTCCGCGCACGTCCCATGGCAGTCAGCAGCGCACAAGCATCGTCACGCTTCAAATCAGGTAGAGGTTGCCGCTCGGCAAACTCCCTCAGCGGAGGGTACATCTGCTCCAGCGCACGCCATGATCGATGCGGGAAGTAGCGAGTCTTTATCGCAGAGATCAGCTCATCATGTTGACTTTCAGTAATGACTCCTTCATTGCGCGCGAGCGCCAACGCCTCCCGAAGGTTAACCATTGAATCCGAGAGCGCTCGGTATGTGCCCGGCTCATAAGCGACCGCAACCTCGTCGTCCGCATCGAGAACCCCATCTCGAAATTGCTCAAAGATGCGTCCAATCCCCACCATGCCGAAAGTGTGCGTTTCCGCGGCTCGAAGTGCACCCATACTGGAAGAGCCGAAAACTTGAATGCCGCGACCAAGTGCCTCGATAATCTCCTTTGGCGAGACTGCCAGTCTTTGGAAGAATTCCCCATCGATGATTCCGATGAAGCGAACGCTGGCAGGCAAACCGGCTATGTCACCCCGACGAATGGGCGGAAGGAAGTCCGCATCCAACAAGCGCTGTGCTTCCGCCAGAGGCATGCTCGGACCCAGAAATACAACGGTGTCACGCATGTTGCCGCCAGAATTCGACAGCACGTGCGCCAACCCGTCCGTGGTCGCTGGCCCACAACTCAATTCCGGGAACAATGACTCGCACCACCGAATGTGTTGTGCAGTCAGGAGTGAAGTCGACGACAATCGCTTCTGACATCCCCGCACTCTCGAGCCGGCCCATTAGCCATCGGATATCTTGATTAAGATCAGCGAAGCTCTGCGACTCGATCGCTTCGAAGCGCCGACGAGTCCGCGACTCACCCACTGCCCAACTTTTCCGATTTACAACCGCAATCCGCTTAGTGTGCGGCGCAAATGTTCCTTTCGGTGCATTTGACTCTACGATGTCTTCGCGCACGCTTTGAATATCGACGCAACGCGACTGTGCGACTTCAGTGATTGCCCGGCGCAATGCCACATGCGCGTTTGGACTGCATCCAAAACCCGCATGCGCCATAGGAAACCCGAAGATGCTCTCATCCGCTACGGAAGCAAAAAACGCCGGCACCTGAAGAGCGGAAGTTATATCCCGTACCTGCAAACATAACCCTGCCTCCTGAAAGGCGCGAAACAACTCATTCTCCTCGGATATTTCAATGCAAGGACAATGTTCGAGATCATCGCTGGCCCCTCCCGAACTGCCGCCGAGAACTTGGCGCCTTACCGCAGGCAACGAGCTCGCGCCCAGCTCAGCGAACGTCCAGGCGTCGCGCTCAATCAGTTCGCAGAGCGCATGGTACACAGCTTCAGGCCGGTTATTCCCGGAAGCCAGCCCATTGCTGTCGCTTATTTTGTAAGGTGAACCATGGGGCAAGTCGTTCCAGAGATACCCTGCCAAATGTGCGGGCACCCAGACTTCTTCCCCAGAAAACAAGTCCGTGCCGCGCACCCAGCTGCACAGGGTTTCCGGTGTGAACTCTTCAAACAAGGCTTGGTTAATCTTCCACGGATCCAGTGTCCGGGCCTGCTGCGATAGCTGTCTGTAAGTACCTTCGATGTACGGCAGCCTGATCTTTAGTGCTGTTTGCCGCTCAATGGACTCCATCAGCGCTCCCACCTTCGCATCGATGGGCCGCAATCCTTTTCCGTTATAGACAGAAATGCCGTCGTCAGAAGATGGCACGATCGCCGAGTAGACAGGTATCCCGACTCGATCAAGGCCGGTGATATCCGCTATGCGCGTAACGCCTAATGAGTTCCCGACTTCTCTTAACCGCACAAAGGTTTCAGAGGCGTCGATCACACGATCTAAACCATCAACTTTATGGCTTGGGTTTCTTGGGCTTGGGTGGATGTGGGGCAATGGGTCTCCCAGGGTTGGGGTATCTTTCCAGGCCGGAAAAGCAACCCCACATAACAAACTCATTGTCACCAAGACCCGCCAAAACCCTTTCGAGGTCTTTGGGAGTCATTTTTGGCCCAAACGAACGGGACGTTTCCGCAACGGTCGGCATCGAACGGCGCACTACACCCTGCTGCGCTTCATTTAACGATTCCACAAAGTCACCAAACTTTTGCATGAGATCGCGGAATTCCTCACTACTCAATCCCAGCCCTTCGAGAAACTCTTGTTTTGTCATATGGCACCTCCTTCATTCGATATTCATGCGACCAAGCAGCGTCTGAAAGCGAAGGGTGGAGTGCAGAGGTCTCAGTAGGGGATGCACGTTCAAGAAAAGCAAATCGCTGTCCCGCTCGGTGTAGGCCCGTTCCAATAAATCCAAAGCTTTAGGGTAGTTTCCGAGTGAAGTATAGTAGACCGCCGCCTGAAACGGCAAAGAACTTTCCGGATCTCCTGTTTCCGACGCTTGCTTGAGCCATTTCGCGGCAATGGCGCGGTCGCCGACATGGGCATACGCGATGCCCAGCATGATGGCTCTATCACCCTTTGCTCCAGGATCGACAGGTGCCGTCCTGAGCAGATGGATTGCATCCGTAGGGCGCTTGAGTTCAAGGTAATCCACGGCGAGCATTTCGATCGCCGTCTCAAGGTTCGGTGTTGTTTTGAGCTGCTCTTCCAGCAGGTGGGCCGATTCGGCTGTTCGCCCCCCACATAGCCCAACCATCGCTCGGGTGATATTCGTAGTCAGCGAATTCGGATCGGCCGCCTGTAAATAAGCCAACTGCGCCTGCGCTTCCGCATCTCTTCCCAGTGGGGTCAATACCGTGACGGCATACTGCCGATGAGCGTTTAAATCATTGGGATTCAGCTCCAGCGCACGCTGATAGTCGCTTTCTGCCTCTTTCCATTCATAGTTCAACATCGTGCGAGCCCACGCCCGCGACGCATAGGCTTCACCCAGCGTGGGGTCAAGTGCCAGTGCCTCGTCCGCCGTCTTGAGAGCATTCTTCAGCGTCGGAATGTCGTTTCCAGAGCGATATGCCGCGAGCAGAATGTAGCTGTCGGCCAGACCCGCATAGGCCGGCGCATAGCGCGGATCGGCATCCAGCGCCTTTTGAAATTCCGTGACTGCCGTAAGCAGATCTGCATCCGACCTCTTCGTGAGGCCGTAACGGCCCTTAAGATACGCATTGTAAGCAGCCGCGTTGGTGGTGTATTGGCGCTTCAGCCGGGCCTTCTGGTCAGGATTCAGACGGACCTTGAGGTGGTAGGCCACCTCCGTGGAGATATCGTTTTGCAGCCCGGCAAGATTGGAAATGTCGCCCTCGTAGGTCTGACCCCATATTTGCGAACCGCTGCTTACGTCGATGATTTCGATGGGAATGCGCACATGGCCACCGGCTTCGAAGAACGACCCGCTCACCACGGATCTCACCTTCAGACGCCTCCCGGATTCACCTGGATCGTTGCTTTGCGCAGAGTACCGTTCGGCGATGCCAGCGGCCTTTACCTGCAAGCCGGGCATGCCAGCCAGGTCATTGGTGAGCGCCTCGGTGAAACCAGAACCTACGTAGTCCAGGGAACTGTCGCCGCTGGCATTGTGAAGCGGTAACACCGCCAGACTGGTCGGCTCGACTGGACGATGGTGCCACTTCCAACCCATTGTTCCCAGCAGCAGGCATGCGACGCTGATACCCACCGCCCAAATCCATTTGCGGGCCGGAGGCCTGAGATCCGACACGATGTCGTCAAGCCTCGAATACCGATCTTCCGGGTGCATCGCCAGGCAACGCTCGATGACGTTCGCCCACCGTACAGGCATTGATTTCGCGGGAAGTTTCACCCCCACCGCCCTCCCCGAAGAATTGCTCTCCGTGCGGACGGGGCGCGAGCCGGTGATCATTTCACACATCACCACACCCAGTGCATATTGGTCGGCCAGCGCGGTCACATCGCCCCTGAGCTTTTGCTCGGGCGCCATGTAATCTGGCGTACCCTGCCCTCCAACCTCCTGCAAACCGCCGTCTGGCGTGAGGACGTTCAATGCCAATCCAAAATCCGTGATCACTGCGCGCAGTTTTCCTGGTCCAGCGCTCACCAGCATAATGTTCTTGGATTTCAGGTCACGGTGAACAACGCCGAGAGTATGTGCGCTGTTTAACCCCTCAACTAGCTGTTGCACCAGGTTGAGCGCAACATCAGGTTCAAACGGACCGTTGTGCCGCAGATATTCACTCAGCGTAGGGCCGTCAAGGAACTCCATGCAAAGAAACATCCCCTTGGCGTGAGAGGCGGTTTCGTAAGTAAACAACTCGTGAATTCGACAAATATTGGGATGGGATATCGCTCGGGCCTGTCTTACTTCACGCCGGAAACGCTCTACCGCTTCAGGATGCCGCACCATGTCTGCACGTATGGTCTTAAGGGCTACGCGTTCCTGCAACTGACTGTCCCAAGCCTCCCAAACCTCTCCCATTCCACCGCGGGCGATGAACCGAAGAATTTTGAAACGGCTGAAGATTACCTTGTCAATCTGGAACGCCCCATCAGCGTCCAATCCTGAATTTCCTGCCGCGAAAGAGGCTGTCGCATCTTCGGCTAATTCCATCTGTGCCGGCGCAAAAAGCGGCTTCTCAAGGAAGCTACCCATCTCGTCCCCTGCCGCAAGTAATTTCTCCACCGCGTGGCGCAGCTCGGGGGAACCCTCACAATTGCGATCGAGGAACGAGATCCGCTCCTCTCGCGATAAGGGCAGGGCCGCAGCGAAGATTTCCTCAGCCGGGTCTCCCTGGGTAGGCATGTCAGAACCAATGAACTCGCACAAATTATCTCCAAACTGGGCTGATCTAGCAAGAAAATTGAAACAAACACCCACATGCTTGTGTTATGGGCCCTTTCAGAAACGCAAAGACCGGTCTGCCTAAACTCGCGTGTCCTTCCGCGGAGTCATCTTCGCTAAAAATGCCTGCAGCCCAGGACGCCCAAGCATGCGCTTCCACTTTGGTTCTGTCGTAATGGAAATCAGGAACGGCGATCGCACTACATAGGCGCGATCCAGCCACTGAAGTGTGGCCTGCTCATCTCCTATGCCCAGATAAATGAGCGCCACGAAGTACGGATCGACGAACATCGATTTCGACTCCTCACGCAACTCCGCGATTTCCTTCTCCGCGTCGCTCGTTTTGCCCTCTCGTCCCAAGGCATAGCCGATCTCGGCCGTCAGCAGAGGAGGCTCAAACCCACTCGCCCGCTTGAACTGGCGCAATATCTCCACGGCTTCGCCATATTTTCCCTGAAGCGACAGGGTCTTCCCTAATCCCCAATACGGTACCGGCGAGTGCGGATCCCTCGCCATTGCTTCACGATAGTGTTTGATCGCATTCTCGTAGTCGCCACGATAATAATCGATACAGCCTAACTCGCCGATCAGTTGCGCCGACTGCGGATCGTACCCCAACATCGAATGCACCATCTCGTCGGCGTCGCGTGTCCGGCCCGTCTGCGACATCAGGTGCGCTGTGCAGCTCAGCGCAGTCATTGCGCTCTGCTCATCCTTAACGGAAGCAAGCTCCGACGCGGCCGCGGCGTAATCCCAGTTATAGAGCAGTTGAACCAGCCCGAGGGTCCCATGCGCCTCTCCAAATCCGGGGTCAAGTTGAAGCGCACGGGTCGCATACTCACTCGCCAGTGGCATGTGCTGCCGCGGATCCTCGAAGTAAATCCCGAGCAACAGATGGACTTGGGCCAAATCCGACCACGCGATGGTGAACTTCGGATCAAGCTTCACTGCTTGCTCGAAATGCCTGATTGCGTCGTGAAGCGCAATTGGTGAATTTCCCCGCGCCGCGCTCTCTCCTCGCAACATCTCCTGGTATGCCTCTACGCTCGAAGAAACGGGCCGCAGAACATGCGCCGACTGCCTCGCATCCAGCTCGATCTTTAAACCATGAATCAGATTCTGGGTGATGCTCGCCTGCACCGGCGCCAGATCGTCGCCCTCCGGCAGATACCGGTGGCTCTCAATGATGCTGCCATCCGACATGTTGCTCAGTTCCGTGTCGACAATCAACTTGCCGTTGACTTGGTGCACATCGCCGGTCAACACATTGTTCACATGCAGCGAACGCCCTACACTCACAGCCTTATCCGTGCTGGATTGAAACCGGTACACTGCGCTGCGAGCCATCACCTTGAGCGGAGAAATCTCTGATAACTGCCGAATCAAATTGTCCGTCAACCCATCCACCAGGTAGTCGTTCGCCTTGTCACCGGTCTCATTCGCGAACGGTAGCACTGCCAGCGCAATCTGCTGACCACTCGCAGGATCACTGGCTACCTGCTTTCTCGACGGGTGCCATCGCCACACACTGGCTGCAACCAAAGCGAGCAGCACGAAACCGACAACCGCCCAACGGCTCCAACTCAGAGGCGCGGGCCCCAGAGTCGTCTTTGCCGACTGTCCCGCCACATTCAGCCGAATCTCTTTCGCCCCGACGGTCTCGCGGTCGCGAAACGCGATGGTCGGGTAATACGCTCCTTTGGGGACATCGATAGAGATGGGATCGCCGCTGCCCTCGGTGTCGTAATACTCCCGCAGTCGGCTTCGCAGCCGGCCAGCCTCAACCCGGACCGTAGCATCGATCGATGGATCGTAATCATCGCCCCGAGCGAAGACGTCCATCGCGATCGAAAACTCTTTGAGAGGAGGCGGAGCATCCATCAGAAACCGCTCCACCACATATCGGAGGAAGGCCTGGCTCCGCTGCGCCGCGGAGAACACTTTCGAAGTCAGGATGCGGTCAAGCTCTTCCTTTATCTCAGGGGCGGTCGGCTCGGTCCCGTTGTTCATCATTAAGCTGCCCCCAGCATCCCATAGATTCCGTTGGCGTAACCCACGTAACTTACGGCAAGATACTTACCCGGTCGAGCTTCCAGGTTGATCTTGGCCCTGGATGGCCGAAGGCCTTTCCCAGAAAAGAGGTCCGATCGTGAACATCAGACTAGGTGCTTATCTTTGTCTCGCGGCGTCCGCCGCCAGTATAGCTTTCGCCCCGGCTTATGGACAGTCCACCACACCGACTCCACCGCTTTCGTCTAACGCTGCCGTCTTCGCCACGGGACTGGAAGCCCCCCGCGGCCTTAAATTCGGCCCGGACGGCGATCTCTACGTCGCCGAAGCAGGGACGGGGGGCAGCGTTTCAACTGTCGGCTCCTGTGCCCAGGTTCTGCCACCCATCGGCGCCTACCTCGGGGGCAAAGCTGGACGCATCTCGAAACTGGACAAGTCCGGCAAACGGACCACGGTTGCCTCGGGATTCCCATCCACGCTCGCCGCTGAGGGCGACCTGCAAGGCGTGGCGGACATTGCCTTCCTCGACGGCACCCTCTACGCAATCACGGCCGGCGGAGGCTGCTCCCACGGCAACGCCTCGTCGCCTAACATCATCGCCCGCGTCGATACCAAATCCGGTTCCTGGAAAGCCATCGTTGACCTTAGTCAATTCGTTAAGAGCCACCCCGCCGCTTATCCGGACATAGCCGACTTCGAACCCGACGGCACCTTCTACAGCCTTATCGCTTACGATAACCGGCTCTACACCCTCGAACCCAACCATGGCCAGCTCTTTTCCACCTCTGCCAACGGAGACATTCGCGAAGATCTCGACATCTCCATGCAGCAAGGCCACATCGTGCCAACCTCCGTCGCCGTCAACGATGGAAAGTTCTACATCGGCAACTTAGGACTCTTTCCCATCACGCCAGATTCAAGCAAGGTCATGAGCTTCAACATTGGCGCATGCCCGTGGCCGTTCCTCTTCGGTTTCGGCTGCGGCGACGAGCCCCAGAAGCTTCGTCTCTCCGGATCGCGCGCTGGCTTTACCACAGTTGTCGCCGTCGACTTTGGCCCTGATGGTCTCCTCTATGCGCTGGAACTCTCTGACAATTCCCCCTTCCCAGCGCCTCCAGGCTTCCCAATGGCTGGCTATGGTAAGGTCGTCCGCGTCAACCGCACCGGCGATATCGAAGAGGTAGCCACCGGACTCACCGGGCCTACTGGTATGACATTCGGCCCGGATGGCTACCTCTACGTCTCGAACTTCGGTGCAGCACCTAGCGGCGGCGAGATCCTCCGCATCTCTGTCCACTAGCAGGAGATGACGGCGGCCGGCGCGTTATGAGCGGAGAGCTACCGGTGCCGAGCACAAGTCGCGCAGGTCGTTGACCAGAGCATTCATGCGCTCGGGCTCGGCATCCCACGCAAACATAAACCGCGCGCCGCCGCCAATGAAGGTGTAGAACATCCAACCGCGCGCCCGCAGGCCGTCTGCCACGGAGAGAGGCAGCTTCAGGAAGACGGCGTTGGCTTCCACCCTGAACATCAGCTCGACCTCCGCTAGACCGCTCACTTTGCGTGCGAACTCCTTCGCGCAGGTATTCGCGTGCGCGGCATAGCGGAGCCACGCGCCGCTCTCCAGCATGCGAACCCAGGGAGCGGCGAGAAAGCGCATCTTCGAGGCCAGTTGGCCAGCCTGTTTGCAGCGGTAGTCGAAGTCTTCTGCGAGCTTGGTGTCGAAGAAGATCACGGCCTCACCGATGGCCAGGCCGTTCTTGGTGCCGCCAAAGCAGAGTACGTCGACACCGGATTTCCAGGTGATCTCTGCGGGGCTGCAGCCGAGGGACGCGCACGCGTTCGCGAAACGCGCGCCGTCCATATGCAGCTTCAAACCGAGCTCGCGGCAGGTAACGGCGATGGCACGAATCTCATCGATTTGATACAGCTCTCCAGTTTCGGTGGGTTGCGTGATAGTGACAACCCGCGGCTTGGGATAGTGAATGTCGGTGCGCTTGAGCGCCACGGCGCGAATAGCTTCGGGCGTGAGCTTGCCGTTGGGCGAAGGGGCGACGAGAAGTTTGGAGCCATTGGAGAAAAACTCCGGCGCCCCACACTCGTCCGTCTCGACGTGCGCCGCCTCCGAGCAGATGACGCTGTGATAGCTCTGGCAGAGCGAGGCCAGCGCAAGTGAGTTCGCGGCTGTTCCATTGAAGACGAAGTACACCTCGCAGCTGGTTTCGAACAGGGCGCGAAAGGTATCGGCTGCGTGGGCAGTCCAGGAGTCGCCGCCATAGGCTGGCTCGTGGCCGTGGTTGGCTTCGTCCATGGCCGCAACGGCCTCCGGACACACTCCCGCGTAATTGTCACTGGCAAATTGTTGAGATTGCTGCTGCATGGATACGTAGGATAACGGATTGGTTACGCCACAGCAATTAAGCAACCTTTCGATTGTTGTAACTCATTGCTGTAACTCACGGATAGCTGAGCGCGTCTAAGTGTTTGTAACTCCGCGTCGAAGTGTGTTCAACTCCACGCTCAGGAGATAGTATGATGCCCCTCTGCCGCTCTTCCTTGACCGTCCCCACTGCGCTGCTGGCGTTCGCCTTCATCGGCTGCACGCATGCGGAAACGCGCAGGCCGATTCCAGCGCCCCAAGTCGACGTTTCCCTTTCCGCTCAGCACGGCAAGCAAACCGCGATCTTCGCCGGCGGATGTTTCTGGGGAACGCAGTCGGTGTTCGAGCGCGTAAAGGGTGTGGTGGCAACGACAGCCGGATATGCAGGCGGCGCGGCTTCTACAGCTACCTACGACCAAGTGACAACGGAGACAACGGGCCACGCCGAGTCGGTGAAGGTCGTCTACGACCCCGCGAAGATTACGTATGGAACGCTGCTGCGAATCTTCTTCTCGGTGGTGCATGACCCCACGCAGCTCAACCGGCAGGGCCCGGACGTGGGGACGTCGTACCGCTCCGCGATCTTCTATGTGAACGACGAGCAGCGCAGGATTAGTGCGGCGTATATCGCGCAGCTGAACGCGGCGCACGTGTTCTCTAAGCCGATCGTGACAGAGCTGACTCCGCTAAAGGGGTTCTATGATGCCGAGTCGTACCACCAGGATTATGCGTTGAACAATCCCAACAACCCGTACATTCTGGTGTGTGATCGACCGAAGACCGAAGCGCTGAAGAAGGAGTATCCGGAGCTATTTGTGGAATACCACGGGAAGTAAATGCCTCGGTCGGCGGAAGATGCGCGCGTAACTTTCTGCACAGCTCGCGCATCGAATGAACGGATTTGGTTTAACGGATCGGGGTCCTATGCCTGTCATTCGAACTTGCGCACAGTGCCATCAGAAAAACCGGGTCTCCGCCAAACATTTAAGCAGCACAGGACGCTGTGGCGCATGTAAGGCGCCGCTGCCTCCGCTGGCAGAGCCCTTGGCGGTGGACTCCGCACTCTTTGAGGAAGTTGTCCAAAACGCGACGGTGCCCGTGCTTGTCGATTTTTGGGCTGGGTGGTGCGGGCCGTGCCGCGCGGCTGCTCCTGAGGTCGCGCGCACCGCGGCGGACATGGCCGGAAAAGCGCTGGTGTTGAAGGTGGACACCGAAGCAAATCCACAGCTCTCGGCGCGATTTCAAGTGCGCGGCATTCCGAACTTCGTTGTGCTCTCAGGCGGCAAGACGGTGGTGCAGCAGGCTGGGCTGGTGGACCACAACCAGATGGAGCAATGGCTCCGCTCGGCCGCTGGCTGAGGCTCGGCTGCTGGCGGATAAGCCTGGGAGTTGGAATGCCGAAGCGTAGTGCAGGTCTCCTGATGTATCGACGAACAACGAGCGGGCTGGAAGTGTTTCTCGTCCATCCAGGCGGCCCCTATTGGGCGAAGAAAGGTGGAGGCGCCTGGGGCATCCCGAAAGGCGAGTACCACAAGGGGGAGGAGCCCCTGGACGCAGCGAAGCGCGAGTTCACCGAAGAGACGGGCTTCACGCCGACCGGGCCGTTGGTTGAGCTTGGCTCGATCCAGCAGAAGAGTGGAAAGATTGTTACCGCATGGGCGATTGAAGGCGACTGTGATCCCGCCGACCTGGTAAGCAACACGTGCAGCCTCGAATGGCCGCCGCGGTCCGGGAAATTCATTGAGATTCCGGAAATTGATGAGGGGCGGTGGTTTGCGATAGCGCAGGCGCGCAAAACCATCCGGAAGGAGCAGAAGCCGCTTTTAGAGAGGTTGAACGATGCGCTCGCAGGGACCGAGCGTTAAACTATACTGAGACACGCCTGGCGACGATCACCCGGCAACGTCGGTGGCCACGGAAAGGTAAGCAGGGAGGTTGCTATGAGCGAGGTTGCTATGAATGAGATCTTCAAGCCGGAATCGAGCATGGTGCGCTTTCGAATCGCGTTGATCCTTGCGATCGTTGCGGACGTACTCCAGATCGCGCTTCTTCCCATGTTCGTGGAAGGTGCAGCGTCCCCTGCCGACGACGCGCTCGATGCCGGTGTCGGAATCGCGTTGATTGCGTTGCTCGGTTGGCACTGGGAGTTTGCGCCATCGTTCATCGGCAAGCTCGTCCCCGGCGCTGACTTGATACCGCTATGGACGTTAGCGGTCGCAAGCGTCTACCGAAAAACCAAACGCATCGAAGCGCCCGTGGCGTAAGGTTATTTTTGACCGTAGCGCGCGAGCCACTTCAGCTCCTCACGAACCTTTATGTAGCCATGCCACGGGTTCTTGTCGAGCGGATGATTCTCACCTGGAAAAACTAATAGCTCATGCGGAACGTTGAGCCGCTGCAGGGCGCGCTCAAGCAAAACCTGCTCGAGGTAGCTCACACGATTGTCCGCGTTGCCGCCAACGATGTGGGTCGGTGTTGTCACCTTGTTCAACTGAAACAGCGCGGCCTCGCTCTGGTAGAGCTCCGGCTTCTCCCAGGGCGTGCCGGAGAGATACCACGCGTCGTCCCAGGTGAGGTCGTCGTTACCCCAGTTGGCGGCATGCTCCACGGCTCCCGCACCCGTGACAGCAGCCTTGAATCGAGTCGTCTGCGTGATCAGCCAGTTAGTCATGTAACCGCCGTAGCTATAGCCGCCGATGGTCAGATGATCAGGGTCGGCTATGCCGTCGTGCACCAACGCGTCAACGCCAGAAAGGATGTCCAGGCCCGGCGCAGAGACGAGATGCGGGCGGAGCCCCTGCATGAACTCGTCACCATAACCTGACGAGCCGCGATAGTTGGGACGAAAGACAAGCCAGCCGTTGGTCGCAGCAAGCGTCGCCCAGTCGTACCAATCCGCTTCGAAACGATCACCGTCGGCGTCGGCCGGACCTCCGTGAATTAGCGTGAGCATCGGCAAATGTTTCTCGTCCAACTTGCCTGGAGGATAGATGAGCACCCCCTCCACTTCCGTACCGTCCTTCGACTTCCAACGATACGGCTTCCACGCCACCTGCGCTCGCTCGCGAAAGACTGGGTTGAACGCAGTCACAGCCTTCGCGTCATTGACCAGCGATGTGCTATCCGCTACATATACCTGGGTCGGATCGGTGATGGTGGAGTGCGTGAAGAGCAGCTCACTGCTGTGGTGGGCGGCGTCCAGAAAGTTGCTGTTCCCCGGTGCGTTGGCCACAACGGTCGCTTTGTCGCCGTCAATGCGATACACGTGCTGATCGATGCCGGTGAGACCCGCAGCCAGGATTGTGCCGTCCGACATAACGGTCGCGCTCTCCCAGGAACCATGAAACGCCGCGCCTAAGCGGATGAACTTTCCGGTTGACGCGTCGAGCGAATAAATCCTGCCCTGCACATCCTGGTACGGACCTTCAATGGATCCAGCGGCCGCGCGCACCAGAAAGATGAGATTGTTTCCCGAAGGCATCCAGCGGATATCGCTTTCGAGTCCCTGGTTATGCGTAATCTGGCGCGCGTCTCCACCCTTTGCTGCAACAAGAAACAGCTCGCTGTCGGCTGGATTCTCGAGACGCAGAGAGACAGGTCCAGTCTCAAACGCGATCTGCTCTCCGTCAGGCGATGGCGCGATCTCCTTGATCTGCAGCGAACTGGTCGTCAACACGATGGCATCTTCGGGGTACGCCGGTTTGTCCGCAGTTGGTTTCGGATCCTGATGGGGCGGCGAAATCTTTGCGCTGTTGTGGATGGCGAGGGCTACGGGCAGCGAAAGCAAGACATCGCCTCGCTCCTGTTCACGCCAGCGGATTACATCCTTCCACTCTTCTTTCTCTGAATCCTCCGCGGCTTTGGAAAGGACCTGCGTCGCGGAGAACACCACGCTGGCGCCGTCGCTGGGCCATGCGAAAGCGTGGGCATCCAACTTGTCGCGGTACAGTGGCACTGCCTCGCCGCCGCCAATCGGGATCAGCCACACGCGCGTCGTGCCCTCCTTGCCGTCGTCGTCACTCGCGGGCTCACTGGGCAATGGACGATCCGACAGGAAAGCGATCGTGCGTCCATCGGGCGACCACTGTGGCGAAGAGTCATGGCCAGCGTGCGTGAGCGGAGTGGCGACTCCATCCTTCTTCTTCCACAACCAGAGATCTTCGGTGAAGCGATTATGCTGCCAGTCCGAAGCGGCAGTGGAGATGACGACGGCCTTTCCATCCGGAGAGATGCGCGCGCCAAGAATGTCAGTCGCATTCATGAATTCATCGAGCGAGATGGGCGGCCTGTCTGTTGCTGCTGGAGAGCTCTGTGCGCTGGCCGGGAATCCGGCGACCATCAGGATAAAAAGCAAGAGTATGGATACTTGGGCGTTTCTCATAAAGGGGTGTAATCGTTCCGTCGGTGTTGGTGAAAGCTTACAGCCTGCGCAAATAATTCAGCCGGCGGAGAGAGCATGAGCTCCTCCGCCGGCTGATGGGTTAGTAAAGACGCACGGCCTAGAAGTCGTAGCGTAGAGAGAATTGCATACGGCGTGGCTGCGTCAGGAGGGTGTTAGCTGTGCCAATCGTGTAGGTCAGTTGCGTTGCAATGGTTGCTGGATCGAACCGGTTAGTGTTCGTCACGTTGTAAACCTCCCACGTGAACTTCAGCGCTCCGTAATTCGCTATCTTCCAGACCTTCGCGAGTCCCGCGTCAAGATTGATGTAACCATCCCCGCGGAAGTTATTACGTTCACCGGCCTCACCTGGATACGGCACGCGGATGGGCGTTCCGGAATAGGCTCCGCCGCTGATCGCGTTTGCGTTATCGAAGTAAACTGGATTTCCTGTGGAGTCCAGATGCTTATGCACCTTCACCTGGCTGGGATCGGTGACCACACCATAACCGGACCAGGTCCAATTCGTGGTGTACCCCGGCTCGAAGAACGAAAAAGGCAGACCGGAAGCATAACGGAAGATACCCGAGAACTGCCATCCCCCTATAAATGCATCCACTGCGCGATTCGAATTTCCTCCAATAGCTTTGCCGCGACCAAACGGCAGAGAATAGACCATGTCTGCTGTCAGGAGCTGCGTTGTATCGAAGTCGGAGAGTCCTCGATTCAGCGCTGGCTTCCAGGTATTTTGAATAATCGTGCCACTGCCGGCGACGCCGTTGGAAAACGTGTTCGAGCGCTCAGCATCTGAGCTGTAATCAATCGATCTCGAGTAGGTGTAGTTAACCTCGCCTTGAATGCCATGGGTATTTACAGCCTTCAAAGAGAGCTGCAGAGCGTTGTAGTAGCTCATGCCAATTGTGGAGAGCGAAAACAGGCTGGCGAACTGCGGCTGCCAGAACTTCGCTGTGTAATTGGAGGGACAATTGTACGGGGAGTCGCCCGGGTCAAACTGGCATTCGTAGTCGATATCGAATATCGATGTCGTAGCGCCCAGACCCTCCATGTTCGGTGCCCACTCATCGGAATAGATCGCTTGCGTTGCGCTCTCCCCGTCATAATCCGTATTCGCCATGAAGGGAAAGAGATTTTCCCAATAAGGAATTGGTTGGACCGTTGCCGTGGGATCATCTCCAGTTGCGTTTGCAATTTTGGATAGTTGCGTTCCGGCTGCGTAGTAGTCTCCGCCTCCCTGAGGATCGACAAAGTCGGTCGGCTCCGCGAGGTCGAGTTGACTGATCAAGTGACGGCCCAGCCTCCCGACATAAGAAATCTCAAACGTCAGGCCGCCCGGAAGCTCGCGTTGAACCGAAAGGTCAAACGCCTCGGAATAGGGCGTCTTCAACCGATTGTCCATGCCGAAGGATATCTGTGCGCTTCCGTCGGGATAGGTGTACGGAAACGTCGTCGTCGGCGCTCCCGCTCCATTCGTGAACGGGAGGGTGCGCCGATCCGTAAAGCGCGGAGCACTCTCAATGCTGTAGGAATTCGCCGGATTCGTCGTGGACGAGGAAAGTCCGAACTCACCGTTTTGGTCGAAGACATTGATGAGCGCCTCGCCAAAATGGTCATAATACATACCGAACCCAGCGCGAATGGATGTCTTTGAATCCGGGGCATACGCAAGCGCAAAACGCGGTGCGAAATTGTTCTTGCTCTTGGGGAAGAACCCGGGCTTATGGTAGTACCTGCCCGCCGGCGCAAAGCTCAAATCAGGCTCATAGATGACGCCCTGTTGCGCCGAGATCTCGCGTTGTTTGTACCAGGCATCGGTGTCGATGGTCGGCGTAACCTCCTGCCCCTTCGTCTCCCATGGTGTCTGCAGCACCGTGTAGCGCAACCCGAAGGTGACCATAAGATTAGGGAGTGCCTGCCACTGGTCCTGCGCATATCCCTCGTACTCGTTCGCACTGAAATGGCGGTTGATAGGTGCTCCATCTGCGAGCAATGTACCGCCAGTGGGGCTGGTCACTTCATAGTTGTATTGGTTCGTCACAGATGGAACAGTGCCCATCAGGTTGGCATACGCAATCTTGTAGGGAAACGTAAAGGAGCCATCGACCGGATCGATGCCTTCCCCAAGGGTGCTGGGATCCAACGGCGCCGTGGAATCGAGCCACTGCGGATTGGTCGAAGCCGAATTGTAAGAGTTCACATCGGAGGAGCGGTTTTGATGAATCAACCGCCAGTTCACTCCGAACTCAAAATTGTGCTTCCCCTTGGTCCAGTTGAAGTTGTCAACGATGTTGTTCACCGGAATAATCGAAATGGTGCTCCGTGTCTCCGCTGTCTGGGTAGCGATGTAACGGAAATCAACGTAGTCGCCGCTACCCGCGCCCGACGAACCATATCCCTGACGAATGTATCCATAGCGGATATCGTTCACCATCGTCGGCGTAATCGTCCAGGTGTCGCCGAAGGTCATGCCTTTTGTATTGTCGATCAGTTCGGACGATGGCCCCTGGCCCGGAAACTGCTCCGTTCCGGCCGTCGTGTCCTTCTGCAGATTTCCACGAGCAAAGAGACGATTCTTCTGCGATGGAACGTAATCGATTCGGACGATCGTGGTATTCAACGTCTTCGGATTGGGCGAAGAGAACGTATACAACGCCGTATTCAGCCCATCGCCGCCAGCTGAACCTGGATTGTTCGTATTCGCAGTAGGCAACGTCGCAAAGTACGCCAGCGCGTTTGGATTCGGCCCAGGCCCCGGGGGGTAGGCCTCCGAACCGCACACAACGCAGCCTGCGTCGAGCAAGGCGAGTTGGGCTGGCGAGATCGTGTCAATCTGCGTGCCGTCTCCGTGGTCCCCAATGTAGGTGATGACGCCCTGCTTGTAGCTCGCCGTCGGTGTCGTCTGGCTGACAACCGCGCTCTCCGCCTGCCTCGTTCCTTCATAGTTGCCGAAGAAGAAAAGCTTGTTCTTGAAGATTGGCCCACCGAAGTCCGCGCCGAAAACGTTACGAATTAGCTTTGGTGGACGGTTCGCTTCTCCGCTCGACAATTGAGAATTCTTGTTGAAGAAATCATTCGACACTGTATTCGTCGGACGAAAGTACTCGTACGCGGCGCCGTGAAATTTGTTGGTGCCCGACTTCGTTACCAACGAAACTTGTGCACCGGACGAGCGGCCTTGATCCGCATTGGCAATCCCGGTGGTCACACGGAACTCCTCCACGGAATCCTGGGTCTCGCGCAGCACTCCGAAAAAAGCCAGACCGCGCACTTGGTCGTTATCATCGATGCCGTCCAACGTGATATTGCCCTGATCGGAACGTCCGCCATTGACCGCGCCGCTACGGCTATCCGCCATCGCAGGATCAGCCGGGGGAGGAAACGCCAGCACGCCCGGCTGCAGCGAGAGCAGGTCTGGCACGTTGCGCGTCTCGCTCGGCAGCGCCTGGATCAATGCGTTGTCCGCCGAACTGCCCAAGGAAGCATCGCTTATGTTCAGCGTCTGTGCCGCCGCCGTCACATCGATAATCTGGGTGTTTTCCTGCACCGTCAGCCCAAAGTTAATCGTCGCCGGCTCATCCACCAGCAGTTCGGCGGTCTTGGTTTGCGCACCAAACCCCGGAGCCGTCACCGTGATGGTGTACTTTGCTGGCAGAATCTGCTCCAGTGCATATTCGCCGTCTTGTTTTGAGGTCGTCGTTAGCTTCTGGCCCGCCGCGTCGTTTACCAGCGTGATGGTCGCGCCGCGTACCACAGCTCCACTTGGGTCCTTCACCACGCCGCGCAGTGAAGTCGTAGCGTGTTGTGCAAAGCTTACTGCAGTGCAAAGGGAGAGAAAAACAACGAGTACGGATACACGGATGCGTCTCATCAAAAGCTTCCTCCAGAGAGATAACAGCTTGACCAGCCCCCCAAAAAAGGGGAAAGAATAGGGATTTAATTAAGTCTGGTTGCCCAACAATCAAACAGGGGTACGGATATGCAATTCGTGGATACCTAATGTATTACAGCAGGGTGACTTCAAAAGCAAGCTGAAATGGTGATCCCGGAAATTCGGATTTGTGCGTCTGTCGGTCTTCACTGCGACAAAAAAGCCACAATAGGTGGCGGTTGTGTACCACTTACAGGCAGCGCGACGAGCCCACTTCTTCGCGCGCGCTGCCTCTCCGCGGAGTACTTTCTGTAAATCTAAGGCTTTGCAGTATGTCCGAGATGATCGAAATTCAGGATTGCATTGAAGACCAGCGGGTAGCTTCCGACCGTCTCGCCGCGGTATACAGGATTATTTGCGAACAGGAGCACGTTGCCCTCCCCAAGATGCGCATCAACGACAATGGCATGTTCCGCAATGGCGGTTGGATTACTTAGCAGCCCCGACAGCAACATACCCTTCGCATCCGCAAATCGCAGGATCACCTCGGGTCGCAGCGCCGCGGGAATCACCGAGGGATTGTTGCGCAGCTGCTCTTCGTTAAGCGTCTTTGCCTCCCATGGCTTCTGCTTCACCAACGGCTCAGGATCAACATCCTTTCGCCCCACCACCACATCGCTATCTTCCAGGCTTCCACGCCCCGTGGGCCGCTGCGCATAGGGATCCATCAGTGTGCGACCAGCCCCTCTCCCCCCCTCCACATTGCTGATGTTGAAGGCCATGCCATTTGCGCTGATCACGGGAACCGACGCGCCATAGCCCCAGGCAATCGGATGATCCGCGGCCACAAAGATGGAGTCGAGAACCGTCCCAACCACGCGTGCGTCGCTGTGCACGACCGACACACCCGGCGCCAGACCGCTATCGATCGCGAACTCCGAAGTGTCCTCCGACGTAATCAGCAGGCCTCCCTGTTCCACGAACGCGCGCAGATGCGCCAGGCCCTCAAGCCCGAGCCCTCCGCGGGTATCCGCTGTGGAGTCCAGCCGCCCCAGGTTCGGCGTCAGATCGGTAGTCTGCCACGGCGTTGCATTTCCGTATTTCGGCGTGCCGTTGAGAATCGACTGCGTGTTCGCATAGCCTACGGGTGCGAAGATGATCACGTCGTACTTGCTGCGGAGATCCGCTTCGGCGGCCGCCGTCTGTGTGCTGATGTATTTATAGGGAACGCCAACATGATCGAACTCGTAACGCCACCAGCCTTCGGTCTGCGTTCCCTGCCAGGTGTGCATGAACGCGATGCGCGGCGCCTTGGCTGGATGCGAAGCCACATCGGGGGCCGACACCAAGCGTATTGCATCAAGCGAAAGCTCCTTGAGCACGGGCGCCAGCGTAGCATCGGACGCATCGCTGATCAACAACGACCCTGCGCTGTAGTGATTTCCCGCTGCATCGAAGGGTTTTTCGGCAACTGCGATGTGTGCATCTTTCAGCTTGTACACAAGCGTTAGCAGCGAGCTCTGCCCAGTGTTCGCAATGACCGCAACCGAGCCCGAGCCTGTCTGCTTACCTGACAGGCTTTGCGGGTCGTCAACGCTCGTCATCTTCGCGGTGAGAATCGCGGGGTCGGTTATCCGCGCCACCTTCAGATTGAATAGTTCGCTGAAGCTCCATCCGGTGTCATCGTAGGGATGTTTTTGCGGATCATCCGGAGCCCAATACTGCTTGTCCAGGAGCGCGTCTGCAATCCTCGAGTAGGGTTGATCCATCCGGATCACGAAGCTGCCCGCAGAGAACGTCTGTTGCGTGGGCTTATCTCCTCGTTTAGCGGGAGGCACGCTGGCCGTCACTGCATCGCGGAGCACACTCACCTCTACGTGCTGCTTTTTCAGCACCTCCAGCAACTGCACCTGACGATTCAGTTGCGCGGCGTTCGCGGGTAGAACGTAAGCCGACGGTCCCTCGATCGTCGGCTTCAGGACGCTGCGCTTACTCTTCTCGTAGTAGTTCACCAGGAAGTGATGCGTGTTCTTCGAGAAGTACGACAGCGTCGAGAGCAGAGCGCTCTCCTCGTAATTATTGTTGTCGCGCTGCGACCACGTCACCACCGGGAGAGGCGGGTTCTGGCGATACCATGTGCGCGAATACTCCTCTGGCGAGAGGATGCGTTTCTCTGTGTCAGCACCGCCGTTGCCAAACGTCTCGTACAAACGGCTGATACCGTTGTGCAGGCCCGCGAGGAACATTAGGTAGCCGGGACTCCAAGTGTCGAAGTCGCCGTGCGTAAACACGCCGGGCATGCCGAAGTTCTGCATCTGCGCCACGTTGTTCCAGCCGAGCTCAGCCCACTCATTGGCGAGGACTGGATCGATCCACGCGTTGTAGGGGCCATCGCCGACAGTGTTGTCGTAGAGAAACGGTACGGACTCATGCAAATCGTGCAGCACCTGCGCATGCCAATCGACGTAGGTGTTGAGCACGTTGTTGGTGAGGTTGAGCGTCATGCCCATGGCATCACGATTGTTGTCGTGCGCGACGTAGTGTCCCCAATAGACCAGGCGGGGCCAGTCTTCGTTTGGGTGTGCGCGGTGCCACTTGTAGATGTCGACCATGCGATCGCGCCCATCGACTTCCACCACCGGCGTAATCAGCACGATCATGTGCGAGCGGATGTACTTGATGTACGGCGAATTATCCACGGCTAACCGGTAGGCCATCTCCATCAGCGCCGTCGGCGCGCCAGTCTCCGTCGAGTGGATGGTCCCCGTGATGTAGTACACCGGGTACGAGGCGTCAATCAACGGCTGGGCCTTCGCATCATCCATTCCAATCGTGCGTGGATCTGCAAGCTTTGCGAGGCGCGCGTCATTTTCCTTCTGACCCTTCAGCAAACTCTCATCGGCGATGGCCACGGCGATCATCTCGCGACCCTCCTCGCTATGGCCGATCGTGACCACCTGCACGCGCGGCGTGCTTGCCGCCAGCAGCCGAAAGTATTTGTATACGTCCTCTGCGTACGGAAGCATGTTCGGCGCGCCAGAAACATCGCCCAGGACCTTCTCAGGCGTCGGAACCGTCGTCGAGGCGGGCAAATAATTTACCAGCGGCGACACGAACGACGGGTCTGTCGTGTATTCCAGAATCTTCTTTGTGTACTGCTGATCGACCGACTGGTTCGGGTCTCGCGCATATTCAGTGTTCGCAACTTGAGCGGATGCAGAGACGCACAGAGAAAGCACGGCGGCGGCCAGAAAGGCCGAGACAAACGTTGAAGGTCGCATATCGCTTTATATACCGGAAGCTGGCTCGAACACCAACTTTCGGTTTGAATTCGTCAAAAGCGTTGCGCATTTGCATGCAACCAAAGAGTACGGCGCCGGGTATGGAGCCCGACGCCGACGTTGCCCGACTGATTTAGAGCCGAAGTTCGCGAATCACACTCGCTAGTTTGCCACCGGCGGAACCTGCGGCCCCTTGTCACTCCGATCGCCCGGCCCGCGCATTCCACGTGGACGGTTCCGCAGCTTGTTCCACTGATCGGCTGTCAGGACGCTCCGAATGTCGAGCAGCATCTTGGCGTTGGCCTTCTCCAGATCAGCGCGCGTATCGGCAATCTTATCGATCTGCGCCATTGCCTTGGCCTCATTCAGTGGAGTTGCATCCAACAGCGGTTCCAGCAGTAGCTGCTCCTCCTGCAACGAAGCGTGCATGTGAATCAACTGCACGCGGCTCTGCAGAAACAGGTCTCCAATGCGCTTCTGCTGCTCGGTCGTCAGGCCGATGCGTGCCGCGACGTCTGGATTTTTCCACCACATGCCGAACGGCATCATGGCACCGCGGTCATCGTCGCGGTCCCAGTCGCGTCCCTCGCTGCGACCACGCTCCATGCCTCTATCAGCAGGACGATCGCCGCGATCCCAATCATGCCTCGGGCCCCAGGGGCGTGGGCCGTTGCTTCCGGGGGGCGGGGGCGCACCAGGCGCTGGACTCTGTACATCGGGTGCGGCCGCCGGCGCGGGCGCAGCCGAGGCCGCAGCCGCATCTTGCGCACGCGCGGTCAGCGAAAGTGGCGCTGCCACGATCAGAGATGTTGCTAACAATAAACGGATAGTCATTCGTTCTCCTTCGAGCTGGATATTGCTCCGGTCGCTCCCGTCGGCGCATCCTTCGCGGTCAACGGAAGCAAGCCCTGCGGAACAGAGGAACTCAGATCCTCTTGGACATCGCTCATCAGCTGGTCGTCGGACACGGACGCCTGGGTCTGCTGTACTGGCGCCTGTACGACCGCAACATGCACCGGCTTGTGATGCAGCGCAATCGGCGCAGCCGCACACAGCAGTGCCGCCGTCGCGATCGCGCTCCATAGAGCGAGCGGCATTCGATGCGCGGGTTCTGGCATCACAGCCAGCCGCCGATGCACTTCGGTCGATGCGACCACTGCCGCCCGCAGGTCACCCATAACAGCGCTCAAGGATTCAACCTCTTCCGAGCACTGCCCACATACCCGGAGGTGCTGCGATCGCTCACGCATCTCTGGATTCGAGAGCAACGCTTCCATCTCTTCGACTGTGAAGTGCTCGTTGTTCATCTCTTCCCTTTCTTTTTCGAGCCCGTAGATCGGCTGGCTCGAATGTGGTCTAACGCGCGATACAAATGACTCTTCACCGTCGGGATCGGCATGTGCATTACCTTGGCGATCTCGGCCAACTCTTGTTCCTCGATGAACCGCAGGAGAAAGATGGTGCGTTGTGGTCGCGACAACGCTTCAACCCTCTGCCAAATCTGTTCCAGCTCCGACTGCGCGATCAGCTTCGCCTCCGCCGATCGCTCCGGATGCGGAAGCTGAAGCTTCAGATCTTCCGCACTCACTGCGGTAGCGCCTACCCGCTTCCAGAAACGAAAGCTCTCCGTTCGCGTGTGGCTGCGCAACAAATTCACCGCGATGTACATCAGCCACGTTGCAAGCGAGCACTCGCCCCGAAAGCTTGCGCGCGTGCGCCATGCATTGAGAAACGTATCCTGCGTCAGCGAGAGCGCAGCATCGCGATCACGAACCGACAGCAGCAGAAACCTAAAAATTCTGTCCTCGTATAGCGCATGGACTGCCGCGATGTCGTCGAAGGGCGTGACGCGCTCGGCGCCGTTCTCGGTCACTGTCAGTTCGCCGGATTGGAGACTTTGTTGCGGCATCATGCGTTGCGCTTGCTGAACCTGCGCTGTTCCTGCATGTAGAGACGCGCGCCCCGCGAGGAAGACTACATAACCGGAAGATTTTTCCGGTCCCCGCCAAAGCAAAAGCCCGGAGGGAATCTCCGGGCTTAGACAATCTGCTATTGACTTCCGCTAATCCCCATCGTCGGGAAGGCTGTGATGGCGCACGTCCCTGCCCCGCACCCAGAAGATCACATCCTCAGCAATATTGGTTGCGTGGTCGCCAACGCGCTCCAGGTTGCGCGAGATAATCAGCGCATTCAACGCCTGCGGCGCCAGCTCCGGCTTCTCCTTGATCAGGTCGCCAAGCGCGCGGAAGGCATCGCGATTCATGTCGTCCACCTGGTCATCGAGCATCAGCACCGACTGCGCCATCTCCGCGTCGCCTTCGATGAACGCCTGCAGCGCCTTGCGCACCATCGCCGCCGCGAGCAGCGCCAGCCGGGGGATGTCCACGGGGAGATCGACGTTGGCCTGCCTGCCAAGATCCAGCACGCGGCCGGCGATATTCACTGCCTGGTCGCCCATGCGTTCCAGGTCAACGTTGATCCGGATGACCGAAAGAATAAAGCGCAGGTCCACCGCCATCGGCTGTTCCATGGCGAGCAAATCCAGCGCCAGCTGATCGATCTCGCGCTCCATGCGGTTGATCGCGGGCTCGGACATCTTGACCAGCTCGCACAAGCTTTCATCGCGCGAGGTGTAAGCCTCGGTCGCGCGCTGGATGGCCTGCTCCACCAGTCCAGCCATTACCAGGAGGCGCTCTTTTAACTCGTCCAGACTTTGCTGGAATTTAATCCGTATCATCCGAACCTCCCTGTGATGTAGTCCTCGGTACGTTTATCCGAGGGGTTCGTGAAGATCTTGGTGGTCGGCGCGAATTCGACCAATTTGCCCATCAGAAAGAACCCTGTATTCTCGGCCACACGAGCCGCTTGTTGCATATTATGCGTCACGATCACGATTGTGTACTGGCTCTTCAATTTGAAGATCAGATCCTCGATTTTAGCCGTAGAAACGGGGTCGAGTGCACTGGCAGGCTCGTCCATCAAAAGCACTTCAGGATCGACAGCAAGCGCGCGCGCGATGCACAGGCGCTGTTGCTGGCCGCCTGAAATACTGGCGCCCGACTTCTTCTTGAGGTCGTCCTTGACCTCGTCCCACAACGCCGCCTGCTTCAGGCTGCGTTCCACAACTTCGTCGAGCACACGCTTCTTACGAAAGCCGTTCAGCTTCAGCCCGCTCGCCACGTTGTCGTAGATGGACATGGTGGGGAACGGATTCGGGCGCTGAAACACCATGCCCACGCGCCGCCGGATTTCGACCGGCGTCGCATCCTTGTAGATATCGATGTCGCCCATCAGCACGGTGCCGTCCGCGCGCGCGCCGGGGCTGGTCTCGTGCATACGGTTCAGACAGCGGACAAACGTTGACTTGCCGCAGCCCGAGGGCCCGATCAGCGCCGTCGCATGGTTTGCCGGAATTTTCAGGCTCACATCGTGCAACGTGTGCACTGTCCCGTACCATGCGTTCAAATCCTCGACGCGAATGTCGACTCCCACTAATGTCCTCCCTTGAGCGCGCCGCGATTCGCAAAGATACGCACCAGCGTCACCGAAGCCATAATCATCACAATCAATACCAAAGCTCCAGCCCACGCAAGTCGGTGCCATTCGTCATAGGGCGAAAGTGCGTAGACGTAAATCTGCAGCGGCAACGCCGCAATCGGCTGATTGAGATCAAAGCTCCAAAACTGGTTTCCGAAGGCCGTGAACAGCAGCGGCGCTGTCTCTCCTGCGACGCGCGCAAAAGCCAGCATGCACCCGGTAATAATTCCCGGCGACGCGGTTCGCAAGCTCACCGAAAGCACCGTCCGCCACTTGGGGATGCCCAAGCCCAGGGCCGCCTCGCGCACCGATTTCGGCACCGTGGCGAGCATCTCTTCGGTCGTCCGCGTCACCGTCGGGACCATCATGATGGCCAGCGCAACACTTCCCGCCATACCGGAAAAATGTTGTTGCCTGGCGACGATCAGAGCATACGCGGCCAGGCCCATCACGATCGACGGAACGCCGTTGAGCACATCCGCTGTGAACCTCACCGCTGCACCAAGCCACGTCCCTCGGGCATACTCCGCGAGATAAACCCCCGCGCCGATGCCGACCGGAATTCCAAGCAGGCTTGCCAAACCAAGAATCACCCCCGAGCCGGCGATCGCGTTGGCCATGCCGCCGCCGGGCTCGCCCACTGGTACAGGGACATGCGTGAAGAACGCGAGATTAAGGGAGCTTGCCCCCTTGTACAGCAGGTATCCGAAGATCGCAACGAGCGGTACCAGCACCAGGATCGTGCTGATGATCGCTACGCCTGTGACCACGTGGTTGGTAAGGCTACGTCGAAACGTAAGGAAGTTCGAAGCGGTGCGCGAACGTAGAGGCAAGGCTTCCATCAGTGCGCACCCCCTGCATTGTCGCGCACGACCGCCCACACCAGGACCCGCGCAATGGCGTTCACAATGATGGTCACAAGAAAGAGAGCGAGGCCAATCTCAATGAGCGCGCTGAGGTACAGGTCACCGGTTGCCTCTGTGAACTCATTCGCGATGACGCTGGCAAGCGTGTAGCCTGGCGCGAACAGGTTCTTCATAATTGCCGGGTGATTGCCGATCACCATGGTCACGGCAATCGTCTCGCCCAGGGCGCGCCCGAGCCCAAGAATCACTGACCCGATAATCCCCATGCGCGCGTTGCGCAATACGCCGATGCGCAACATCTCCCAGCGCGTAGCGCCCAGTGCCAGCACCGCCTCGCGCTGGTGGACAGGCACCGCCCGCATCACATCCCGGCTGATCGAGCTGATGACCGGGAAGATCATGATGGCCAGGATCACGCTGGCCGTGAACATGTTCACTCCAAAGTTGGGCTCGACGAAGAGACCCGTCCAACCCAAGTATTTCTCCAGCACCGGGCCGGCCTGGTCACGAATGATCGGCACCAGGACAAAGACGCCCCAAAGGCCGTACACAACGCTGGGAATTGCTGCCAGCAGCTCGGTCAGAAATGAGATAGGAGCCCGCAGAAACTTGGGGCAGATATCCAACAAGAAGATGGACGTGGCCAGCGCCAGCGGCACTGCCATGCACACCGCCAGCAGCGAAGACAACACCGTCCCATAAATGAACGGCAGCGCGCCAAAATCACCTGAAACCGGATCCCATGTCCGGGTCGAAAAGAAATGCCAGCCGAACGCCTTGATGGATAACTGCGAGTGCGAAATCAGCACGGAGACGATCAGGATCACGATCGCGAAGATGCTCAGCGCGCAAACCACCATCAGCGATGCAAAGGCTCCATCGGCCATCCGGCCTGAGCTCTTTCCCTGCAGGAATATGCGGACCGCTGACGGCGTCACGGGCGCCACCGCTACTGGCGAACCCATCTCCGTGTGCGGAAGCATGGTCTTGATCATAGGAGGAGGTGCGATCCTGTGTGGCGCCGGGAGAGACTCCTCAGACGCGGGGGGCAACGGTATGATCTTTGGCTCATTCATCGGCTGCTCGCGGGCTCCCTTATCACTTTATGAAAGGAATGTGAATGGACCGTGAATCTCCGGGGCAGCCCAGCATTGCCAAAACGTCGGAAAACAAGAAAACAAAGGGGAACCTACGCTACCGCAGGTCCCCCTCTCAGTGTTTAGTGAACCGATGCAATCGTCTTGCGCACCATCTTAGCCACTGCAGGCGGCAGCGGAGCATAGGTCATACTCGAAGCCTCGTCCTCACCGTGATCCAGCATCCATTGCAGGAAGTCGTGCAGCACCTTGCCCTTAGCCGAGTCCTTCGATGGGTCCGGAATCAGCAGCCAGGTGAACGACGAGATCGGATAGGCGTTCGGTCCGGCAGCGTTCGTAATAGACACCCGATAGTCGGCCGGCATGGCCTTCGCAGCGCCCGCAGCGGCTGCACTCACCGAGTCCGTCGACGCCTTTATCCAGTTCCCACTCGCATTCTTCACCACGCCAAACAGCATTTTGTTCGACTCAGCGTAGATCAGCTCAACATACCCAAACGAGAAAGGGCTGTTCCGGATCATCCCTGCCACGCCCTCGTTGCCCTTCTGGCCCACGCCACCTGGCCACTGCACCGAAGTCGCAGAGCCGATCTTGGCCTTGAAGTCAGGGCTCACCTTGCTCAGGTAGTCCGTGAAGATGTAGTTGGTGCCCGATCCGTCCGAGCGATAGACCGGGAGAATCGGATGGTTCGGCAGGCTGACTCCGGGATTGTCCTTCACGATGCGAGGGTCGTTCCACTTGGTGATCTTGCCCAAGTAGATATCAGCAATCACGTCGCCGGAGAACTTCAGCTCCGCGCTCAGGCCCGGCAGGTTATAGGCCGGCACGACGGCGCCCAGCACCGTCGGAATGTGCAGCAGCTTCTGCTTGGAATCTGCCAATTGCTTGTCGCTCATCGGTCCGTCCGAGGCGCCAAAGTCCACAATCCCCTGTGAGATCTGCCGGATGCCCGCGCCCGATCCCACCGACTGGTAGTTGATCTGCACGCCGGGATGCGCCTTGCTGTACTCGGTGAACCAACGCTGATAGATCGGGTTGGGGAACGTTCCACCCGCGCCCGTAAGATGCTGCGCCACGGCAGGCACAACGCTTGCCGTCATCGCCGCCATTGCAACCAGGGATAAGAGTTTCGTCTTCATTGTGTCTCCTGAGCCGCAAGCGATCAGTTAGTCTCTGCCGCGGCTGTGATGTTCGCTTCCGTCGGTAACTGGCCCTCCCGTTAGGAAGGGCCAGTCACGAATAGCTCCACTCAAAATCCTACGAGAATCGGCGACCCTTGGCCGTCAACGCGACATTATTTTTACTGCCGCGCCACGCTTTTGTTCGCCCATTTGCAGGAAATGGCAGATGGTACGAGCCATCACCCTTAGGGGATGAAGTAACGCATGCTGACGTGGATCATCGGATCCGTGGCGCGAGGGCCAGTCGGACCAGTGATGGGACCAGTGGCCGGCACATTGTTTCCTGACCACAGGTTCCGCTGCAGGTAGCTGTACGTTGCTTCATACTGCAGGCGACCATACTTCGGGCTGTTGACCGCGCGCCAGATGAACCCACCCATCGCTTCCTGGATGAACCGGGTTGGCGAAGCGCAGTTCGTGGCCGAGATCGAACCGGCCGTACCGCTGCTGTTGCCGCTTATCGCCGGCAGGTTGTAGCAGCCCGAGTCGTTCAGGTTCCGCGGACCATAACCGATCAGAGCGTTTCCAGTCGGCGTGGCAATCGCGTATACCGTCCGCTGGTCATACTCGCCACCGTAGTAGCTGAAGAAGTCCCAGTTCTTGGACGGGTGGAACACCAGGCTGAACAAGGCATGGTCGTTCCGGATCGGCTCCAGCGTCTCATTCGGCTTCAGCGTTGCGTCTGCAAGCTGCGACGAACCATAGCGACCCAGACCGGTGCCGAACGTTCCCTGGATGGCCGCCTCAAACAACGGAATTGGCTTCACCCGCAGGCTAAAGAACCCGCCGCCGGCAGTAGCCGTGCTGTTCCGCAGGATCGGTGAGTAGGTATAGACCGGAGCGGATGCAGTCCCGGCCACAGTCAACACCGGGAAATACTCGTTGCGCAGGAAGCGAACAATGCCGCCCAACTCGAAGTGCAGCTTGGGTTCATCGAACGCCGCCTTGAAGAGGATGTCAGGAGCAACGTTGTTCGCGTAGGTGCTGATCGCTCCGGTGCCTGCCGTGTTGCCGGCAGAGACGTTGCCCGCAGCGTTGTAGAGGCCGCCGTTCTGGCCGATCCCACCAAAGAAGAAGCTGGTCGGAATCGAACCGGCAGCCGTGAAGTTGGTGATCTGCGCCTGCTCGGCCGATACCGCCAGCGTAACCGCTCCGGCATTGGGGTTACCCAGCCGCTGCTCAACACGGATACCGGGCTGACGCTCCCAGCTGTATCCAACCAGGTACTGTGGATCGATCGTCAGCGGCTGAATCTCCGTCCGCGGATCGTCGCCCTTCGCGTCTTCCGTGATCAACGACCACATCTGGCCACCGGTTACAGCAAAGCCCGCAGGCGTCGCAAACTGGCCCCAGATCTGCCGCTGACGCAGCACGTAGCTGTTGCTCTGGTTGTTGTTGGACGAGGTGCCGGTTCCAAGGAAGTCCATCTCCCAGTACCCAGTCAGCTTGTAGGCACCTGCGTCGCCCGTAACCAGCACGGACAAGCGGCTCTGCCGAGCGGAGAAGTTCAACTCGCTCACATGCCCTTCATTCGCGCTCGGGAAAGGAATGCTGTTGAACGGAGTGTTGATATCCGAGTTCACGGAGTGCTGACGCCACACACCTTCAAATGCCGCGTACCCACCAGGAGTAATGTTCACACCCTTGTAGTGGAACGTAGAGGGCGAATTGATTTCATCTTCCACCTTCCGCTGGTTGGCGATCACGTTGTCGTTCAGTGTCGTGGTCGTCGTCTGGAGCTCCGTCACGCTGCTCGAAGCCGCATCGGCTTTGGTTGCAGCTGCGGTCGCGGCGGCCTGTGCCTGCGCTGCAGAAGCGGCTGCCGCGGCGGCCTGCGACTGCGCGTCAGCTGCGGTCTGCTGGGCGGCCGTTACATCGCCGCTCTTGGCCGAGATCTGCGATTTCAGCGCGTCGATCTCGTCCTGCTGCGCCTTCAACGCTTCCCTCATCTCGCGCATCTGGATCTGTGCCGGTGTCTCTTTCTGCGGCTTGGAGGTCTTCTTCACCGTCTTGGCGGGAACGGTGCGGTCTGTCGTCTGGGCACTCATCGGAAGCTGGGTCGTCAACAACGTCATTGCGACCAGCGCAGCACTCAATACGTTATATCGTTTCATCATTCCTCAGGGACGTTGGCTAAGGCGCGCGAACTCGCTTATGGATTCGTGTAACTGTCTTGCCAATTTGTCCGTGAGTTGATCCTCGCAACCCTGTATGAATGAACAGGGAACGAATCATGAATAGAGGGTGAATAGGCTCTAAACTGGCTGCTGTTTTCCACTTCCACCGTGTGCATCCCGTCCGATCTCGAGCAACTAGACCTGGGACACCGGCACCGGATAGAGCATCTGGGGGAGCGTAAAACAGAAGCGGCTGCCCCTGCCAAGTTCGCTCTCAACCCACATTCGACCCTTATGCGACTCCACAATATGCTTCGCAATCGAGAGTCCCAGCCCCGTCCCACCCGACTCCCGCGAGCGCGTCTTGTCCACCCGATAGAACCGCTCAAACAGCCGGCTCAAATGTTCCGACGCAATTCCCGCGCCGAAATCTTCCACGCAGAACCGTACCTCCTGCGACCCCGCCGGGATGCTTGCACTCAGAACCACGAGCGCTCCATTCGATGCTTCGCCCGGCAACCCCTGTGCCGCACTCGCAGGGCTCACACCATAGTTCAGCGCATTCTCGATCAGGTTGCTCAGAACCTGCACAATCGCGTCGAGGTCCGCCACCACTTCTACGTTCGGAAACTCCCCAATCTCCAGCACGCCATGCTTCTCCCGCGCCAGAGCCGAAACCGCATCCTCTGCTTCCTGGATCAGCACGCCCACCTCGACCGGCTGCGGCCGCAGCTTCTGCTCCCCAGAGTCCACTCGCGCCATCGCCAGCAGATCATCCGTCAGTCGACCCATCCGCTTGGCACTCTTATAGATGGCCTCCAGAAATTCTCGTACCTGCGGTGTGAAGAAGAGCCCCGTCCGCTCATCCTCCAGCAGCGTCTCCACATATCCCGAGATCGAAGTCAGCGGCGTCCTCAGCTCATGCGAGACATTCGCAACAAACTCTCTCTGCGTGCGCTCTACCTGCTCCACCTGGGTAATGTCCTGCATCACCACCACCGCGCCGCCCTCGGGCATAGGCGCAGCACTCACCGCAAAGATTCTGCCCATCGCCATCGATACCGGCCGCATTTCGACATACTCGCGCTTCTCCAGCGCCTCCTGCACGCACTCCAGGATCTCCGGCGAACGAATCGTCTGCACCAGCGAGTGCCCCGCCCGCACACTCCCAGACGACTCGGCCACCAGCTTCTGCATCGGCACGTTGGCCCACACAATTCGGCCGGCACCGTCAACGCTGGTCACCGCGTCCTGCATGGAATCCAGCAGCGCTTCCAGCTTCCGGCGGCTCTCGGAGCTGGCCTCCAGCTGTCGAACGACCTCCGCAGCAGAGACGTGGAGCGCCTGCAACAGCGGCTCCATCTGCCTAAACGGAGCGTCCGGCCAGCGCGAATCCCGGCCCGCTACCGTCGCTGCGGCAGGCTCAATTACCTCGATCGCATTGGTTACAACGCTGGTTCCCCACGCCGCGATCCACAGCGCCACGACGAATCCCGTGCCAATCACCATCCACCACCGCGGAAGCAGCAGCGTGCCCACAGCCATCACCGCGATTCCCACCACGATGCGCCATAGAAGCGCCAGGTACAAGCTCTTTCGAAGCCACGATCCCATGCCAGCAGACTACTCGGTTGCCGCGCCCACCGCACTCCCGACCGAAGCTTCCTTCGCCTTCGGAAGATCGAACCGGTAGCCAGCTCCACGCATCGTCTTTAGGAAACGCGGCGTCTCAGGATCAACCTCAATCTTCTCCCGAATTCGCCGCACATACACGTCCACACTTCGCGGCGTCACAAACCGTGCATCGCCCCACACCGCATCCAGCAGATGGTCGCGGCTGAATACCCGTCCCGGATGCCGGGCAAGATAGTCCAGCAACCGAAACTCCGTCGCGGTCGTGGTCACCAGCTCGTTATTCACCCGGAGCTGCATGGAGTTTCCATCAATCTCAAGGGTGTCAATATTCAGTACAGAGGATGCACCCTGGGTCTCCGTCGGCCGCTCGAACCGCCTCAGAACGGCCTTCACCCGCGCCAGCAGCTCGCGCATAGCAAACGGCTTCGTAATATAGTCGTCCGCGCCCAGCTCAAGACCATGCACACGATCGTTCTCGCCCGCGCGCGCCGTTAAGAAGATGATAGGCACGCTCGCCAGCATCGGATTCAGCCGCAGCCGCCGGCAAAGATCCAACCCGTCGCCGCCCGGAACCATGATGTCGAGCAGAAACAGCGCCGGCCGCTGCCGCTCGGCATCCTGCACAATCGATCCCACTGCCGGGTACGCTCTTACTACATATCCAGCGCCCTCCAGCTGATACTGCACCAGCCGCCGGATGTCTGCATCATCTTCAAGGACGAAGACTACCTGACTCACATTTTCTCCAGTCCGCGTCAACCCACCCGCGTCCGCGTTCAGCTTAGCGCATCCTGTCAACCCCAGCGAATAAAAGACGATGAATCCTGAAAACGAAACCTTCGCCCCTTCCCTGCCCTTGCCCGCTTTACGTTGCGAAACTTTGCTACCTTAGCGCCCTTTGCGTCAAAGCCTTTACCCTCCCTTTTCTTCTCCCCAACTATCCCCACAATTTACTACTTGACAGCACACACTATGTGTCGTACAGTAGTTGACATACAGTATGAACGCCGACTCCAACCCGACCTCAGAGCCCCAAATCTTCGATTCCCTCCGTCTCGAACTCCGCCGCGGCTGCCTGATCGTCGCCGTCCTCGCCCAACTCCGCTCCGAACACTACGGCTATACGCTCCGCAAAGCCCTCGCCGACCAGGGCCTGGCCATCGAAGAGAGCACCCTCTACCCCCTCCTTCGCCGCCTCGAAACCCAGAAGCTTCTCACCAGTCAGTGGCGTGAGGAGGACAAGCGTAACAAGCGCTTCTACAAACTCTCAGCCGAAGGCGAAACCATCCTTCACCAGCTTCTCGACGAATGGAACAGCATCAACGGGTCCGTCAACAACATCCTGCAAAACTCCGACCAGAGGTAATCTCATGAACCCCAATCAACCCGCCGCCGACCTACTTGACCGCTACCTCCAGGCAATTGGCGAGCACCTTCCCGCCGCTACCCGCGAGGACGTCCTTGCCGAGCTTCGCGCCAACCTCCAGGCTCAGATCGACGACCGCGAGGAAGAGCTCAACCGCCCCCTCACCGCAGCTGAAGTCGCCGCCATCCTCAAAGAGCATGGCCGACCCATTGTGGTGGCCGCCCGCTATCTTCCGCAGCAGTACCTCATCGGCCCGGCCATCTTCCCCTACTACCTCATGACGCTCCGCAAAGCCGCGCCGTTCGCGATCATCATCATCTTCCTCGCCAATTGCTCGAATATTCTCTTCGTCCACACCATGCCCGAACTCATCGCGGGAATCTTTCGCGCCCTCGGCCAGCTCATCCCCGACCTCATCTTCTTCGCCGCCTGGCTCACCGCCGCCTTCGTCATCGCAGAGTACGTCTTCTCCCACAACCACGCCAAGCCCTTCTCGGACTCCTGGGATCCGGCCAAACTTCCTGCCGTCAAACCCCAGTTCAAGGGCAAATCCCGCGCCAGCCGCATCGCCGACCTGATCTTCCACTGCTGCTGGATCCTCTACGTCCTCGCGATCCCGGGCCACCCCTTCCTCGTCCTTGGTCCCGGAGAGATCGCCTTGCGCGCCTTTCCTGTGACCCTCGCGCCGGCCTGGCAAACGTTCTACGTCCTGCTTCTCGTCCTTCTCGCCTTCCAGCTCATCACCAAAATCATCGCGCTCAACGCTACCTACGACCGCAGCCAGGCTGCCCTCGATCTCGTCACCAAGCTCTTCGGTATGGCCACCACGGCCTATCTCGTCACCATGAAAGCCTACTTCGTCCCGACCGGCCCCTCCGCCAACCTGACCATGCTCGCCAACGTCAATCACTGGATCGGCATCAGCTTCCGCATCGTCCTCGTCATCACGCTCATCGACTTCCTCGTCGAAGCATGGAAACTTCTCCGCCCTTCCATCAGCTCCCGAAGCCTCGTCTTCTAAGCGCAATCTCCTTTCGAGACGGCTGGCATTCCAGCCGCCATCAGCTACCATAGCTGGAACACCCAAGCTTCCAGCTCTTCCCAACCGCTTGCCTGCAAGAGCATCCCTGCACTTCTACTCTTCAACGAGGTGATGATGCCTTCCGACGCGACCGCACCCGACCATCCAACCTACGACGGCCCCAAGCTAGCCGCAGCCGAGACCTTCGGCCTCCGCCACAACGCCCTCTCCCCCCTCGAAACCCTCGCCCAGTCCGTCTCGACCATCGCTCCCAGCACCTCGCCCCAGCTCACCATCCCGCTGGTCTTCGTCCTCGCCGGCCAGGGCACAGCCATCGCCTACCTCATCGCGATGGGCCTCATGATCCTCGTCGGCCTCTGCATCGCCGCCTTCGCCCGCGAGTCCTCTTCCCCCGGCTCGCTCTACTCCTACACCCGCCGCTCGCTCCCGCCCATCTTCTCCTCCATCACCGCCCTCGCCCTCTTCTTCGCCTACATCACCACCGCCTCCGCCGTCATTGGAGGCTTCGTCGCCTTCGCCTACGTCTTCTTAAATCCTCTTCACGCCCGCTTCGGCCTTCCCCACATCCCCGCGCTCGTCCTCGTCTCTCTCGTCGCTGCCATCGCCGGCTTCGTCGCTTACCACGACGTCAAAATCTCCGCCCGCCTCATGCTCTATATAGAGGGCATCTCCGTAACCCTCATCGCGATCGTCACCGCCACCCTCCTCCTCCGCCACGGCTTCCACTTCGACCATCCCCAGCTTCATCTCGCCACCATGTCCCCCCGCGGCATCGGCCTCGGCGTGATGCTGGCCATCTTCAGCTTCGTTGGTTTCGAGTCAGCCACCACCCTCGGCTCGGAAGCCCGCAACCCCCTCCGCACCATTCCCCGCGCGGTCATCCAGTCCGCCCTCCTGGCCGGCGTCTTCTTCGTCATAGCCGGATACGGCGAGGTCCTCGGCTTCCGCAACGCCGCCACCTCCCTCGGAGACAGCACCAACCCCTTCCGCTACCTCTCCACCCAGGCCGGAATCCCCTTCCTCGGCCCCATCATCGATATGGGCGTTCTCATCAGCATGTTCGCCGCCACCCTCGCCTGCGTCATCGCCGCCTCGCGAGTCCTTCTGCTCATGGCCCATCACGGCCTCGCCCACTCCCGCCTCACCCACACCAACACCAACCACGAAACCCCCGGCGAAGCCAGCATTGTCGCCGCCGTTCTCGCCTTCCTCCCCGCCGCCGGCCTCGTCCTCCACGGCACCAGCGGCGCGGACATCTACGGATGGATGGGCACGCTAGCCGTCTACGGCTTCCTCACCGCCTACGGACTAGTAGCCGTTGCCCTCGCCTTCCACCTCCGCCACTCCGGCCGGCTAAATTTTGGCTACATCCTATTAACCAGCGCCGCCACGCTAGCCATGCTCCTCGCGATGGCCAGCAACTTCTATCCCATCCCCCCCGCTCCCCTGCGCTACTTCCCCTACCTCTACGCCACTTACCTCGGCGTAGCTCTCCTCTGGCTCACGCGGACCAAGCCCCAAACCATCCCCGAACGTTAGGATGTTGCTCTTGCCTTTCTTTCTGTTATTCCCTCTGCTTCTGTTCTTGCCATTACTCGTTCTACTTTGCGAAACGTTGCTTACTTCGCGCCCTTTGCGTCAAAGCCCTTGCATATGAACTCAACCGAAGTCCCGCGACCTTCCCCACACCACCGGCCACGGCTCCTTCAAATGATGACAAACCAGAATCTGCGGATGATCCACCGACTCCTCATTCCGCACGTCATACGGCAGATGGACCATCCCCGCCACCGAGCAGCTTTCGAAGAAGTGGCTCTCCTCCTCTAGCCGCCCACCCACAATAATCAAAGTCTCCGGCTCGAACGGCCCCCACCCGCGATCATAAAAATCATTCACCGTAGCAATCGGCACCGGCAGCCCATACTTCGGCCCATATAGCGCGACCGCCCCCGCCGCTCCATAGTTCTCCCCCAGCACCGCATAGTTCGCGCGCTCAGCCGCCGGCAACCCATCCCGCACCGCCGCAACCTCTCCCACCAGCTCCGGCCACCCAACCTCATTCGTCAGATCGTCGTTGTTCTTCATCTGCCAGTTCCACGCCGCCGATCCCGGCCGCCACATTGGCACAGTTGCCCACGCGATAGCTCCAACCTCAAGCAACACCGCCACCACCACGGCTCCATACACCACCCCGCGCACCGTCTTCGCATGCCGGGAAGCCGTCCGCCCCGCCAGCCAACTCTCCAGCCCCACCGCCCCCGCCGCATACACCAACGGATACGCCGGCAGCATGTAATACCCTCGCCCCTTCGCCAGCGCCAGCAGCACAATCGGTCCAAGATAAAACGCACTCAGCAGTCGAAACCGTGGGCTTCGCAACAGGGCAATCAACCCACCCACCGCGAACGGCAGCCCAAACATGGAGAACCTGATTTGGTCGGTAAAGAACCCCTTCGCGCGACCAATCCGCACATCCCGTACATGGACGAAATGCTCCATCTGCAGCGTGATGAAGTGATGCCGCGCCAGCCAAATCAAATTAGGAGCCGCCACCACCACCGCCACCAGCGCCCCCATCCAGAACCACCGGCTCTTCAAATGCCGCCGCTGCGACGGCAGCAGCACAAGCCACACCAGCAGGCTCACCAGCGGAAACGCAATCGCATACTTCGAGAGCACGCCGAGCCCAACCCCCAGCCCCGCTCCCATCCAAAATCGCTCATCCCCCGTCCGCAGCACATGCGCCGTAGAAAGAATCAGCACCGACCACGCCAGCATGTCGAACGTGACGTACTGCATCAACGAACTAATCGTCAGGGCCAGCGGAAGGCTCAGCAGCAGCGTGACCACCTGCGCAGCGCGCTTGCCACCCAGCTCGCGCGCCATCAACCCCGCCAACACCAGCGACACCGCGTTCCCAACCGCCGCCGGCAACCGAAACGCCTGCACCGAAACCCCAAACAACGCAATCGCCACCCGCCCCAAAAACGACGTCATCGGCGGATACGGCACAAATCCCCACTGCAGATGCCGCGCATCATCCAGAAACTGCAGTTCATCGCGATGAAATCCATACCCATTGCCCACAAAAAAATGGGCGGCAATCACCAGGGCAGCAAGCGCACTCAGGACAATCACATCCCGGCGCAGGGAGGTCGTAGGCTCGGCAGAAAGCATTGCGAGCAGCATACGGCAATTCCCTCCCCGCGGTTCCCGACCACCCACGTCCACCCCAGCCGCCCCCGCAGCACGCGCCCTTGCCTTTCTTTCTGTCATTCCCTCCGGGAATCTGCTGTTCCTCCACTACCCTCGCCACCCTCCCCCCAAACCTGTCAACCCCCCAAACCCTCCAAAAATCGCCGAACCCCCTATAAACACTGGCGATATATATTTTCAAAACTTGGCATAGTCTCCCTGTCCAACTTGCTACACTTGAAGTAGAGATCATCTTTCATCTTCCACGCTGCACCGGCCACCGCCGCTGCAGCTTTCACATTTAAGCCCCTAACTCCAATGCAGAGAAGATCATAGCCGTAACTCATTTAGAATGAGCCAAGTGAAAGGAATCTCACGGTGCAAACGTATCATTGCAAACGAGTTAGTTCCAGAAAGCGAAAGTGGGGGGAGGGGGGTACCCTACCCCAGCAGCCCCAGCAGCCCAGCCTCATCCAGCACGGCGACGCCCAGCGACTGAGCCTTATCCAACTTCGATCCAGCCTCTTCGCCGGCCACCACGTAATCCGTCTTCTTGCTCACCGAACCCGAAACCTTTCCGCCCGCAGCCTCGATCCGCTCCTTCGCCTCATCGCGAGTCAGCGTCGGCAGCGTCCCAGTCAGCACAAACGTCAGCCCGTTCAGCGCCGTCCCACGCACCTTGCGCTCGGCAGTAAACGTCAGGCCATAACCACGCAGCCGTTCGACCAGCGCGAGGTTGCGCTCGTTCGAAAAAAATTCCCGCACGGTCGCGGCCACCTTCGGCCCAATGTCGTTGACGCGGGTCAACTCTTCTTCGGTCGCGGCAATCAGATTGTCGATCGACCCAAATTCTTCCGCCAGCGCCTGCGCCGTCCGCTCGCCCACATGCCGGATCCCCAGCCCCAGCAGCACCCGCTGCAAAGGCTGCTTCTTCGAGCGTTCGATTTGCTCGAGCAACGCGTCAGCCGTCTTCTCGCCAACGCGCTCCAACGTCAGCAGCGTCTGACGATTGACCTTTTCCGGATCGTACAGATCAGCGATCGAATGCACCAGCGCCGAACGCGTAGGCACTTCGGCAGCTTCCTCCGCTAACGATTCCACCGAGTTCTCAGCCTGCTCCTCCAGCGTGTGTCCAAGCAGTTGCGCGACCATTGCCTCGCCAAGGCCTTCAATATTCATCACGCCACGCGAGGCGAAGTGCCGAAGCTCCTCTTCCAGCCTCGCCGGACAGCTCACATTCACGCAGCGCAGGTCCACTTCGCCAGGCTCGCGCACCAGCTCCTCACCGCAGCGCGGACAATGCGTGGGAAACACAATCTCCGTCTCGCCGCGAGGATGTTTCGCATCGGTCACGACCTCGGTGATCTTGGGGATCACGTCGCCGCCGCGCTCGACCGATACGAAATCGCCAATCCTCACGCCCAGCCGAACCACCTCATCCGGATTGTGCAGCGTAGCCCGCGTAACCGTCGTTCCACCGATAAACACCGGCGCCAACGCCGCAACCGGAGTCACCTTTCCAGTCCGTCCGACCTGGAAAAGCACGCCTTCCAGCTTCGTGATCCCCGCGCGCGCCGGAAATTTGTAAGCAATCGCCCACCGCGGAGCCTTGCCCGTAAAGCCAAGCCGCTTCTGCTGCGCGATCGCATCCACCTTGATCACCACACCATCGATCTCATAGGGCAGGCCATCGCGCATCGCGTCCGCCTCGGCGATGAACTTCAACACTTCGTCGATCGAGTCCACCGCTCGCGCATGGGGATTGACCAGGAACCCAGCATCGCGCAACGCCTGCAGCGACGCACTCTGCGAAGCGAGAAGTGGCTCTCCGGCTGCCTCTCCGGCGCTCGCTCCACGCAACAGGAAATAGGCAAACAGCTCCAGTCGCCGCTGCGCCACGATGTTTGGCTCAAGCGTGCGAATTGTGCCTGCGGCGGCATTCCGGGGGTTCGCCGCCGGTGCAAGCCCTTGCGCCACGCGGTCCTCATTCATTCGCTCAAAGGCCTTCTGTGGCAGCACCACCTCACCACGCACCTCGAACTCCGCGGGCAATCCAGCCTGCTCCAGCTTCTTCGCCGACACATGCAGCGGCACGCTCCGGATCGTCCGCACATTGGTCGTCACATCCTCACCGATCGTCCCATCACCCCGCGTAACGCCGGTCTTCAGCGTCGCCACACCGCGAGCACCAGCCTCATACTGCAGCGCCAGCGAAAGCCCATCGAGCTTGAGCTCGCACACATAGCGCACGCTCTCGGCCAGCGCAAGACCACCCACTACGCGTTCCGCCCAGGCTCGCAGCTCGTCTTCGTTGTACGCGTTATCAAGCGACAGCATAGGCCGCGAGTGAGCGACCTTCGCAAAGCCTTCCTTCGGCTTGCCCCCAACTCGCTGCGTCGGCGAGTCCGCGGTCACGAGCTCCGGATGCTCTGCCTCCAGCGCCCGAAGCTGGTTCATCCGTGCGTCGTACTGCGCGTCGGTCCACTCCGGTGCATCCTGTACGTAATACAGATACTCGTGGTGACGAAGCTCTTCGCGCAACGCGTCGATGCGCTGTTCGGGAGACTGATTAGCGGTTGAGGATTGAGGAGCCATCGCAAGGATTATAGAAAGCTCCGGGTCGGGTAAACTGGAGATCTTGGATTTAGCAGGAAAAGGAGCTCAACGATGGCGCACATGGTGTTCTGTACGAAGTACAAGGCTGAGATGGAGGGGTTGGACGAACCGCCGTTTGATACGGATTTTGGCCAGAAGATCTATAAGAATGTGTCCAAAAAGGCTTGGGGCGAGTGGGTAGAGCGGCAGAAGATGCTGCTGAATGAGTATCGTCTGCAGCCCTGGACGCGCGAGGCGCAGGAGTTTTTAGTGGAACAGATGAATGAGTTTTTCTTCGGCGCCGGAGGCGAACTGCCCAAGGAGTATGTCGCACCTACCCAGTAAATCGGACGAAATTGGGCGCGTTGCGTGCGTGTTGAGCCCGGTTTCGGGTTACGCGATGGATGCTTGAGCCCGGTTTCGGGTCGCACCTTCTTAGAACGAGAAGCCCGTCGAGTTGGTGTAGACTGAAGGTACCCCAGCTGCTGGCCCATTCAGGCGCGAGTAGCAATCGTAACAAGTCGGGACGTGGCTCAGCCTGGTAGAGCGCACCCTTGGGGTGGGTGAGGTCGCTAGTTCGAATCTAGTCGTCCCGACCATTTCCTTTTCCGATCCGCACAATGGTGGGTGAGGTCGCTAGTTCGAATCTAGTCGTCCCGACCATTTCCCCCGATCAGAACGAGAACCTCAACGCGAGTTGGATCACCCTCGGATTGGTGCTCATCGCCGTGATCGTGCCAAACGCCGACGGTGTCGTCGAATACGTATTGTCTGGACCAGCAAAATTCGGGTGATTGATGGCGTTGAAGAAGTCCGCACGGAACTGGACGGTAGCGTCGTCCTTCGGCCAATGCACCGCCGTGTTCTTGGCGAGTGAGATGTCTATATCGGTCTGGTCCGGGTACCGGAGGATGCCGTTGGGCGTGTTCCCAAAGCCCGTGGCGATTCCGTCGTCCCCAACCACTGCCGGTGCCGCGAAGCAAGCAGTGTTGATGTAGTTGTTCACGCGACTGCTTATCGATCCATGAGTTGCTACATTCTTCGCACTGCAGCCCGGGGCATAGCTGGCGCGGTCGCCGGTAATACCGTACACGTTGTTAACGTTGTTGAAGCCGATGCTCCCCTGCTGGGCGAATGGCCCGGGGTGGACGCGATGATCTGATAGACCTCGCCTGCGACACCGGTGGATGTCTTGACCTCACCAAGAATACGATCGCATGTTTCCTGCAGGATCTTCGAAGTAAGACCGTGCGCCATGCGCGGCTTCGCAGAGAGAATCGATTTCGGATAGAGGAGTGCAGACATTGGTTGACCGAAGCGTACCGGACAGCCGAGATAACGCTCGTACAAATGCGTATGGTCCGGGGCAGAATACGAAAGGGTAGCGCGAACGGGCAGGTACGCGTCGCTTTCGACCACGGCTCTCAAATGCGTAGAGAGTTGGGTCAGCTGTTGCGCGATGAGAAAACGCAGTAAGGAGTCGGGATGCGTGACTGCTGAATTCATCGGAAAGATCCACGACGCATAGTCGCCCTCTTCGCGCCACGACATCGAGAGCAGCGGCGTCGCGAGCCGGTGATATTTGATGGCCATTTGGAAGTACTCGCGAATTGTGGGGCTGCAGACCAACGCAAATCCGTACATTCCATAGGCGGACAATGGAATTCGACTGCCTGTACGAAAAGGGGTCTCGGGGGTCTTGGAAAGCTGGAGCGCGTTATGGCAAGCCGTGATGTACTGGCGAACGGAAGTGAGGGTCTCGGGATTCGCAAGATTCTCAGGCGATAGGCCTGTACCCGACAAGCTCGCTTCGGGCGCGATTCCCTGCTCCGCGAGAACCTCAACAAGGGCTGCTATTTTGTAAGGCGCGTAGCGTTTTTCGTTCCAGAGAGGTAGGTCCATTTGCTCCAAGCCTGTCCTAAAAGAACCTTGTTATGTCCGAATCGAACCTGTGCGGCTCAATTGTGCATCATTAACATTCCGTTTGGGAAATGTCTTTTTGAGGCTTTTTGGAGCCGTCTGGAAACTTGAGTTCAAGAGCTCCATAGGGTTCCGCTTAATTAGGGGGTACGCGCAAGATGGCAGGAAAGGACCAAGCATCACCGGAATCTCCGTCCATGCTAAATGGCAAAACGGCCATCGTTACAGGGGGCGGACGAGGGATTGGCAAAGCTATCGTCGAGCGGCTCGTATCTGCGGGAGCGAATGCACTCGTGTGCGATTTAGATCAAGAGGCCCTGCAGGAGATGAATGCCGCCGTCCGGAAACCCGAGCGCGTCGCAATCATCCGTGGCGATCTCATGGAGCCTGACGTTCCGCAGCAGATCGTGAATGCCGCACTGCAGGCCTTCGGCTCAATTGACATCATCGTGAACTGCGCTGGCTTCAGTTGGGACAACGTAATCCAGAAGACGTCGGACGAACAATTCCTGGCGATGCTAAACATCCACATTATGGCGCCCTTCCGCTTACTGCGTGCCGCGTCCGAGTATCTTCGTGAGACGGCCAAACAGGAGATAGCCAGCGGAAACTGTGTCATGCGGAAGGTCGTGAATATCACTTCTATCTCCGGCACGGATGGCAATGCCGGGCAGGCAGGCTACTCCGCAGGCAAGGCCGGTGTCATTGGACTTACAAAAACCCTGGCGAAGGAGTGGGGCCGCTACAACATCAATGTGAATGCGGTCGGCTTCGGCCTGATCCAGACACGCATGACACAGCCGCTAAAGCCCGTGGGAGAACTCAGTGTGGGAGGGAAGGAAATTCCGATGGGTGTCCAACCCGCGGCGCTCGATTCCATGGTGGCCGCCTGCCCATTGGGACGCCTCGGTACCCCCGAGGAGGCAGCGGGTGCAGTGCTGTTCTTCTGTTCCCCGCTCTCCGACTACGTCACCGGTGAAGTCCTGATTTGCGGCGGTGGGTATCATTTTTGATGTCACGAAGAAAGCGCATATCAACAAGCTGGGCGGGTCTGCGGAAGGGGCACTCCAACCCTGGCTGCGCCATGCTTGTACGCTGCCACTGATGGGAAAGAGCTGGTGAAGCGTTAGCCTGCCGTTGAAGACGAATGCGGTGATACCTTCAGCCACAACTTCGCCACGGTTCCGGCTCTCGCGAGCATCCCCGCCGCTGCGACTGGGAGCGGCTTCACTTTGCCGGTTCGCATGATACTGGCAGCCGTTGTGCTGGCGTGCGGGTGGAATTCAGGTTGCTGTTTTCTTCGCGGATCGCCTACCATGTGATCCGCAGGACTTTCGAATGACCAACTCTACCGGAAGCACGATGCGTTTGGGTCGGCTCTTCTGGGCCGCATCGGAGAGCCTTGAAAACAGCAGTTCGGCAGCAACGCGACCTAGCCCGTCGGTCGGCTGGCGGACTACGGTCATCGGAGGCTTGAGAATATCGGCCATCTCGAAATCGTCAAACCCCACGATAGCGATCTGCTCCGGTATTCTCGCGTTCAGCGCGGTGAGCGCATTGAGTGCATGGCGCATGACCAGGTTATTGGTGCAGAAAAACGCAGTCGGAGGGTTCTTGCTGCTCAGAAGCCCTCGTACGGTTTGAAGCGTCTCCGCTTGTATGTCGCCTACGGTGTACGCGTCGGGTTCGAGACCAGCGGCTTTCATTGCGGCAAGATACCCCTCCAACCGCTCGTTCTTGGTCCATACTTTTCCGACCAGCCCGAGACAGGTGATACGCCGGTGATCGTGTTCGATTAAATGTTGAACGCCTAGCTGCGCGCCACGCTTGTTCTGTACCACAACGCTATCGAAGGAACTCCCTCGTACTGGCCTGTCCAGCGTCACAATCGGCGTCTGGGCGAACTCCGTGTCCAGCAGGCGCGACTTTCCGGGCGCCGGAACGATGATCAGTCCCTCAATATGCCGTCGCAGCATTCGCTTGGCTTCGATAAATTCAGTCGCGGGGTCCTCGTCCGAGGTCGTAATCACCGTTGAGTAGGATCGTTCTTTTGCCACGAGGCTGATGGAATGCGCACATTGCGCAAAGAATGGATCATGCAGATTCGGAACGATAATACCTATCTGCCGGGTCCGATGGTCCCTCAGCGATCGTGCGACCTCGTTGGGGACGTAATTCAGCTTCGCAATCGCCTCTAACACCCGCGCCCGCGTGTCCTTGCTCACATGTACGTTGCCATTTAGCACCCGCGAGACAGTCATCGTCCCAACGCCTGCAAGCTTTGCGACATCGCTCATTCGGGTTGCCTGATTCAATGGGTGAAGCCTCCTACCTTACGCGCGATAATTTTTATCCGAGCATTTCGATGTAAGCTCGCACAGCTAATATTAGTCAGTGTCCGAGGCCAGGATCTGTGGGAGTTTCTTCCGAAGTAAACGTCGAACCTGGTATTCCCTGTCGGTTATAAAAGAAAGTTTGGACTACGCCTCTCCACCCGTAGCGCACGTAGATTGGATGCAGAACCCCCGGCGCGGAAACCAAGATAGTATTTCCCTGAATGACAGCAGACGCTGCCACGAAGCTACGATCGCTGCCTGCAAGTTCGAAGTCTTCAAGCAGTTTGCCGTTCGTGCTGAGTTCGTCGGCGTTGTCGAACCAGACGCGAATCCCTGCGCCTTCGACCGTGGCCTCACGGAATAAGGGCGGCGCATACTCTACGTTCTCACCGTAGACGAGGCCTCGGGCGGCCAGAGCTAACCGGCTGGATACTGTTTGCTTGTCGGGGGGGTGGACGTTCCTTGGAGTGCCTACATCCAGCGACACAGCCATCGCCGTATTCTCAATAGAGAGTGTGCGCCGCTGAGCGTCGCGAACCATTCCCCAGGCTTCTCCCGGAGATTCGAAGCTCGATATCTGAACGAAGAGAAACGGAAGGTTGCCCTGTTCGAAGCGCGTCCGCCAATCCTGAATGAGCGCCGGAAAGAGGGTGCTGTAGTGGGAAGCACGCAGGCGCCCACTGTCGGCTTCTCCTTGATACCACAGGAAACCTTTAATCGACATGTTGCTGAGGGGTGCAATCATGCCGTTGTAGAGCCCCGCGGGTAACCATGACTCCTCCTGGGGATGCCATGGATGGATAGGAGCCGGCTTTCCTGCGGCCTTTGCAGCTGCATCAGAAGCTCGCTCTGCGGCAATCTGAGCGCTCAGATTCGCCTGCTCATCAGCAAACTTCGCGCGATTGCTGAAAGCAGAAAGCAAGGAAGGATTGTTGCCCAAAGTGTCCAGCGAGATCCAGGAGTCGATCGGCGTTCCACCCCAACTGGCATCGATTAGCCCAATCGCGACATGTTCTTTCTCGGCAATCTCTCGCCCGAAGAAGTATGCCACCGCCGAGAACTTGCTCGCGGTGTCAGGGGTGCATCGTGACCACTGGCTGCTGATGTTTTGCAGAGGTATGTCAGAGCTTCTATGCTCGACCAGCAGCAGACGCAGCATTGGATTTTCGGCGGCTTTGATCTCCTTGTCCGCATTGTTCACAAATGCTGTCGGAGGAAATCCACTGAGCGGCATCTCCATATTGGATTGACCGGACGCGATCCAAACATCGCCAATCATAAGGTCCGAAAGCTCCTTGGTCCCTTCCTGCGCACCTCCGTCGATATCGAGCACATAAGGGCCTCCGGCATGTTCAGGCGCCAACCATGTCGTCCATTGACCAAGGTCATCCGTCGTCGCGGAGGTCATCTGGTTATGAAAGCGGATCGTCAGCTTCGCTCCAGGAGCGGCCCATCCCCAGATATGTATGGGTGCCTCACGTTGTAGGACGGCATGATCGCTTAGAAGATTGGGTAGCTTAATTTCTGCGCGTGCATTGGTAAAAAATAGGAACGCGAGACATGCTGTAAGAGCGATTGAGTAACGAATCCGAAACTTTCTCATACGATTTGTCCACCATCTAAAAATGTTCTAGTCACGATCAAGGAGTTGAAGCTCAAGAAGTCATGGTTGCTTGAGACCGAGCGCGTCAACATCGAGACGATCCGGCATAATCGCATTTGCCTGATGAGTTACCAGTCCGAAGTTACCGCTCCAATCCCACATTCCCCACCCAACACCGTTCTTGTCTAATGCGGTGCGTACGTCGTGGAGGTAGCGAGCTCGCGACTCTCGCGGGGCTGTGTCGCGAAAGGCGCCGAACTCGTTGCATATTACCGGAACATGCCGCTCGCGACCCCACGCAGCGATGAACGCGATACGCTCGAGAATCGACGCCGCATTCCAGCCTTCGGCTCCGTATAGGTAGAGCTGGTAGCGAGCTGAATTGTCGGGAATGCTCTTGATGAGATCAGTGATCTCACTCGATGTCGCCGGATAGGGGATATCGTTAAAATAATTCCATTCGACCGAGCCCCAGCTAGCGCCTTGATGAGTGAAGGCGTAAGGCTCGTAGAAGTGAAATGTATAAATAACATTGGGATCATCAATGGTCTGGGTAGCAAGTAGGTCACCGAGACTATCGTAATGTGCGCCGGACGCAATGATAGTGTGGTGCGCATCAATGTCACGAATCGCCTTCACCGTGGCGCTCTGCAAGCCAATCCACCGATAGGGGTCTTGTTCCTCCGACTCATTCATGAGCTCGAAGAAGAATCGATCCGGATCGCGACCAACAAAGTGCTTCGCGAGAATTTGCCAGAGCATAATGAACTGATCAGCCCCAGACTGAGTTGCCAGCCGCTGTTTGTAATCGTCCCGAGGAAATACGACAAAGTCGACGGCCATTCCGGAGTCCATCGCGAGGTCGATTGCGCTGTCAATCCGTGCCCAGATCGCATCCTTGTTCGGATTTCTGAGTCCCCCTTGTGAAAGCAATGTGGGATCCAACGGAAATCGTACGTAATGAATGCCCATTCCTTTCATCATTTGAAAATCGGCGGCAGTGATATAAGTAGACGTGTGCTCGGGGGAGTAGTCACCCCAACCTCCGAACCAACCAGACAGGTTGACCCCACGGGTTAGCGCCGCTGCTCGCCGAAACGCCACACGTTCGTCAGATTGCTGGGCGGTTGCCGTGCGAAAGCAGCATGCCATCGCCAGGATCAACCCGATTGCAGCCAACTTTCGGAATACCATTTTCATCACATGCTCCTGCTCTGCCATCCTGCTTGTGCGCAGTACTCTGCTGCCTCAAGACGACTGCACAATTGGCGACAACGCGTGGAATCAAATCGCTGGAACTACCAACAGCGTGATTGATTGCGCTGGAAAGGTGGCAGTGATGGTGCTGGTTGTACTTCCCGCGGCTGGCGGCGTTACCGTGACATTCGGTTGGGCCACAATTGTGGTCAAATTGGCATTACTGTACAGGAATGACTCCGCAGTCGTAGCCGTGGTTTCAGGATAATTCGCGAGTGAAAGGGTTGAGGTGAGAGCACCGTAGGTCTTATTGATGACGACGATCGTGATTGCACTATCGGAAGACCGGACCGCTCCATAGACAGAGAGCGTACCCTGATTGGCGCTTGTTGAAGAAAGCGCTGTATTACCGAATGTTGATTTATTCCCGTCATAGTTCCTATAGATTTCAAAGGCCATATTGCCGGGACCCTGAGCTGTGTAGTTGGTTGTCGGCCACAGCTCAGCCATATCGAGGCCATACGCTCCGAATATTCCCAGAATATCTGCCTGGGTGACTGCACCATTGATAGATTCATTTCCGCCGAAGTTGTATTCATCGATGGAGGTCATAGTACCAGGATAGTCTTTGGTGACCCAGCCTTGCAGCATCGGAATCAATTCCGGAGCCTGCAAAGGGATATTGCAGTTCCCCTTTGTGGTGGGATCGTAATAGTTGGCATCCGTCGGATAGTTCGGCTGCGTGTAGGCCGGATCCGTATAGGTCGGGTCCCAGAAGACGCGTGTCGAGTTCATGCGGGCCTGCTGCTCGGCCGTATCTCCTGCCGTGGTCAGGCCAACCGAAGCACCGTTATAGTTGGCGGCGAAGTAGGCGTGGATGTCGACATAATCCAGCAGGCGAACGCCATAAGTCTTGGAGGCGGCGGCCATCTGCTGCAGGTAGTACTCAATCAGTGGAACACCCCCGTGTGCTGTACGATCGGTCGGATCACCCCAGGGGGAGTAGCAAGGACCCGTTGAATACCCATTGTTGACGTCCTGCTGAGAGTAGAAGTACTGGTACCATCCGGAGATGATTGGTCCGCTGACCTGCGCACTTGGGTCAGCAGTCTTGATCGCCAGCGACGTACCTATGCCGCCATTGGTGATCTCATCGTAGGTCATGGGAATTGGATGCACGTCGCGATGAACCGCGGACCAGTACTCTGGCTCATTATCGAGGTCCCAGATCGTCGCATCCTTACCGCCAGCGGAGGCGCAATAGGTGCCGCTCGTAAGGAGACAGTGGACCCAGCCTCCGGTCCACGTGGCATCCGCCCACGCAGAGGTTGCATTACCAGCACCAGGTGCGGTTGGCGGGGTCTCTTGGATACTGGTGATGGCCGCGATCGTATTATTTCCGACCAGATCAGTTCCGCCCGTTTCCACACCGTTGCCGCAGCCGTCACCATTGAACTGCTCCTGGTTGGGATACGTGGCTTCGGAAAAGCTGCAGGCCTTCACGGTGCTGTTAGAAACCCAGCCAATCACCGGAGCTGCGCCCTGGGTTGCTATACCGAGTGTGTTAGCCGCGGAGAGGAAGGCGTTGAAGCTGGTGCCGTTACCGTTGTCGCCATTAGGTAGCATACTGTTGGAGCCGCTGAAGTTTTCGAAGTAATAATCGTTAGCGGAATTGACTACATTGGTCTGATAGTTATAACGGGACGTATCGTCGCCGCCCCAGCGCGTAACCGCGATATTGGTATTGGACGCTGTGGTCGTATCCAGTAGATAGGCGTTCATCCCGTAAATATAGGGGCTGATTGCGTGGGTCTGCTTGCCGGCATCGACGCTGAGCGACGGACCCGTGGCTGTGGCTGGAGCTGTCAGAGTTACCGTTACGCTTCCACTGATACTTGGATCCTGGGTGCTGGTCGCCGTAACAGTAACAGTTGCCGGAGCGGGATAAGGTGATGTGTAGAGGCCGGTCGCCGTAATGGTCCCGGGGCTATCGGTGCTGCCCGATGGCCCAGCTAAAGACCATGTAACCCCGTTGCCGGATAGGCCGGTACCGTTTACCGTTGCTGAGAACTGCTGGGTGCTGCCAATCGTGACCGTCGGTGCGCTTGGTGTTACCGTCACCGATGTCACATTCGGCCCATTGTAGTTGGCTGTGACGGTTGTGTTCGCGCTCATGATCACAGTACAAGTTTCGGCGATGGCAGGCATGGAACAGCCGGACCAACCCACAAAGCTATTCGATCCCGTGGTTGCGGGAGCCTGGAGCGTAACATTTTTCCCGGCGTTGTAGGTTCGGGTGAAACTCGTTGAGCCATTTGACGCACTGTTGTTGTCCGCAGGAGAAACACTGATGGCGACGCCGCTGGGTGGACCTGCGGAATTCACCGTGAGGACATACGTGGTTGAGACTGGAACCGTATAGTTGGCGGTCACAGTTGTGTTGGCAGCGAGCGTGACGGTGCAGGTGGTGGAACTAGGGGGTGTACATCCAGTCCACGATGAAAATGTATTCACACCTGAGGTGGCTGGTGCCGTTAGAGTGACTGTTGTACCGGAATTGTAGGTGCGCATAAAGCTTGTCGTGCCATTACTCGAACCATTGTTATCCGCGGGCGACACGGTAACGGCTACGCCGCTCGTAGGGTTTGTTGATGCAACAGTCAGCACATAGGGTGTGGGTGGGGTAACGGGCACAGCGTAATTGGCAGTGACCGTCGTGTTCGCAGTCAATGTCACATTGCAGGTCGTGCCGGTCGTGGTGGTACAACCACTCCATGAGGAGAACGTATCCGTACCAGATATAGCGGGCGCTGTGAGAATGATCGCCGTACCTGAGTTATAGATGAGGCTAAAACCTGTCGTTCCGCCGGACTTGGTGTTGTTATCCGCTGGAGAGGCTGAGATCGATACCCCGTTCGAAGGATTCGTCGAGTCTACGCTGAGGGTGTAGGTCGTGGGCGCAGGGGTCGTATAGTTGGCCGTCACTGTCGTGTTCGCAGTGATTGCTACGGTGCACACAGCCGCGCTCACCGAGGCGCAACCCGTCCAGGAAGAGAAGGTGTTTCCACCGGATGTGGCTGGCGCCGTCAGCGTGACGGAGGCTCCGGAGTTATAAGTGCGCGTGAAGCCAGTGGTGCCGCTAGTCGCGCCACTATTATCCGCAGGGGATACGGTAATGGCGACGCCGGTTGCAGGGTTCGTCGAGTTAACCGTTAGGCTGTAAGTAGTAATCGGAGGGGTACCGGAACTACCGCTGCCACCACAGCCGACCAGGCATAGACTCATCCCAATCGCGACTCCAACAGTGGTCCGCCTCGCCTGGATCATATCAACTTCCTTTCGGGTACTTGGGCCGTATATATCTTCCAACAGGGTGTTATCGAAGGAAGTGATTGCCTCAGCTATTTGACACTGTTAGTTCGAATGACATCTTTGTAGTAGGTAGCGCTTAGTTTCGGCGTTCGCTTTTGCGTCTTGAAATCGACATAGACGATGCCGAAACGCTTCTTATATCCATCCGCCCACTCGAAGTTATCCAGCAAACTCCACAGAAAATAGCCTTTGATCGGCACACCTTCTGACGTGGCGCGGTGCAGCTGTGTCATGTAATTGCGAAGATACATAATTCGATCACTGTCATAGATCTGTCCATCCGGAGAGATCTGATCATCGGAAGATGCACCATTCTCGGTTATGTACAGGTCCTTCACTTTCCATAACTCACTGACGAGCTTCGGTGCCCAATAGAGGACCTCCGGCCCGACATACAGCCACTTACTATCCATGTGTGGAAATGAGGGCGGGGAGTTCACAATTTCATAGCCGTTTACGGAGTTGTCGGCTCGTACATAAGTAGGCTGGTAGATATTAAGCCCGACGAAATCCATCGGAGTCTTAATAATGTCCATTTCCTCTGCTGTAAACTTTGGGGCGTTGCTTCCGAGCTTCTGCAGGTATGAATCGGTATAACGACCCTCTTGCAATACGGTAAGAAACATGGCGTTCTGTTCCCGCATCGCTCGCCGCGCAGCTTCGATGTGGTCGGGGGTCTCGATGATGGGTGTGCAGGCTTGCACATTGTCCGCGATCCCGACTTGGATGGGCGTCTTAGAATGAGCACGTATCGCCTGCACCGACAGACCATGCGCTAGGACGACATAGTGCGTCAACTGCGCTAGCCTCCTGGCATCAAGCCGAAGGCCTGGTGCGTGAACACCCTGCCCGTAGCCCAACTCAACAAAACTCCTCATCTCATTCATGGTCATGAAGTGCTTCACGCGATCCGAGAGAAAGCCAGACGTAAAGCCGGCATAGTCCGCGAAGGCCTTTGCGATATCGCGACTTTCCCAACCTCCTCGATCCTGAAGCTTTTGAGGTAAATCCCAGTGATATAACGTGCAGTAGGGCGCAATGCCGGCGGCCATGAGGGCGTCTACCAGTCGGTTATAGAAATCAATACCGGCCTGACTCGGGCTGCCAGTACCATCGGGAAAGATACGTGACCATGCGACTGAGAATCGAAAGGCCTTAATGCCCATCTCTTTCATTAGCTGGATGTCATTCGGAAAGAGATGGTAGAAGTCGTCCGCTACATCACCGGTATCTCCGTTGAAGGTGGTACCTGGGCTATGGGAGAAGGTATCCCAGATGGTCCGACCACGCCCTCCTTCATTCACAGCTCCTTCTACCTGATAAGCAGCGGTGGCTGCGCCCCACAAAAAATTAGGGGGAAAGCTCGCATCTGCGCTGCTACCTCCGAGCTGAGCGAACGCTCTGCCAGTCAAAGAGCTCGCCAGCGATCCAGCGCCCAGGGTAAGTCCAGTGGCCCGTAAGAATTTGCGTCGATTCACCAATAGCCCCTGCGGATCAGATATCGCCTACGAAGCTATAGCCTCAAGGCCTTAAGTAGTGAGTTCTCATATTCGTCAGTTGACGGTGAGAACCAGGTTGAGAGTTTCAACAACCTGCACGGGTCCGGTGCAGCCAGGTGAGTTATATGGACAACTCCCTCCGGTGGCAGTGACCGCGATCTGGGAGGATGCTGTGGTAGAGGATGGCGTTGTGGTGCATCCGCTAAACATCGTCAAGCCCACTGCGCTTACAAGGAGTAAGAGCAGCATCTGTATGCGGCGCCGATTTCTGAAACCGAGAAGACCCAACGCTGCGGCCATCATACTTCCGGGGAGCAGCGGGCCAGGTCCGTGATGAACGGCTGCCGTGGACGCGGGTACTTTCACCGTGAGCGTGGTAGTGGAATTGCCTTGAGCCACCAGTGTCACAGAGGTTGGGCTAAACGTGCATGAAGCTCCGATGGGGAGGAATCCACCACAGGCAAATGAGATCGATCCATTGAAGGCGGCGTCCGCGGTCAAAGTAAGCGTTGCTGTTCCAGATCCTCCTGGTGGAACGGTGATTGTTGAAGTAGAACTAGTGATGGTGAAGGACGTAGCGGGAAGATTGATGATGTACGCTGCCGATGCGATGGCACTCATGTTGTAGTCAGGCGGGGCAACAGCCATTGCATTGATAGTCGTAGAAACCGCAACGGTAATTGGTCCGCTATAGAGAGCCGTAGTCCCGACTCCAATGGCCGGTGTTGATCCATCAATCGTGTAGTAAATAGCTGCACCGGTTGTGGCATCGGAGATGCTGACAGTTTGCACGCTGGCATAGGTACCAGCGGACACCGAGAACGTGGGCGTTGCGGCCGCAGGTAGATTGATCGTATAAGTCGCTGAAGCGATTCCGCTGTTGTTGTAATTCGTTAGGATAGCAATCGCGTTGACGGTTTCAGTAGAACTGACGGTGATGGGCGTCGTATAAGCAGTCGAGCTGGCAGTGGGCGTCGAGCCGTTCGTCGTATAGTAGATCGCCGCCCCTGCAGTCGCATCGTTAATGGTGACCGTCTGCGGGGCAGTATAGGTGCCGGCCGCGATGGAGAACGTGGGTATTGCGGTCGTCGGGAGGTTGATGGTGTAGAGAGCGGTGGCAACGGGGCTGGCCGAGAAGCCGTTGCCCGTCGCAATCGCATTGAGTGTTTCGGTTGATCCAACTGTGATGGGCCCACTATAGGCAGTGGAGGCCGAGGTCGGAGTCGAACCGTCCGTGGTGTAGTAAATGGCTGCGTTGGTTGACGTGTCGCTGATACTTACGGTCTGGACGGTGGTATACGTGCCGGCTGCAACGGAGAATGTCGGGGTAGCAGCGGGAGGCGCCGGCGTTCCCGTACCGGAGACTGCCGCTGTTCCGGTGTTGCTTAGGGAATCAGTAGCCGTGAGGGTCGCGCTGTTGGTGCCGACGGAGATCGGACTAAAGGTGAGCGATGTGGCGAACGAAGCTCCAGACGAGGCACCGAACGTGGTGCCTGCACATGCCCCCGTTGTCGCCGCTGAGAATGCCGACGCGGAAGTTCCCGTGAATGCAAAAGTAACGGTAGGGGGTGTGGCCGTGCAGCCACCGTCATTGAGGAATGTCGTAACGTTGGTCGCAGTGATTGGATTCTGAACTGGCGATGTGGGCGCGGTGATATTGTCGATGGCGATCTCGAAGACATTGCTGTTGTTGTCTGCTTCGTAGAGATTGCCGAGAGCATCACCCGTCAACAGCTTGCCGCTCTGCGTTGAGACTAAGTACATATTTGTACTGCTGTAGCTTCCACTGACATACGGGAAGGCAAGAATTCCAGTTGTGTTTTGAAGCAATGCGTAGAGGGTTCCGTTGGGTGAGACTGCAACGCCATCAATCTCGGCATCATAGTTGGACGGTGTCGCTGGCGTGTAGGTATAGATCACCGTTGGCTTGGTGGCATAACCTGAGCCGGATGTGTACGGCAACTCATTCACATTGGAGCTAAAGCTTTCCTCGTTGTTTGTGGATCCTATTGCGGAATCGGTAAAGAACAGGTCGCCGGATGCGTCGATCGCCATTCCCCCGATGCTTAGCTGTCCCGTGGTATCGGGTGCGCTTGCCGTCGGCTCTGCGTAAACCACCGTTGGAGCAGGTGTGCCTGTATAGAGACAGGCCGCCGTGCACTCGTAGATCGTATCTGGATTATTCCCACCCTGGTTTTGGTTGGTTGTTCCGAAGAATAGATCTCCTTTCGCATCAAATACCATTGATACGACGCCAGACCCGCCCGAGAGGGAGATGTTGTTCATGATGCATTCGTTCGTGTCGCTACCGGTGCAGTTCGGTGTAGTGCCCGAAACGGCAGCTATGGTTGCGTAAGCTCCGTTCACATAAGGAACCTTGAGAACAGTCGAACCATAAGAAAATCCAATGTACAGGCTGCTCTGGCTATCCACTGCGACACCGTTCGGGTTACTCAAAGAGCCCATCACCGTCGCAGTTGTTCCGCCCGGGGCGAATAGCAGGATCTTGTTGTTATAGGTATTGGTAGCAATCAGATCTCCATAGCTATTCACCGCCATCGTATCTCCGGCAGGTTCGCCACCAGACTGCGCTCCGCCTCCGGGAAACGAACCGAGCTGCGTGGATTGGCTTAGCACGACATTCTGAAATGCAGAGGGGGGCAGGTTGATGGTGTAGAGCGCTGTTGCAACTCCGCTGTTACCGAAGCCTCCGCCAACCGCGATCGCACTAATCGTCTCAGTTGACGATACGGCGATTGGACTGCTGTACAGCGTCGAACTTGAAGTAGGTGCTGAACCGTTCGTTGTATAGTAGATCGCCACTCCAGCAGTGGTGTCCGTAATGGAGACGAATTGGGGAGTTGTGTATGTTCCGGGAGCAACGGAGAAGGTGGGAGTGGCCGACGCGCCCGCTACATTGATGACATAGGCAGCGGTAGCGATCGCGCTACTGGTGTCACCCGGGTCCACGGCGATAGCGTTCACAGTTTCTGAATTGCCGATCGTGACCGGGCCGCTATAGAGGGTCGATGTACCCGTATTCGCTCCAGGCGTTGAGCCGTCTGTAGTGTAGTAAATCGAAGCACCCAACGTAGCATCCGTGATCGTGAGCGGTTGCGCGCCAGTGTACGTGCCAGCCGCTAACGAGAAGGATGGCGTAGCGACTGTACCTTCGCCGGTCCCGGAAACGGCTGCCGTCCCACTGTTGCTATTGGTGTCCTGCGCCGTAAGTGTTGCTGTGCTGGTACCAACCGCGGCAGGTGTGAAGGTAAGTGTCGAAGTGTAGGAGGCGCCAATTGCGGTAGAGGAACATGAACCGGTTGTAGCCGCAGAGAACGCGGAAGCGCTTGTTCCAGACGGAGTAAAGGTGACCACCGGTGCCGAACTGCAGCCTCCATCATTCAAGACAGTGAGAAACGTGGCGGTGGAAGGAGTACCAACCGCCGAAGGAGTAGCTACCAGGATATTAAGCCCCACCCACTCTATCTCGTCCTCACCCGCCGTATTGTTATAGGTGTCGATATAGAAATTGCCGTTGCCATTCGACGCCAACAGTTTTCCCCCTGCCGTTGATGCCACATACATCTTTGCCGTGTTGATGACACCGTTGTTGTTGGGGAAGGCAATCAGCCCAGGGGCGCCCGTAATCAGAGCGTAGACCGTTCCACTTGCATCGACAGCTACACCATCGACTTGGTTGTCATAGTTACTGGGCGATGAAGGCGTATAGGTGTATAGAACTTTGGGTGACGTAGCGAAACCGCTTCCAGAGGTGTATGCGAGCTCATTGAGGTTGGAGGTGAAACTCTCCTCGTTATTGGTGCCACTCGAGACCGCCGAGTCCGAGAAAAACAGATCTCCAAACTGATCTACGGCCAGGCCGCCCACATTGAGCTGCCCCGTGGTAATTGGCGATGCACTGGTCGGCTCGGTGAAAAGCAGCGTCGCCGCCGGCGTACCAGTGTACAGACATGCTGCAGTACATTCCCAAATGGAGTTAGGCGCCGTTCCCGCCCCATCATCTCCAATATTCGTCGTGCTGTAGAACAAGTCCCCCGCTGCATCAAATACCAGACCTGAGACGCCGGAACCCTTTGTGTTTAAGTTATTCATTACGCATTCGACTGTGTCGCTGCCGGTGCAGTTAGGAGTGCTGCCAGAGGGTGCGTCGATGGTCACATACGCGCCATTAACGTAGGGAGCCTTTACGACTGTGGTGGAGGTGGCAAACCCGACATATAAATTGCCATGGCTGTCGATCGCCACTGCGTCCACATTGTTACCGGGAGCTCCTAATATGGTGGCTGCGGGCGCTGGGCTTACTTGCGCAGAGCTAGCGGCATACAGGAGAACCTGGCCTCCGTAGGTATTGCCCATGATCACGTCGCCCTTCGAGTCCACCGCCATGGACGATCCCGCAGGCTCCTGACCCGATTGGCCACCACCGCTTGTGAGCAGCCCAAGTTCCGCAGTTTGGCTAAGAACAATATTCTGGAAGGCGGATTGTGCCTGCACGCGCGCAGTCACACTGAAAACGGACAAAGCCGACAAGACAACCAGGGCATTTGAGAGCAAACGATTTGACCGCGGTGAGTAGCTTAAGCCTGTCCGATTATCTTTCATCTCTAATGCTCCTGTATTCGGTTCCCTTAGGATGGTGAGAACATCTCTTGGTCCGTTCGTTGCGCTCTGTCGTCTCATCGTGTGTCCCGCTTTGCCTCACGGCCTCGAGCGGCCTTTCTGCTTTATTCAGAACAGCCCGCGTCATCCTGTGTGATTTATTGAATTGTTACGCTCATAGTGAACGGCAAAGACACCTGGTTGGAATTGCCATAAACAATTCCAGGGTTTTGGGCGATCGTTTGGCTACCAACCTGCTTCGCGGTGATGGATACGGTATAGGTTCCTGCGGGCGTGGAGTTTCCCGTCGTGGTGCCGAGTTGTGCGGTGCTGCACCCACTGATGCCGGCCATTATCCCGGCGCAGAGCAATAAACAAACCAGCGTCGGGAGAATGCCACGGACGGATTTCTTCTTCCTGCTGAACGCCAAGCCTAGCAGGCCAAACCCGAACATTGCGGCGAATATGACTTTGTTCTGTGCGGGACGGTTGCTGGCCACTCCGGAAGGAACATTCGTAATGATGTTGAGGATCACCTTGCCCGGCCCGAAGCAACCACCTGCCGCCCCAGGCGCAGCTGCGGCACACGGAGCAGCGGCTCCTCCCATAAAGGACAGAACGGTTCCAGCTGCAGGACCAACATCTACTGAATTGGCGTCACTCGGGTCCGGGGTCGTGTAGTTAAAACTGCAAGTTGCATAGGCCGGCAAACCATCGCAAGCCAGTTGAACCGGTAAGGAGTAGTTATTCAAAAGCGCGCCGGCGCCAGCCACTCCATATCCCAATACTGAGGTCAGGGTAAGCGTTGAGGTGACAGTTGAGCCTGGAGAAACGGAGAGCGTTCCAGGATCAGAAGTAATCTGCACCACGGGATTCCGCAACGCGGTAAGGGTGATAGGCGTTCCGGTGACTGATGTGTAATTGGGATTCGTGACACATGTGGGATTGCACAGAGTTGAACCCGTTCCAACCGGACTGTACACAGGTGTGATGGTGTAGGTGGTCTCAAGGTCAGGAATTGAATTGTTGCTCGTATTGATCGTGAAGCATTGGGCAGAGAACGACGCGATCCCATTGGAGGAGACCGGAACCGGTTCGCAGCCGGGGGTCGGTGCACCCTGATAGGTCACCGTCCCAAAGTTGACACCAACCACCTTGCCCGCGACAGTGACTTGCTGTCCAATCAGTGCCACGCCATCGGTAGCAGCGATGGTGACTGGGTAGGTGTATTCATACTGGCTAACGGATCCGTCATAAGGCTCTTGGGCTCCTGTTCCGGCGGCGAGCACATAATATGTACCACCTATCTCAACCAGTGATTGCGAGGGGGTCAATGGACCCTGCGTTAGCGTCACCGCGCCCGCAACGATCGTTACCTGCGCAGTAGCGGTAGAAGTTCCATAGACCCTGTCTCCCTGGTAGCTCACGCTAAACGTATAGCTTCCCGCCGAAAGCTGCGCCGGAGTAAGCGTGATCGTACCGTTCGCGAGCGTGCCTGTGAGTACAACAGGGGCGGTCAATGTAGAACCAGTGATCGCCAGGGTGACTTGTCCCGTAGGCACTGCGCCTGTGCCTGAGGCAGAGGTCACCGTGATCACGGCGGGTGCACCGTCGACAGTCGGATTCGTCACGCTCACGGTGGTGGCTGATTTCGCGAGGGGTACACCGACACCAACAACATTAATTCCAACCGGCGAGTTCGCTGCTCCAGTCTGCGCCAGGATCTCGGCGGAGAGTGTCCCTTGATCACCTGGTCCAGGATTGAAGGTTATCGTCCCTGTGCAACTCGCCCCTACTGCAACCGGAGCAACGCAGCTAGTCGTCGTCACGCTGAAATCAGCGGTGCTAGTGAAGCCCGTGAAGTTGAAGGGAGCATTTCCATCATTCACCAGCGAGAAATTCGCAGTCGCGGTAGCCGTTGCAGTGCTTAGCGTTCCGAAGTTGATTGAGGCATCCGCGCTTACGACGTTCACATCTCCCGCGGTCGAATCGGCAACATAGACATCCTCCTTGGAGTCAACCGCTACGGATGCTGGACTCGTCACTGTCGCCGCAATCATGGTCTGGTCAGCTGTATTTAACGTTCCGCCCTCGTTCGGAATGCGAATCGTGCCCCCGGGCATCGTCACATATACAGATCCAGATGGATCCACTGCGAGGCCTGTAGCATTGCTCAGCGTGGTGAGCAAGGTGGTTTGGGTTCCAGTGGGCGTTACTTCGTAAAGATTCGCTCCATCGGCCACATATAGATTTCCACTCTCGTCTGTTGCTATCGCGGATGGCGCGTTGAAGCCTCCTAGATCCGTTTCTGTCTGGGTCAGCGGACCAAAGGTTCCAGCTAGGGTTCCCAACTTCACAACGCGGTGGTTCGCAGGATCTGATATGTAAAGATCGTCAAAACCGTCAGTCGCAAGCTTGAGATTATTTCCTAGGCCGCCCCTGAGCGTGAGCTGACCTGCAGTGTTCAAGCCCGCAGCTCCTATCGGGACCTCATAAATGTTTCCACTATCGGCGATGAATACATCGCCGGCCCCATCGACAGCTACGCCGGTCGGCGCCACGAGATTCGCACCCACGGTCGCAGTAGCGGCTACAGCCCCATAGCCTTTCGGGTATTCCTCGACCGCCCCGACGCCCGAATCGGCCACGTATACGTTGTCGTTGGCATCCACCGCGATCTGGCTTGGTGTTTTCAAACCAGCGCCGATTAGCGAGTCTGCCCCGGGTTGCACCTGAAGAGCCGAACCAGTTCCAGTTCCCTGCAGTGTGAGCGATGCTAAGGTGTTACCCGAACCGTCAAGCATAAGCAGCTTGGCTGAAACATCGCCGACGACCGTTGCGTTCAATGCCACATTTACCGTGCAGCCAGTTTGGGCGGCATATGCGGTGCCCGCCACGCAAGTACCACCGCTAGCTATTGTGAAGTCTGGAGTCGCCATACCCGATTCCTGAATTGCAAATGATGCCGGGGTAACAGCCCCATTGAAGGAAAATGAAACCGGCGAAGCTGTAGCGGCTGGAGTTCCTGCAGCCGTTGATCCGAGTTGCGCCGCGTTGAAGAAAACTTTGGAGATCGCCTGGCTGCCGCTTTGATTCGTCGGAACGTAGAGAATGTCTCGCACCAGATCAACGCTAACCTGGCCATTGGCCGGCACTGGGGTCAAAAGGACCGCCGAAGAAGTCTGCGGAGTTCCGGAGGGGTTCGGGACAAAGAAGACGCCCTCCGTGGAGTCGCTGATATAAAGGTTTCCCGCCGCGTCCGTAGTAACTCCTGTGACTGCGGGAAGATTCGGATCGACACGAGCCAGGCCTACGTCGGTAGTAAGACCCGTTGATCCTGCAGGAATCATCAGGACGCCAGGAAGGGGGTTCTTCTGATCTACTTCCTCAACAAAATAAATGTTTCCGAATTTATCTTCTGTGATAGATTGTGCCCGCTGGGACATCGTGCTGATAATAACGCTGTTCGCCTGACCGGCTGTCGAGGTGATTCCTGTCCCAGTGACGGGCTGTGTAAAGATGAAGAAGCCGCCGTTATTGTTGCTGATAAGCACGTTATTATTGGGGTCTATCGCAATTGCCCACGGCTGAAAGTAGTAGGGCGATGTGTTAGGTGTATCTCCGCACGCAAATCCGTAAGGTGGCGCCGGTGTTCCCGATCCATTGGGGCACAATGCGGTTGATGAAAATCCGCCCGCAGCGCTAATAGTGGATAGTCCATCCCAGGTCATTGTTGTTGTGTTGAACGGAAACCTCCCCAGGGTATTGTTGTAGTTGCCTTCAAGATATAAATCGTTGTTAGCGCCTATCGCGATACCCGGGTTCGCATAGCCACCCAGGCTTCCGCTAGGCAGTAAGGTAATCACCGGACCGCCATTGACGGGATACTCATACAAGCCACCGTTCGCGTAATCCACAAACAATAAGTCACCATAACTATCGAGTGCAGTCTGGAAGACCGTGCCTAATCCGGTAGGAGGCGTCAATCCCTGGGCATAACTCGGTATGGTTCCCTGTGCAACCGCTCCCTTGCAGAAAGGTACACAGAAAAGGAGCGCCGTCAGCATGTAAGTAGAGAGCCTGCGCGGCGAATTGAAGGACTTGGTGAACATGATATTTCTCCCTAAAGGACTCATACCAACCTACAAGCGGCTATATCCAACCGCGTCTTAATCTTCTCGTCCCAGTGCTCCGGGGAATCGGTTTTCTATTCCCCGGCGGTCTAATTGTCAGCCGTACTACTTCTGCTTTACTTTGCCGCGGTAATCGTTACGCTCAACGTGAACGGAAGCGAGGAAATTTTGTTTGTACCAAGATCGAGGGTGTAGATACTCACGTTGTATGTACCCGTCGGTGTTGTGACATGAGGTGCCGGGGGCGTCGTCGTGTAGCTTGAGTTTGTGCAACCAGTGAATCCCACAAGCGTTCCGGCAAACAATAACAAGACACAAAGCAGTGTTAGCGGAGTGCGATTGAGCATACTTCTTCTGCGCAGCGCTAACCCAGTGAGACCCAAGCCAAATAATCCAGCGAAGAGAATCGGAGAGTTTTCCGTTTTGATCGACGATTCATTTACAGGGATATTGCTGCTTATGGTGACGTGGGTGATCTGAGGAGTTGGAGGGGCACCCACCGTGGTACTGAACATAACCAGTGGGACATCAAAGGTGCACTCCGCGTCTGGTGGAACTGTGTCCACCGGTTGCACCTCGCAATACATCTGCACACCCATTTGCGGAGAATATCCCTCCAGCGGGGTAATGGTGAGCGCACTCATTACTGGAGTGCCGGCCGTGGTCGTTACCGACGCTGGATTAGCTGTGATAAGCGCGCTGGGGTTGATCACCTGGATAGTGACGACAGGTGACGTGACAGCAGCGAAGTTGAGATCGCCAGCATAGACAGCCGTGAGATTGTAGGTACCCACGGGCAAGTTCGAGGTGTTGAAGCTCGCCGTCCCATTCGCACCCAACGTGATGGGATTCTGTGTTGGGTCTGCGGGTGCCGATCCATTATTAAGGATCTCAATACTGCCAGTCGGCGTTCCGACGGTTGAGGCTATGGAAGCCTCTAACGTAGCTGTAGCTCCTTGCAAAACGTAGTACGTATTATTTACTGCTGAAATCCCAACCGGGGTACTAAGGATGATCGTGGGAGTGGCTTGCGAAACGACGAAACTGAATGTTCTGGAGCTTGAACTCCCACCAAATATCGGATCACCCTTATAGCTCGCAAAGAGGATATAGGTACCACCATTCAACCCCGTCAGGTTGAAGCTCGCGGTTCCATTTATCACGACAGCGGTCTGCGTGGTTTGCGACGAGCCTTTGGCTTGAGGCCCCAAAGTTAACACGATGTTGCCGCCGGTCGGCACATTACCTGTAGAACATGTAGGATCTACAGGAGCTACCGTAGCGGATACGGTCGCATTGGCTGGGTAGCTCAAACCAGTTCCGGGCGTCAGCGTGATCGTTGTGGTGGTCAGGCAAAGATTATTCAGCGCATATGCTTCCAACACAGCGCTTGTTGATGGAGCGTTCACTGCTGTTGTCGGAACAGACATATTGCCTTGGCTGAGATAGTTATTTGCAGCAGTAACCGTTACGCCTAGAGAACATGCCGTAGCACTTGGGATCGGCGTTGCACCCGTTGTGTCGCAAGGAATCTGGCCGTCGGTTTCTATGGAATAGTCTGCGGCGTTCGTACCCGAGAACGTTGGGTTCCCTGTGAGCGCCAGGGGTTCGTTGCCAATGTTGTAAACATCCACGTCCACTGGATTGCTCTGAGTCTGGGTGCTCACGGTCCCGAAGCCAACGAATGCACCACTTAAGGACAACAAGTTTGGCGTGCTCACCGTTGTGGTGGTGGGGGCGGCCGTACTCGTGTATGTGGGAACGTTATAAGACGCGGCAGTTGCATAGAGATTGCCGAGTGAGTCGATCCCGATACCGCTTGGCACCGTGATACCAGCGCTATCGATCTGAGCAGCATCATTGAAATTGAGACCCGAGGTTTCAAAAGGAATGCGCAGAATACCTCCGCTCTGGGCTACATACACAGAGCCGGAAGGATCTACCGTAAGCCCAGTCACCGGTGAGGACAGGTTGCTGGTGATAGTGGTCTGATTGCCCCAGAAGGTGATCTCGTAGAGGCTCGTGCCATCGGCCACATAAACGTCACCTGCGTCGTCCACTGCAACTGCAGTGGGTTTAGTGAAGCCTGTACCGATAGTGTTTGGGATGGTGGTGGTACCCGAAACAGTGGGCTCAAGTGCAATGGACATCTGCGGGTTGTAAATTCGCGCTACTCTGGCATTCGCTGGATCAGCAGCGTATACATTGCCAGCATCGTCCACCGCCAGATCAAGGTTTGCTCCCAAGCCGGAGATCAGGACCGTCTGGCCAGCAGGATTCAGCGTACCATTCACCGCAGGAACTTCGATGACCTTCCCGGAGTCGCCAATATAAACGTCACCGAATCCATCGACTGCGACGCCCGTGGGTGCTGTAAGGCCCGTACCGATCGGTGTTCCAGCTGAAGCAGCGGTTGATGCCGCGGCAAACATCAACACCTTGCCGAGACCGGAGTCAGCAACATAAGAGTTACCGAGCGAATCACCAGCAACTTGTTTCGGCGCAGAAAGCCCTGTTGCCAAAGACGTTTGATTTGCAGGAATCAGTAGA
>Ga0302220_10000115_pt1 | contig 73351 bp, 126 predicted proteins | sample II_Palsa_E1_3_FD_194572 | JGI IMG/M metagenome (GOLD analysis project Ga0302220, IMG submission 194572) | Peat permafrost microbial communities from Stordalen Mire near Abisko, Sweden - II_Palsa_E1_3 | ecosystem: Environmental > Terrestrial > Soil > Palsa > Peat permafrost | place: Sweden...
CGGAGTCTGTCGTGGTCTGCCGCTGAAATCACCACCATTTCCTTGCGCTCGGCGCGCGGAGTGTTGTCTTGCGTGTAGCAAACATTCTCACCCGGCCCCTCCAAGATTTCGGGCACCCACCCGGTGCTGGTCGCCTGCTCGCTGCTCGCATCTACCGGCGCAGCGACGGGCACAGCCCCCTCGCTCTTGTGGGCGAGAGCGGCTTGCCACCCTTCCCATGCAGATTGAACGCAAGGATTCGAGTAATCGCCGGTTTCGTCACGCGACAATTCCGATGCCGCTTCGATTTTTTCAAACGCCTCGCGGCTATCGCTAAGTTCGTTGCTCATGATTGTTCCTTTTTATGGACAGCACAGATGCGAGCCGCCGCACAGTTCTTCGGTGGCCCAGGCATCGCCGTTTTCTAAAGCTTTCTTGGTGACCATTTCGTCTTTGCCACAGCCGATGCAATGCAAGTACAGAACGTCTTCTTCTGTGGTCTCTGTCGTTATCGGCTGGCGCAACCAAGCATCAAAGTTCAGCATCTCAATCCTCCAGTGCGCGTTTAATCTGCTTCGCGTCTAGACCGGCTTCTCGGCACCCGGCCTCAGTCGCGTGAAAGAACGTCATGCTGCCGTCACGCTGGGCCGCCACAACCAGACCGAGGCGCTCCATCCGGCACATCGATTCGTATGCCTCGCCAACAATCCCTGACGCGTAGTGGTTTCGATAACCCCAGTTCCGCATCGGTCTATCAGGACCAGCACCGAGCATGTGCCATAGCCTTCGCAGGTCCGATACGGTCAGAACTTCTTCGCTCATCCATCCCAACCCCTTCGCAGCCTTAATGGCAGCGTCGATCACGTCATGCAGTCTGTCGGGCTCGTTGCAGCACTGGGGCTCCATATCGAAACCATCTGCCCTTGGGCACTCGCAGCAAATTTGCGTGTCCGGAATATTCTGGCGAACTCGCTCAAGCGCTGCTAGTAGTGCTGCATGCGAGGCGGCGAGGGCGGCAATATCATGCTTCGCATCCTTAAAGGCAAAGCAGATCGCAGCGGTGGACATTTCGCTCATGACATCGGGTGAGCATTTTGCCCAACGCTCGATAGATCGAGTCAGTTTCATCACGCACCTCCCTTAGCCGCCGACTGAGCGAGCAATCTTGCTCTCTTGATCAGGACCTCTCGCCGATATGCGCCGAACAACAGCCCCGGTCCTTCGTGCGCATATTCGCGAGCCGTTTCGATAACGTCGCTTCTCATGCTGTGGTGTTGCCAGCACATGCATGGCACATGCGCCTCTACAAAGTCGCGCAACGCCAAGCATCGCGAGCAAGTTCGATAGGTGCCCCACGCGCCATCAAAGAACGATCCAACGCGCTCGTATTGCTCGCCCGCCAGGATCGGCGTGCTGCACTCGCTGCACTTATGCTGCTTGCGCGCAATAATGCGTTTTGCAACATAAACGGCCGCATATTCGTCGTAATCACAAGAGCAACTCACTTAACCTCTCCCCGTACCAAATCTTCCATAGAATCCCCGCTCGCTACCGGATGCATTGCCTTCCTCGCTACAAATTCCTCGTGCGCGTCGCCAGCCTGTATCAAGTCCCATCGCGGATGTTTAAGCGCTTGTTTGATTGCATAGATGACGACTGCGGCAGCTAGGAGGCAGAAAGTGAGGGCGATGTAGTGGGCGAGATCCATTTTCTTCTCTCAATAAGAGGCGCCACACTGCGCGCCGAAGGGGTTAGGCGTGTTCGGCTTCGAGGTGGGCGGTGTCTTGAAACGTCAGTCGCTTGTATGCGGCGCGAGCCATGCGCACGTCGTTTGCGCAGTACTCGGCCACTTCGGCGATACGGCCGGCAGCGACCATATCCCATACCTTGGAGCCGCCCACACCGTCAGTCTTGCCGGGAATGCCCAGCGCGTCGCAGAGCCGGTCAAGCCCCACTGATCCCTTGAACCCGGCCCATCGCGTCATGGTGTCGAAAACGTAATCGTCCCAGGGGCGTGCGTGAAACGGGATGATTGACGGCGGTTTGATGCCCAGCACGACCGCACGCTGGAAGATGAAGCGCAGATCAAATTCGGTCACATAATGGCCGATAAACACCGGGCGACGGTCGGAACTTGGCGTGTACACATCCTTGATCGCGTCGAATGCGGATCGCAGCACCTTGGCTTCGTCATGCGCCCAGTCTTCGGAATAGAATGTGACCGGCTCGGCGTCGTCCAGTGCAATGCCGATCACGGCGATTTGACCGGATCCGCCATCGAATGAGGTCTTGCGCCACTGTTCTTGCGCGGACTCCTCGAGCTTTTCATCGCGGAAGCGTTCCACCCACATTGCAATCGCGCTGTCTTTCGACGTGTACTTGATCTTGTCCGCGTCAGTCATGCCGAGGTCAGCGCAAGCCTTTTCCTTCGTCAGCGTGGACGGGGCCTTGAAGTTCTCGCGCAGATCGGCGCGAATGGCTTCGAGCACGGCGGGGTTGGTCGAGGGTATGGTCTCGATGTCCAGAGTCACATTCATTATCGCCTCCTTAAATGATTGACCAGGCTGCGCGCGCGTAAGCCGGGGCGAATGGCACGTCATCATTGAAGCCTGCGTCTGCTGGCGGATCGCCGTAGTCGTAATCTTGATGGGATGCCGCAGCGGGACGTTTCTTCATCGGGCGGTCAGCGAGCTGCGCAACCCGCAATGCAAGCGCCTCAGGCTTCGTCTTGCCGTTCAGGATTTCGGCCGCCACCAGTTCCGTGCCAGCCTCAAACACGCCGACGAGTTTCGCGGTCCATGCCGTCTGACCTTGATTTTTGCGGCTTTCCTCTTCGGTCTTCTGAAGCAGGAAGCCGATTGGCTTGTTGGCCAGCTCAGGAAACACCTGGCCCTGCTCGGTGTATTCCTGCTTCGTATCCTTGTTCCAGCGCTTCACCGGCCCCGGAACAGGCTTGATGCCGCGCAGCTTCAGGCACGTCATGAGAGCCATCAGCAGGTCATAGCCAGACAGCTTTTCGCCGTCCTTCTTCATCGTATAGACGTACTGGCGAGTCTCCCGGCCATCGTTGGCTTGCAGGTTAAGGACAATGCCGCGCGTCCCCGTCTGTGCCTCGATATCCTCTGCATAGAGAATCTTGCCGATGTACTTGCCAGTTTCGTTGAGCCACTTGCCGGTGGAGTCGGCATTCATCGCGGCTTGCTTGTCGAGTTGATACATGTCTGATTTCCTTTAGGCTGCTTGCTTGAGGTCGTAATAAGCCGTGATGGCTGCATCCACCATCGCGAGGTCATTCTCGATATGGTCGGATTCGAAAAGGCCCAGCGGACTCTTTACTGTGTCCTGGCCGTTGTTCCTGGTGCTGAACGTGTACTCGCCGTTCGTCACGCCAGTGCGTAGAACGATAGTGACAAGTCCCTCCATGACGATCTTCTCGTCCAGAAGCTTGCCAATCGTCTTGATCTTGGTCTTTCCGAAGTCGTCGGTGCTGGTATGACTGAGGATGTACACGCGCTTGTGATCCGGCAACGAGCTCGCCGCCATGAGGATGTCCCAGGCATGGCGGGCGATTTCGTTGTACTTGGCGAACGCACCATTACCCGTCTCAACGTCCGTCACACGCCGCATAAATTCGTTGGCGAGGCAGTATTGAAAATCATCAAGCACAATGATTTCCTTTTCGGTGCGCTGCATGGCGGCCACGATGTTTGCGCTGTTATCCGTCACGTAGACAGAACCACCCTTACCCTTGACGATTGGCTTCCATGCGCCAGATCGGAATGGCAGCGGCTTTTTCACCGCCTGAATCAAAAGGGTCTGGCTCGGGTCCAGATTGCGCAAGCTGGTCGTCTTGCCGGTCCCGCTCTCGCCGATGATTAAGGTTGCGATGCTCATTTTCTGATTCCTTGTTTGATTGAAATTGCTCGTCTAGCTCTTCCTGTTGCCGCCAATCTGCTCCATTGCCCGTGTCCATAAGAACCTCCTACAGCGGTGCGCCGACCAACTCCTCTCCGACACTGACAAGCTTCTCGAACAGAAAGCTTTGCAGCTCGCGGGTCAAGTCTTCCCAGCCATGGCGCAAGTGGATGTATTCCTCGATCACAATAAACTCCGGCCCTAATCTTCTTTGCTTTCATCGATCTTCCTGAAAGGGTATTTTTCTTTGTTCGGTTTTATTGCGCGATAGAAATGCGATCCGATCGACTCGGCACTCTTGAACTGGCTGAGATCGTCGGTCGTGAAATTGCGGTAGTGATACAAGCCCGCTGGCGCACCGTCCTTGTTCTTGAAACGGATGGCTAGCGTCTGCGTTTCTGCATCGTGGCCGATGCTGTGGATTTGCGACGACTTGACGGCATCCATTGCGATTTGCGGCGTAGTGGTGCTCATGCTGCCACCCCGCTTGCGTCGAACGTCAGACATTTCAATTTCGACAGCGCATCGTCGATCTTGGCGGCGGATGCCTCGAATTCCTTAACCAGTTTGTCGCGCTTGGCAAGCAAGCATTGCACTTGTCCTTCGACAATATCGACATCGGGCGCATCGACTTCGATGGTGTGCTGGCACAGCGGCACATAGCCTTCCGAGACCCAAAACTTTGTTTCCGTGCCGCTCCAGAAACTGATCTGCGGCTCGTCCGGGTTAAATATGTTCGGCTGTGCATACAGCCATCCGCGAATGACTATCTTCATTTCCTTCTCCTATCGTTGTTTGGGTGATGCTTTCAGGGCTGCGTCCTGCGGCCTGTCATGTCCGCAGGATTTAAAGCGCTTCTCAGATCGGATCAGTTATCCAGCGACGCACCCCGGATTTTTCGCGCTGACCCTAAGCTCCACGCTGCGCAGCCCTGAAAGTCCCGGAGGATCAGCGCTCCGGGCCGCTCTCAGTCCATGCTAAAGCGGCATGTCGCTTTCTTGCTTTTCGTGGCGCTGTAGATATCACTACAGCGCGCCTTTACAAGGCCATTCAGGCCGCCGATGCAGGCTCAGATATTCAAAAGTTTGGACGGTTGCATTCGCATGTCGATCCCCTAAGTTGTTAGTGAGATGTCCGGTCGACTCACATTCACCTACTGAAAAATCCACCAAGCCAGCACTACAATCCAAAGCGCCGATAGAAGCAGAACGGCTTTCAATGCTGCACGTATTTCTTCAAAATTAGGATCAAGAAGCAGGCGACAATGCCCATGCCGATGGAGGTTTTCGGGTGCTTATCGCACCAAGCGTTGAAGCGGTAAATCAAGCTCGGGCGGATACGTTTCAGATCGACGTTAGGAGAGAGATTCATGCGTTCACCTCATTGAATTGATTCGTCAATATTGACGCGCGAGCAATTGCCTCAGTCAAAAATCCCGTATGCTCACGACCTTTGATCGCGACAATGGCCTTCCGGCAGGCGCTGATCAGATCAGCATTGCTCGTGCGCAGCCGCTCGATTTCATCTGCTGCTCGACGCGATTCAATCTCCCGCCGCTTTATTGCCGTCATGTGCTGCTCTAGTGGATGCAACGGGATTGGCTCACGAAGCAAGGCGGCATCGAAAATATCGCTCACAATGACACCCCATGCGCAATCGCCCGGACCTGATCATCCCAAGGCACAATCTGATCGATCAGGCGATCAAATCTAGACGGCAGCGGCTCGCGCAAATGATGCGGCTCGACAGCAAACATGCGCCCATCGCATGATTCAATGCCGTAGCCGAGCCACGTAAATTCCTCGCCCGTACTTTGATGAATCTTTTTATGTACGCCATAGCCGATCACGATCTTGCATTGCGTGCCGTTATACGCCGCTTGCGCTGTTTTGCCGCGCTGCAAGATGGCGATTGTTCCGACTGGAAATTTTTTCATGTCAACCTCGCATCCATAATTGCCGTTGCTTTCGCGTCAGCCATTTTTTGAAACGAAATCTTGAACATCTCACCAACCGGCATCACAAGCGTGCCGATGTCGTGACCGAAGCTCGTATAACCTGCATGAAACACGATGGCCTCGGTCAGGCCCCAGCACTCCATCGCGATCTGCAAGTCCTGGACTGTAGGCGCTGACATCAGCCGAAAGAATTCAGCCCTGACAAGTCGGTCATGTTCTGTGTCATAAGCTTCAATCAACGCATTCGTGCGCTCGGCGGCAGCGAAAATTGCCTCGCTGGCGTAGTCAGCGGCTGATTCGGTTTGGGCGAGGTTCATTTGATCCTCCTACGATAGTTCACCGCGATGGTCGGCGATGGAGAAGAGAAGGATTTCGCCGTCGGCAAGCGGAGGCGGTTGAATCTGTTGCATGACTACTCCTTATGGTTGTTAAATCAGCACCAGACCAGACGGTCGTTTTCTTTAAGTGCTGCGCTTGGTTTCGACAGGTTTAAGCAAATCGCTCTCAGCCCACCCACGACGCAACCGGCTTCGCACGGCCCCCACATGTATTCCAGCCAAAGCGGCGGCGTCCGTCAGAACCATCACGCCCCATGGCGTATTTATGAAACGATTTCTGCGGTTGTTTCTTGCCTGCTGTGCCCTAGTAGCCCACCTGCAGTTCGCTTTGCAGTAACCAAGATCATTGTCGATTCGGTCTATTGAATAATCGCCGGAAGGCCTCGGCCCCATGTCTGCAATGAACTGCTCGAAACTAGCCCATTCGGCACATACATCTATTCCTCTGGCGCCATAATCCTTATAGGCCGGGTCACTTTGGTTTCGGCATCGAGCAAACATTGATGCCCACACCGAGTATTCTTTGACCTTTCTTCCACCGGCAGTGGCGCCGTGCGTTGTGTTCATGGCCGAGGCAGCTTCTCGCTGCAGACACCCGCACGACCTCGATCTCCCGCCGGTCAAAGTCGCTCCGCGCATCACCACCGACTTCCCGCATTCACATTCGCATAACCAACGCGCGTTCTGCTTTTCATCAATTCGATCAAACCCGACAACCAAGAGGCGGCCGAATTTTTGCCCCGCTAGATCCTTGACTCGCACTCTCATTTCGATCTCGATTAAGTTCATCCTTATGCAGCTACTGGAAATTCAACACCACACGATTTGTTCGTACGAAACACTTCTTCGGTAAATCGAAGGCTGCTCATATCGCCCGAGCCGCTCGCTCCAAACTTGATGCGGCCATGTGACGTATTCCATGTACGCATGCGATAGCAGAATCAGAATGGTGCGCATTTCAGGCTCCCGTTATTAGGATGACTAACCGCATCCCACTCAAATAGAATGGAATCTGGTGAATCAGCGCAGCGTCCTGGCGACACCCGAATTGAATCGGCTCCGGGTCCGCTGCGCTCTTCGTTGGGCGGCGATGCATCTGCTCAGTAGCCAAAATTCGGCCTAGCGTGAGGTGCATCTCCCAACTAACGACCTGATAAGGCCGGCAGGGCGAGTCCCTCTCGGGAGGCCGCTGCATAATCGATTGTTAAAGACCGTTCGCAATTCCGCCTCTGGCGGGTGCGGGTACTACTAAATCGCTTTAGTCAGCAACCTCGTTGAAGTCGCTGAGTACTGCGATTGCCTTGTCTACGTCTTAGCCGAAAAACGGCTTGCCGAAAAAGAACGGGTTGCCGGTCTTTTCCTTAATCAGGTCGATTACGGTAATGGCGGCCGCTTCGAGCACTTTGTCCTGGCGGATAAGCTCAAACCAGAACGCGAGCTTGCCGTCTCGAACGCGATAACGCAGGCGTGCATCGATCTGGTACGCATCGCCGCCCCAAAAAACCGGTATGCCGATCGCGAACCGCTCGAACACCTGCATTTTCTGCAGCGTCTGAGCGTCATCGTCTTGCACGAATTGGAGATTCAAGCCGCCGTTCTGCAGGCGGATCGTGCTCTTGAAGCGCATGTCTTGGTTGGCTTCGAACGACATTGCCATTTCCAGCATCGCGGAGCCGGCTGGGAAGCCGCTATCATCGGGCGATGCGATATCTTTGAGGTTTTCCTCAATGAACGCGGCAAATTCGGCTTGCGTGAACGGATGCTTATTCTTGCCGATCCAGCGGCGCCACTCTTCACTGAACTCGGGCGAGAAAAATGCTTTGTGATCGCGCCACGCTGCTTTTTCCGGGTCTTCGCCGTTATCGTTGATGATCGCGGTGAAGTCGACCTTGCCGTTCGTGTAGTCGGCGGTACACCAAACCGTGCTGTCAGTCAGCGAGCCGTGGCGCTTCACGTAGCTGATAAAGCTGTCGCTGTCGCGCAGGGAGACGACGGCCTTTTTGCGCAACGGCGCAGGCTGCAATGCGGCGTCGTCAAACTCTTTGATCAACCAGTTCGGCGGCAGCGCAACGCGCCGCTGCGTCTGATTGCTGACTAGCTCTGTCGGCGCCTTCATTTCTTGGGCGAGCGTTTGAGCTAAGTTTTCTTGTTCGTGGTCCATGGGTGGTCAGTCCTAGTGTCTGTAAAAAGTTATGCCGTTTTCAGGGCGGACGGCGCTGCATCGGAAGCGCCTTCGACGCGCTTCAAATCGAGCTTGGATTGGCGCGGATCGTCAGCGATCAGGTTGCCTTCGGGCGTGGCGAACAACATGACTTCGAAGGGCTCTTCGGCCGGCTTTTTCAGCGTGACCTTGCCAGTGATGTGCATGGCGCCACCGCGCGTAGCTTTTTTGACCAGCACTTCAAGCGTGAGCTTTCCGGCTTTGCCGCTGGCATCAACAGCCGAAACCAACTCGTTCATCTTGTCGCTGGCTGTATCGATGAACACGCCACCGCCGATATGGCGCAGGGTGTCCGTGATGGGTCTTATGGTCATTCCTATCCCCTAGTTAGCGGCACCATGCCGCAATTATCAAAACTTCAACCCACGCACCATCTCGACCAGCATCAAAGCAAAAACGAGTGCTGCGAGGATTCCGTCTATTTGGTCGATAAGGGTCATGGCGGACTCAGGCAGTCTTGCGCCGAATCACGCAACCCGGGTAATTCGTTTCCAGATGCGACTTCATGGCACGCATGTCCGACTCTTTGTCGAACTTCACGAAGTCAACCAACTTGCTTCCCTCGAATGCGCCGAGCACGATGCGGCCGGCGGCAAATGCTTTAGCGGCTTCTTCGATGTTGTTGGTGACAGTGGCTTGCATTCTTCACTCCATCTGGATGCAGCGATGTGTGCTGCTGATGGAAATAATATTACCCCACGGGTAGCAATTCCGATAGCCCCTTAGGGTAATAAAGTCGATGAATTATTTCTACTGCCAGGGTAGTAGCGATAGATAAAAAAATACCCGCGGTCGGCGGGTCTGCTGGAATTGGCGTAAAAAAGCCCGCTCGGGGCGGGCTAGGTGTTGCGGGTTGGCTCTCGCCGTAGTTACCGGCCTACAAAGCTATCTCCGCAAGGATATTCGCGAACGTCTGAACGTCTAGCGCGCCTTCTGCGACCTCAACCATTAAATCCTCAAGGCCCTCGTTTCGCTCAACATTGATGTCCTGGAGCTTGAGGTAGGTGAGGGCGGCTACGAGGCCGGTGCGCTTGTTGGCGTCATTGAAAATGTGCCCTCGCGATATGGCGACCGCGTATATTGATGCGACCCCGAAGACGTCTGTGAGGTCGGCATAGGTGGCCCAGTTATCCACACGCAGCAAAGCACTCTCTAGACCAGCAAATCCCGGCCCAGCGAAACCTTTGAGCCCTGGTTCGTCGCGCAATATTTCGTCGTGGATTTGCAGGACAAAATCCGCGTCTAACATGCGCTAGCGCTTCGCGAGTGCCTTGATTACGTCGTGATGCTCTTTGATGACGGCGCGGGCCGCAGTGACGACCATGCGGCGATCGGACTCGCTTGCGACGCGCACGATGTTTTTGGGGGTGATCATCGGACGAGCAGAATCACCGACGAAAGTCCTCTTCGCGTTTTTGGTGTTCATATGGCTCTCCGGTTAGTGTAGGTGTTGCGTATATTCACCATGATACACAACTTTTTATAGTGATGTGACGTGTTCCTACACCACTTCCTGGCGAGACACAACTGGCTTAGTTGGTTGCGCAGCCTCAACGCCTCCGATACTTCCGATGCTCGACCATTGTGCCGATGATATGCATTTTGTCACGCTCACTCTGCAGGGTGGCGAAGTCCTCGTTTAACGGCACCAGCTCGAATACCTGGTCTCCGTGCTCATTGGATCCGCGCGGGCGGTATTTCTTAAAAGTGGCCTCTTCATGGCCGTTCTTGGCCGCCACGAAGTCGCCGGGTAGGGGCGCCACCGCAGGGTCAATAATGACCTTATCGCCCTCGCGGAACTCTGGTTCCATCGATAGCCCCTTGATAACGAGCGCGAATGCTCCCTCCGAAACGTCCGCGTCCGTCATGATTTTTTCGAACCCGTCGCCCAAGGCGTAAGGGTCAACAACTTCGGTCATCATCCCCGCCTGTATATAGCTTATGACCGGTACTTCGCGTTTACCCAGCGGCGCCGGGTCTACGTTTTTGTCGAACTTTTTTCGTTCGTGTTTATCTAGCGTATCCCCGGGCGAATTAAGCGCTTCTTTAATTATGCCGTGGTTACGCCCTATGTTTGGCGGATCGAATTTCCCTGAACTATGGTCAGAGTCCATCCAGAAGTCAGGCAGCCCAAAAGCTTTCTCGATTTTCCTTGCTGACGCCGTGCTGATCGCCTTGCGCCCAGCTATCCAGTGATTCACAAGGGTCGGCCGGTCGTACCCGAGCTTGTCAGACGCGGCAGTTTGGCTGTTTTCGTAGCGCTCTCGGATCACCTTTTGCAGGTTTTCGCGGCGCACCTCTTCATTTGATTTCATGTCGATATTAGGCCATTTGTTACCCAATAGGTAAATTGCCCAGCAGGGTAGTAAAATCCGCTTGCAACTACCGTACGGGTAATATATATTTTGGTCATGAGACCGACCGAACCCGCCAATTTCAAGAGCTTTTACCGCTCACTAGACGCCTCCGCCAAGAAACCCTTTGCCGAGGCGGCCAAAACTACTGTTCGGTATATCGAAACGCATCTGGTCTACGCCAGAAAAATTCCTAGCCCGACGAGAATGGAGTGGTTGCACCAGGCCTGCCTTCAGTTCGGCGCGCAGTTTAGCAAAGCTGACTTGATAGCTTTCTTTTACGAGCCAAACAAGGATCGTGAAATCAAAGGGAAGGACGCTGTAGATAGCGCGATCGCCTCGGATGACGCACAGCCGCCCACCGCTGGCGAAATCGACGAAGACACCCCTAAGTAGTACTAATTTCATAATTCCCACCGGTTTTGCTTAAAAGCTGACACGAGGACCGCCACGATGATTCAAGTAAAGGACATGAGCAAGGACGTTACCCGCCAATCCATCGGTGGATTCGGCGCTTTGGTCCCCGACGTAGCGCGAGAGGTCGGCGAGGCTCGCCCAGCGAAGCCACTCGCGGACTGGGCGCTGATCGCTGGCTTCGTCGCGGTGCTCGGGGCCATCTTCTGGAGCGCGCTCTTCTATGCAGTGGATCTGGAAACGTTCGCCGAGCTGGTCGTTTTGTTTGCCCTGGTTGCCTCGATGTTTCCGGCTGATGCTGTTTGGCGGTTGGTGGGGTAAGTAGGGCATTAAGTTTTCTGAGGGGCTGGTTATTCGGCCCCTTTATTTGGCTCCTAGCCCAACAGGTAATTCAACAGGTAATTCGATTGGATTTTTATATGAGCCCCAGTAACGACGAGCTTCACATGATGGGCGGAATGATGCGCTCCCCGGCCTTCCTGCCGGACGCACAGATCAAGGAATGCGTGACGTTCCGTGATGCGGTGCGCCTTGCGTGGCGCCATCGCCGCATCAAGGCCATGACGAAAGCGACCTTTGCCGAGCGCTGCGGGCTGTACGCCTCGCACGTCACGGACTATTTCAGCCCAACCGATACGCACGCCGACGGTCGCGCGCGCCGCTCACTTCCGGCCGAGAAAATCGCGGTCAGCGAGGGCGAGCTCGGCAACCGCGCGATCACGCAATTTCTGGTGCGCCAAGTCGAACTGACGCTGATGGAAGAGGTTCTCGACGCCAGGAAAAGCGCATGAACTATGCCGAGGCCAAGCGCATTTGCGCTGAAGCTTTCGCGCGCGCGGCCAAGCCGGGTCGGTCGCCGGATGACGTTCGGCAAGAGGTCGCGCTCGCCGCGGCTGTTGATAAAACGCTGATGAGCGCGTTACTTATTGTTGCGTCGAAAGGGATGGATTCATGAGCGATTGGCTCGACAAATGTCACTTCGGCGATTGCCGCGACACGATGCGCCGCATGATCGCTGATGGCGTGAAGGTGCAAACGATCGTTACGTCGCCGCCGTATTGGGGCCTTCGGGATTACGGCGTTGACGGGCAGATCGGCATGGAGCCGACGTTGCGCGAGTTCATCGCCGGCATGGTCGAGGTTTTCAGGCTCTGTCGCGAAGTGCTCGCCGACGACGGAACGATGTGGGTCAACATGGGCGATTCGTATTTGGAAAACAAGCAGTTGGCGGTTCAGCCTCACCGGCTCGCGATTGCCCTGCAGGAGCCCTACTACGCCGGCAAGATCAAGAGGGAAGCCGACCGCGCGTGGTTGGGCGCGATGATCGACGGGGAAGGCTGCTTTTTCATTCACAAGCGAAAGGCTGGATCCAGCGCACATTCTCGGTTCACCCGCGCCGATGGCACGGAAGCGAACTATGTTCGCAAGGTTGACACCTACGGGGTTGGGTTGGAGATATGCAACACACAGAAAGCGATCATCGATCGCGTTCAGGAGATTGCAGGGTTCGGCACCATGACCACACAAAGCCCCGCGCAAAACAATCGGCGCAAGCAGACCATTTATCGGTGGAGGCTCGCCCCGAACGAGGTGAAGATTCTGGCTCGCGAGGTCTATCCGCATCTGGTTGGGAAGCGCCAGCAAGCTCGGCTCATCTATAACTGCCCGTCAAGCGGAGAGGCTGGGGCGACTGCGCATCAAGCCATGATGGACTTGCACAACGGCATTGCGACAGATGTGGACTACCCTGCGCCGCCCACTCTTTTTGAGCCCGGTTTCTACCTGCGGCAAGACATCGTATGGGCGAAAAAAAACCCGATGCCGGAGTCCATCAAGGACCGCTGCACGAAGTCGCACGAGTACTTGTTCTTCCTGAGCAAGCGGGAACAGTACTTCTCCAATTTTGAGGCTATTAGAGAGCCAGCATCATTCGGCGCGACACCATCGGGCGTCGGCTTTGGGCATGGATTTGATAGCCCCGAGCGGATCCAACAGCGCGGCCGCAGCAAGCGCGATAGTTTCAAGCGCGATAATAGCAAGCGAGCTTCCGCTATTCCCGGCCAATCTGTCGGCACACATCGGCCCGACCGAGTGGAAAGCGATTGGGACGTGCTGACACGCAATAAGCGCAGTGTCTGGACGATACCTACTCAAGCATACGCTGCGGCGCACTTCGCCACATTCCCAGAAACCCTGGTCGAGCCGTGCGTAATGGCCGGCAGTCGGCCCGGCGACATCGTATTTGACCCCTTCTTTGGCAGCGGCACTACCGGATCAGTTGCGCAACGGCTCGGGCGCCACTGGATTGGTTGCGAGCTGAATTCTGCTTACGAGCCGCTGCAGCGCGACAGATTGCGCCAGCCCGGCCTTGCATTGGAGATCGCATGAACGATCGTACGCCAGACCTTTTTAAACAGCGCTCTCTTGAAGACGCCAATCTTGATCGCATGGCCGAGAACATCGGGCGGCTCCGCGACAAAAAAGCTAAACGGCAGCAAGCGCATCTTCTTTGCCAAGCGCTGATTCGTATGATCAAGAGCAAATGAGCCAAGGCGCGCCGTGCAAGATGCTTCCCCGCAACTCGAAGACGGATATACCCGGATCGCTAACGAGCTTTTCGAGGCGGTTTTGGGTTATGGATTCACGCAACGACAGATTTTGGTTTTGTTGACCGTGCTTCGCAAGACGTACGGGTATGGAAAAAAAGAGGACGACATGTCAGCGGCACAAATAGGGCAGATCTGCAACACGGGTCGCAATCACGTTACCGAGGTGATTGGGCAGCTTGTTGCATTGAATGTGCTCACCCGTGCGCCAGGGATATTCGGACTCACACTCGGTATCAACAAAAACCATAAAAGCTGGGCAAAGGTAGTCCCAAAAAAGGACACCCTGTCCCGAATCGGTACTACCAAGGATAGTGTTGACCCTGTCGTTTTACCCAAGGAGTTGAGTAGTCCTAAATCGGGACTAGTCCCAGATCAGGACAAAGATAGTCCCAACTTAGGACAGGTCGGTAGTCCCAACTTAGGACACACAAAAGAAAACCTTTCAAAAGAAACTCAAAAGAAAGTTCGCGTCGCTCGGACCGAGGCTTTATTTGTCGACTGGGTTGCTTCCTGCAAAGCGGCTGGCGAGGACTTGGTTCGTGAAGACGATCCGATCTTCGACTATGCCGAAAAGCAAAAACTTCCGATGAGTTTTGTTCGGTATGCATGGCTTGAGTTCAGGCGAAAAAGCATCGAGGGCGGAAAGAAGCAAAAAGACTGGCGCGCTCACTTTCGCAATGCTGTCCGCGAAAACTGGTATCGCCTTTGGTTTGAAAAAGACGATGGCTTTTCCCTCACCACCCGAGGAATTCAGGTGCAACGTGAACATCAGGACGCAGCATGAGCGCAAGAGACAACCTACGCACCGTACCGCACAGCGCCGAAGCCGAGCAATCGGTACTCGGGGCACTGCTGATGGACAACGATTCGATCGACCGTATCGGCGACCTGAAAGCGGATCATTTTTTCCGCTTCGATCACCGCACCATTTTTGCCGAGCTGCTTGAAATGATCGTCGGTGGCATTGGTGCCGATCCGATCACGCTGCTTGAGCGCTTGGCGGCCAAGGGCAAAGCCGATGATATGGGCGGCTTGCAATACCTGCACAGCTTGGCGCACAACACGCCGAGTTCGGCAAATATCGCACGTTATGCATCGATCGTGATTGATAGGGCGCAGAAGCGCTGGCTGCTCACAGCGGCTTCTGAGATTGAGGATTCGGTCGGCTCCTCGGCTGATTCGGCCGAAGACCTTGTGGACCGTGCCGCGGCAAAAATCGAAGCGCTCACACAGGTCAAGACAAAATCCGAACCCCGCCGCGCGTCGGTCGGTCTGTCCGAGCACCTGAATTTGCTCGAACGCCGGTCTAACCGGTCGGAGCGCCTCATCTCTACCGGCTTGGAAAATCTCGACAAAGCATTGAACGGCGGCCTGCGTCCTGGCTGGGTGGTCGTGCTGGCAGCTCGGCCAGCGATGGGTAAAACGGCCCTCGCGCTGAACATTGCCGACCACGTGGCGATCGATCACAGTTCACTATTCCTGTCGATGGAAATGCCGGAATCTGAGTTGCACGATCGCAACATCGCATCGCTCGGCAAAGTTGCACTCGACAAGGTAATGCAAGCCCCAGAGGGCGACACCGAGTTTTGGGAGCGCGTCACCAAGGCGTGCGGCTCCATCAAAGACCTGAATCTGTTTATTGATGACCAATCGGGCCTACGCCTGTTGGATGTGCGATCCAAGGCGCGCCTCGTCAAACGCAAGAGCGGGCTTGACTTGCTGGTGATCGACTACATCCAACTTATGTCCGGCGACGGTGCGAATCGGAATACCGAGATCGAAGGCATTTCACGCGGGCTCAAGACGCTCGCCAAAGAGCTGGGTATCGCCATCCTGGTGCTGGCCCAGCTCAACCGCAAAGCCGAGGATCGCCCGGGCCTGCCGAAGCTATCCGACCTTCGCGACTCAGGCGCGATCGAGCAGGATGCCGATGTGGTGATGTTCTTGCACCGCGAGGAAATTGCTAACCCCGAGTGCGGCGACCAGTTCCGAGGATTTGCCAAACTGCGCATCGCCAAATTCCGGCATGGCCGAACAACCGATGTTGGCCTGACTTATGCCGGCGAGTTCGTGCGCTTCGGTGATCACGTCGGTTACTGGCCTGAAGCGCCGCAGCAAAAACAGTCTCGCGGAGGGTTCAAGGCATGACCACCAACCCCACCCCCAATCAAACCGTCAAAGGAGACGCAATGGAAATGACCGATTGGTTCCCGCCGGACATCAAGCCAGTTCATTCTGGCGTCTACCAAACCGAGTTCGCTGCCGGTCGCGGTGATCTCGGTTATTCGCGCTGGGACGGAGTGCATTGGAGGTATCAGTACCTTTCCAAGGCTATAGCCGCCGGAAGTGAGGGTATTGGCTCGCAAAACAAACGCTGGCGCGGGCTGGCGACTAAGCCGGAGGTGAATCATGGGTAAGTTGACGGGGTGGTTCCCGCCGGAGATCAAGCCGGCCAGGATCGGGCTATACGAATGCAAATGGAGTGACCTTAATTGGTATTGGAACGGCTCCGCCTGGAGAAATGCCGGAAATAGCTTCGACTGCACTTTGCAAAACCGCTATTGGCGCGGCCTCGCATCCGATCCTGCAAAGGGAGCAAATCATGATTAAGCCGCAGCTACCTTGGTTGGTCAGCGAAGAAAAAATACTGCGCGAGCGGTGGGAAGCCGGCGACCAGATGATCGACATCGCCGCAAAGATCCCGCGCCATTCGCTCGATGCAATCAGGAAGCATCGCGAGAAACTTGGGGTGAGTAGACCTTCTTGGTTCGTGCCATATCGCGAGTGCAAGTCTTGGACTGCGATACACCGTGCTTTAACGGCTAAGCCCGGCATGTCGATTTACGACCTAGTGGCGGAGACCGGATGCGCGAAGGCAACTTGCACACGCCTGATCGACTTGCACCACGGCCACGGCGTGTATGTGAAGGGCTGGCGCGTTACCGCACGCAAACCGGCCGCTCTTTGGGCGCTTGGGCACTTGGCTGACGTGAAGTATGTCCCGGTCCGAGCGATCTCGCGTCGTCCAGTGATTGAGCCGTCGCATCGATTTGCCGCCCTGGTCAACCAACTCACGATGGGAGTCGCAGCATGAACGCTGATCTATCCGCAGGCAGCCTAGTCGAGCGTATGACGCGCGGCAAGTCGTACACGACGACCGAGCTCGGGAAGCTTTTCGGCACAAACGCCAAGGGCGTTACACCGACGCTCACGGCAGCCATGCAGACAAAGCAGATCGTCGGCGTGAAGATCGGCGACGGCTACAAGATTTCGACGCGATATTACGTGGCGGGAACTGAGCCGAAAAAGGTCGAGGAAAAAGCGCCGCAAGTGCATCGCTGGCAGGTTGGCGAGTTGACGGGGTATGACCGCCGCAATCGGGAGTTTCAGGAGTTGGCGCGGCTTGGGCGGGGTGCGCGATGAGCGCCGCTGAACGGTTGATCGCACGCGTAACGCGCCGGGAGCCGGATTTCATCATTGGCGGTGCGGAGAATCCGTACCTGCTGCGCTGGTGGATCATCCCGCGCAATCGGTTCTTCAACGTCTACTTGCATTGCTTCAAACGCAGCGACGACGACCGGGCCCGGCATACGCATCCTTGGCTCTTCAATCTGAGCTGGCTGCTACGTAGCCGGTATCGCGAATGGTTCGGTGACGGCGCGGCCGACTTTGTTGATCGTAACGCGGGCGACGTCAAATTCCGGTGGGGCGCTGCGGCGCACCGCGTCGAGCTCACTGACGGCGACTGCTGGACTCTATTCGTAACTGGGCCGCGCGTGCGCGAGTGGGGATTCCTCTGTCCGACCGGTTTTATCCACTGGAAGAAATTCACGGCTGCCGGTGATCCCGGGCAAGTCGGGCGAGGATGCGATCAATGACCAACCCCCAAAACACAGACGGCTGGATCCCTTGGAGTGGCGGGGAATGTCCGATTGCGGATGGCATCGAGCACCAAGTGCAGTTTCGCGACGGCAGCTTCGGCCAAGATTACGAGGCGTCGACCTGGCACTGGCACCACGCCAACCATTCGAGCGACATCGTTGCGTACAGGGTGATCGAATGAGCTTCGGGAATCGTCTTCGCGTTGCGATCACGCAGCATCATGAAATCTCGCTGAGCGAATTCGCGCGGCGGACGGGATTTTCGCTACCGAACCTTTCTCACATCCTGACCGGCCAGCGCAAGCCAGGTCTCGACACGCTGATCGTGATTATCAATGCGCTGCCGGGCACGAACATCGGTTGGTTGATTACCGGAGAGCCGAAATGAGCGAAATCCAGACAGCATTTCAAGGTGAGTTGCAGCTCGCGGGCTGGAGCGAGACGCACAACGGCGGCTGCAAGGTCACGTTCTGGCTGCCCGACGCCGCCGAGCTCGAAGCCTTCCGCGCGCTGACTGTGCGCAAAGGAAATACTGCTGGCCATCGCTTTATGGCGGCACTCGTCGAGATCGGTGATGACGAACTTCCGGTGCAACCCGAGCAACCGGAAGACAAACAGAAGGGCGGTGCACTTGCGGAGCTGACCGGCCTGTGGCGCAACGATCCGAAGTTTTGGGAATGGTGCCGTTGCGAGTGCGAGGAAGACGCCGTTAGGATTATCCGCACAGTTTGCGGTGTCGTATCGTGCGCAGAACTCGACCACAACCCGGAAGCGGCACAGATTTTCCACGATAAGTTCCGCATCCCATTTTCGAAGTGGTTGCAGTTTGGGCAGAAGGCGGGAGGTTCGCAATGACCCCCAAAAAGCCCCTAGCAGTGCGCATCGCCGAAATCGCCGAGACCTATCAAGACGATGGGTTGATGCGTTGTGCGATCGAGGTTATCGATATGCATGATGAGCTGCGGCGCACCCGTTGGGACCGGGCGCGTGAATGGACGCTTCTTGTCTTCGTCAGTGCGTACATTCTGCGCACCGTATGGATCGAGGTCGCGAAATGCCTCTGACTCGCAAAAGCGACCTAAAGCCCCGCGCATGTCGCGTGTGCAAAAGCAATTTCGTCCCGGCGCGGTCGATGCAGTCCGCGTGCTCCGTTCCGTGCGCCGTAGCCTGGGCCAAAAAGCTCGCAGCGCAAAAGGCGGCGAGAGCGAACCGCGCCGAGCGAAAATCACTCCGCGAGGCGCTGGAGAAGGCGAAGACACGCGGCGCGCATTTGAAGGAGTTGCAGGCGGCGTTCAATGGTTGGGTGCGCGCAAGAGACGCGGGGCAGCCTTGCATCTCGTGTGGCCGGTTTGGCCAGGATATGCAAGCCGGGCATTACCGATCGGTTGGGTCGAGTGCCGCCACCCGCTTCATGCCAAATAATTGCTGGCTCCAATGTCGGCAATGCAATCTGTACCAGCATGGCTCGCCGATTTCTTATCGCATCAACCTCATCAAGCGAATCGGTTTGGAGGCGGTCGAGGAATTGGAGAAAGACCATCCGCCGCTGAAACTCACCTTGGCGGAGATATTGGAAATGAAAGCTTTTTACCGAGCAAAGGTTCGGGAGCTCAAGAAGGCGGCAATCAATCAACCTGAGATGGAGGTCGCATGAAGAAAATCTTTAAGTACCGCATTCCGTTTATGGAAGTCTCGACTATTGATTTGCCATGCGGAGCGGAAATTATCCGTATCGATGGCCTCGATGGAGCGCTTTGGGCGTGGGCGATTGTCGAGACGACGGCCCCGACTGAGGATCGCACGTTCTACCTGTTCAAGACCGGCGCAGAGATGCCTATCGACATCTTGCAGGAATATCGCTATCTGGGCTGTGGCGCCATTTTCGTGCAGATGGAACTGATGATGTACGTGTTCGAAAGGGCGCGGCCATGATCGCGGGTAACGCGCCGGATGTTATGGGCAGAGTCGTTATTGAGCCGCCGGAGATGTTGTTCGTGCAGTACATGCCGGTTCGCATGCCGGGGTCAGATATTCGCTTGCCGCCTAACCTGAAGTGCTTCTATCCCATGGTTGAGGTCGCATGCATGTTTGCGCATCCAGACGAACATGTTTATCTAACGGCCAAGCACCTTCATGTTGACCGCGACAGGTGCTTTAATCGACCCGGCTGGCATGCGGACGGTTTTGGCACCGACGATATTAACTATGTCTGGTGCGACCGCGCGCCTACGGAATTCTGCGTGCAGCCATTCGAATTGAGCGACGACTGCGACGAATCGATGGCACAGATGGAGGCGCAGGCCAAGTCAGAGAATATCTGTACCTACGGCGAACACACGTTGCTGCGACTGGACGGCACCGTTGTCCACCGGCCCCCGGCCCAGATCGAACCGGGTATGCGCACTTTCGCAAAGGTGTCGATATCGCGGAGTCGTTACAACCTACAGGGCAATGCACACAACTATCTATTCGACTACGAGTGGCTAATGGTGCCGCGCGCCGAGTCCCGCAACCATCCATCTATGGAGGCAGCATGACATTCCACTGGCCACAAATCACACTCATCATCCTCTGCTCGATCGGGCTTGGAATCGCCGCCGCAAGACACGGTAAGCCGCGCGGCCTGCATAGCGCCTGGTTTAAATGCTTCGATATCGCCGTGCTCGCGTGGCTGCTTTATGATGGCGGATTCTTTGGGGTGGTGGCATGAAAACCTGCGGCGATTGCGAATACTTCGACAGCTTCAACGACGATTGCCTGAATCGCAGCAGTCCGCGATTCCAGACGACTGGCGGCGATGAGGCTTGTGCGGCGTTCCATCCGGACACGACCAAGGTTCGGCAGTGTCTCGCGTGTGGTGCGCCGGCCGACTCCAACCATTGCGGGAGTTGAGATGAAAGGAGTCATTCGCCTGACACCGATTATCCCCGGCGAAATGCAGCCGGTCGTGTTCGTCGACGGAAAGATTCGCGAGGGATTCATCGGGGGAGGCGCGGCCGAGGGTCGTGGCTTTCCACAGTGGGCCAAGAAGATCTTCGCTGGGGACAAGGTTCACTGGTTCGGCGATGAGTATGCAGGGATGCGGCAGTCATTGTGCACCCGCGTACTAGCGACGGAAGCCGCGCTCTTCCTGCCTGGTAATTACCCGCGCTGCAAGTCGTGTGAGAAGGCGCTGGCGACGCAACGAAAACTTGGAGTGCGCACTTGACTTTCAACCGCCGCGATGACTGGGGTAACCGCGAATGGGAGCGCAGCCAATCAGCCGAAAGCGTAGCGATTCGCCGGCAAGAGGAAGAAATGTCGGCACGCGGAAGAACATGCATCGGTTGCGCAAGCTATATCGAGCGACGCGTGGCGGATATCTGCTACACGACTTGCAAGCTCGATGAGAAGAAATATTGGCTTGAGGATCATCGGTCAAGGCGCTGTGATTTGTATTCGGAAAGGGGATAGCAATGGAAAAGCCGCGCAATTGGTTGGATCACGTAATTTACAACTGGGTGCGCTGGTGCCGATCTGGGCCGGCGCCGGGGCCGCTGCCGCCTCAGTGCGGTTCGCTGGAGAGTGACTATATCCCGGAAGGGCTATGGGCCACGGACCCGGACGATAGGCCGCCCCCGCCGATCCACATCGACGACGCGCTCAAGGTGCAGCGCATCTATACGACGCTTTCCATCGTCGAGCGCCGCGTGGTGAAGGCCGAATACGTGGCCACCTACGAATCGAAGCGCTGGACACCCAACGGCCTGTGTTGCGCCGCCAGTTACGCCAATGTGACCGTGCAGGCATACGAAAGCATGATCTACCGCGCCCGCCAGCGCATCGCCTCGGAGTTCGAATGAAATTTGCTCGTGAGATTATAGAGTTGATGGCGCCGTACCCTGGCCGCGATTTCAAGATGCGTGAAATCATCCGCTACGTTGCACCGCAAGCATTGGGCCGCGAGCGGGCCGCAGTCAAAAAGAGCGTTCAGCGAGCAATCGCCGCCCTAGTTGACTGCGGCTCGGTGAAGCGCTGGCCGCCGCACGCGGTCAACGGTGCATCAACCTTGTATCAATGGCGCGAGGTGGTAGCAAATCAACCCGCCCCACCGGTGCCACAAAAAGCGGGACATGAACTTTCAGAAATATCGTGAAAACCGGGACGGAAACCGGTACATTTTGGGGGTAGCCAAGTTGCGCCCGCGAATAACGTGAGCGCGATATGGATGAAAAACCGACCGCAATATTGAGCGGATGCACGAGTCTCGTAACGTTGCCGTGAATGCCTTGAGTGAATAGTAAAGATGCGCGAAATACCTCTTACCCAAGGCAAATTTGCGCTAATCGACGACGAAGACTTCAATATATTGTCGGTGTGGAAATGGCACCTCAATAACGGATACGCGAGCAGCACCGCGTCCGCAGCGGAGCAGCGATCGGCAGGATCCGGAAAAGTAATTCGGATTTCGATGCATCGTGTTTTAGCTGGGCTATCGTACGACGATGTTCGTGTTGTTGATCATATCGATGGCAATAAGCTCAACAATCAACGCGCGAACCTCCGAGTCTGCTCGAACTCTCAGAACTTACAGAACCGCGGGGCGCAAGCCAATAATTCTTCCGGGTTTAAGGGTGTGACTTGGAATAAGCGCGATAGAAGGTGGCACGCGCGCATAAGTGTTGGGCCAAAGAATAAACACCTTGGCACATTCAGATCTGCGGCTGAAGCTGGCGAAGCATATCGAGCGGCAGCATTGCTGTTTCACGGCGAGTTCGCTTACCAACGCTAGATCATATGTTGAATATCAAGCCCCGCAGGTTCGCCGCGCGGGGCTTTGTTCGTTTACCGGTCATGATCCATGCCTACAGCCAGAGAAGAAAAGCTGCATGCATGGACGCACAGCGTCTTTGACTGGGCGGTAGATCGAGGCTACATCACACCACCATGGAGTCCATGCGATGTGATTCTGGTCCGCATGGAGGCCTATTTTAAAGCCGATATCGACCCGATCGATGCCGCCGACGCGGTGTTTGGGCCGAAGCATTAGCGATTTGCCGCCGGTAGCGGCAGCCTTCACGCATGATTCTGCTTACTGAGCCTCAAGAACCTCTTGGGGGTGATGGTGGAAGCGGGGTTAGTCGTGAGAGCGACAGCGCCACGGATTGACCCGTCAGCACATTGCCAAACGGCCTCTGTGCGTGGTGAGGCTTCACCTGCAACGGAACCACCGTAGTCCGCCCCGTCAAGCGCATCAGCCATATAACGGCGGCGATAGGGGATTCTCTCTTCAACACCGCGATCAAGGTGCCCGTAAAGTCGGGTGTGTAATTAATTGGTGCTCGCGTAGCGCTGCGCGGCCGGCCCCTCACGAAACGAGGGCTTTCCGCTTGGGGTTGTGGCAACGGTAGCCGGCCGGTCTCCAAAACCGTGCAGTGCTGGTTCGAATCCAGCACCCCATGCCGAGGGCTTTCAAGGAAGCGCACAGTACTTGCGCCGACGACTTTGTGCGCAGTCGCATGTCGGCGCGTTTCCTTGAGAGCCGGCAACGAGGCAAAAGAATATGCCGGAATCCGCTAGATAGCTCATGTACCGAGAAAAAATCCGTGGTGCCGGAATGATGACTTTGAGAAAGTCGCTCTGCGTCCATCGAGCATCAAAGCGCTATTTTCAGCGGATGCTGAAGAAGTGGATGGGCAATAATCGTTGTCCAGGACGCTTGAATGAAGCCGATTCAGACGTGACTAGCTGTAATCGCATCGCAGAAACGCTAAGAATGGCACATTCTGCGGAAGTTGAAAAGATTTACGAACGGCTGGCTCAAAATTCATGCATGGCATCGGGGAAAACTTTTGGTACTGAGCGGAATTTTGCGTCAGTCGAAGCCGATGCCAGCCATGAATTTGAATCAAGTGAGTGGATCAGCGAGGGCAATTCTAATTCCCTCGCTGAGATTGCCGTTTCCGCGCTTTAGCGCTTTAGCGACGCTAGCGGCATCAAGATAGACATTCACACGCTTTCCCCCCGTCATTTCTGGGGGGCGTCCGAGTGACGGCGGCGTTTCGCGGCGATCACGTGCCTCGCCGGGTCTTTCCCACTCGCCGCCCACTTTTTGGCGTGCGATGTATATCCAACGGGCATAATCAATCTTATTGAGCGCTTTTTCGGCGGCAGCTGCGGTGCGATGCGTGCTGATGATGTCGCCGAACGCATCCGAGTTAGGGTCGAAGGTCACTACGGCAAATTTAGACATTTTTATGCCTCAGATGCTTTTTATGGCGTGAATTGCTTCTTCAACCGCGTCGAAGACATCCTCCCAGCTATTCACTTCGCCGTCTTCTCCCACAAACGAGACTACATACCCACCTTCTTGTCTGGTGATTGCGGTATCGCCTGGACTGCATTGATTGGAAATAGTTTGGTCTTCATCCACGACAACGATTTCATGGCCTGCGTGTGCGATGCGAATGGTCATTTTGATTCCCCAGTGGGAGTCCCGGAGGGCCGGTGTTATTCGTCGTTTTGATGGTCTGCGGCGATGCGGGTGGGTGCGCCGTACATGGCTTCTACGAACTTCGGCTTGGTCTTTTCCGCGGCGAGGCGAGTCAAGCGGCTACGAAGAAAACCAAAGCTTTGCTCAGATAGTGCCTCGACTGCTGCTTCAGGAGTGGTGCTGCTGGTGAATTCAGCGCATTCGGTGAAGACCGCGAGCATCGGAAATTCGGCGGTAAGGGCTTGAAGTTTGGTCATTTCGTCTCTCCGGTTTGTTGTGGACCTCGCTGCATCCATGACTCTATTATATACACACAAAACAAGAATGCAAGATATTTGTGTGTATAAATATTAAAAATATTTGCTTGCTGCTTCGAGCAGCGCGCGCGCAATGACCGCAGTAGCGCTAGCTGCATAGCCGGATCGCTGCAGAGTATCGAGTGCTGCGGCGGCGTCGGGTTGCAGTGAGCCGCCCGGAAGCCGGCGACCGCCACGCTCACGCAGAGCAGATTCGGATTTTCGGACGCGTTGAGCGGCAGTGAAAGCGGGTGGAGTTTCGCGGCGATCACGAGCATCAAGATAGCGCTCCCACTCACCATCCGGCTTGCGGTGGGCGACATAAGCGCCCGGCGCGTCAGGTTGTGCTTTGATGGCTGCGCCCTCGCTGCGATGCGTGCTCACAATGTAGCCGAGCTCGCTGCTGTTAAGGTCGGCGATGATGACGGCAAATTTGGACATGGTGCTTCCTCCTTAATAAGGTCAATCGCCGATTTCGTGAGAAATTTCCAACCATTCGCCGTCACGCAACTGGGATGCGGCATCCTGCGCAGCGTGAACGTCGCGCGCGTTCAGATCGGCGCGGTTCAGTCTTGTATATTCAGCATAGTCATCGGCATCGAATGCCTGACCAGCCTCAACATAAAACTTGAAACCGCTGAAATCGGGAGTAGTCGTGACAGTGGTGTTGATCGAGACGTTGTTCATTTTAATCTCCGGTTGGTTGCGGGTTTTGCTGAACCCATGAATCTATTATATACGTTACGCGCGTAACGTCAAGATGTTTTTGCATTTAGAGGGCGCATGATCAAATCACTTCCCGGCATGGTGCTTCCCGCCGCCGACATTGATTACACCGACCTGAAAAAATTCGGGCGCGTGACCATCGATTACACGGCTAAGGGCGTTGAGATCGCCGTAGAGGGGTTTGAGTTCGCTGACGGCGGTAGTTGCCGGATTGTTTGCACAAAAGGCATGGCATGGGCGCGTGATGTGCTCGCTGCGGTCGTAGAGGCGGACCGCTTGATCCCCGGCGGTCACATGCGCGCCTCTGTAGATTAAGAAACCAAATCTCCTCCAGTTGGCGAGAGCCGCCGGATTGCCTGCCTAGAGCGGGCTTTTTTACAAGCGCAGCACCGGCGCATTTCAGCCGCTCCGCCCGCCTGGGCATAGGCTAATCATTGCGCCCGCTGCCCAGGCAAGCGCTGAGTGCCTGAAACAACCGGCGCAGCGCATCACGTGGCGCTCCTGGGGCCTCCCCAGGGAATGGCGGCGGGGATGCGCAGTTTCTGAGTAGATTTCTCCAACGTCGCCCGAGCCACAAGAAAATAATCACTCAAAGGCAAGCAATGGCGCAGCCAGATAAAGCGGCGCCGGACTGGGAGCGGATCGAAGCCGACTACCGGGTCGGCATCTTATCCATACGCGAGATCGCCGCATCGCAAGGCATTACCGATACCGCAATCCGCAAGCGTGCCAAGCGTGACGGATGGGTTCGAGACCTTGCCGCAAAGGTACAGGCCAAGGCAGACGCACTGGTTCGCACCGCAGAGGTTCGCAGCAAGGTTCGCACAGAAGGTGCGATCCCGGAGCGCGAACTGATCGACGCGGGGGCCGAGACTGTTGCGACGGTCAAACTCACCCAGCGCAAAGATATCGCCCGTGCCAGAACGCTTGCGATGTCGCTGCTTGCCGAGTTGGAAGCTGAAACGGGAAGCATTGACTTGTTCCACGAACTGGGCGAAATGCTCAGGGCCGAGGATGACAAGGGACAAGACAAGCGCAACGACCTGTATCAGAAGGTCATTTCCAGTGCTGGCCGAATCGACAGCATGAAGAAGATGGCCGACACGATTAAGGTGCTGGTCGCTCTCGAACGTGAGGCATACGGCATCGCTGAGGCGGCGGCGCAGCCTGTCAAAGACAACGCGCAACTTCTAAAGGAGATTGCGGCTCACCTCCCCGACTGATGGCACTCAACCTGCAAACACAGCGTGAATTGGCCCGCTGGTACAAGTTGATTGACCATCCGGTGCAGACGGAACTGATTCATGCCGTAGAGAACGGCGTTCGCTTCCCGGTTGTTCCTGCTGGCCGGCGATCAGGCAAAACTGAACGAGCCAAGCGCTTCGTTGCCAAGATGGCGATGAAGAATGCCGGCGAGATGTACTTCATTGCCGCGCCTACCAGAGATCAGGTAAAAAAGATCTACTGGGCGGACATGAAGAAGCTGTGCCTGACGAGCCTATGTTCCAAGGCGCCGTCCGAGACAGAGCTCACGATCTATCTGGACAACGGCACGCAGGTTCAACTGATCGGCCTGGATCGTCCGGAGCGCATCGAAGGCGTGTTCTGGTCGGGTGGCGTGATTGACGAAATCGCCGACGTGAAAGCTGAAGCGTGGGAGGCGAACATCCGTCCTGCGTTGGACACGTTCAATCCTACTCGCCCTGAATACAAGGCATGGTGCTGGCTCATCGGCGTTCCTGACGGGCTGAATCACTATTACGACATGGCGCAGTACGCCGAGTCGGGCAACGATCCGGACTGGAAGCTATTCCACTGGAAGAGTGCGGAAATCCTGCCGGCTGACACGATCGCCGCGGCAAAGCGCCAGATGTCGGCCAAGCAGTACAAACAGGAATACGAGGCTAGCTTTGAGGGTGCAACGGGCCGCATCTACGAGGATTACGACCGCACAAACCACACGGACGCGCGCATTCAGCCGCACGAACAGTTGCTGTGGATGCATGACCAGAACTTTACGCCGCTGTCCTCCGCGATTGGCGTGCGGCGCGACAACGGGCTTTATCTGCTCGATGAAATCGTTTTGACGAGCGCCATTTCCAAGCAATCGGCCATGGAGTTTGTCGAGAAGTTTGTCAATCACCAGAATCGCGAAGTGCTGATCTATGGCGATCCTGCTGGGCGAGCTGGTGAGAAACACGGTCACGCATCGGATTACACCGATATCGAAGGCGTGCTGAAGGCGCATAACTGGCGGTTCGTGCGCAAGGTCAAGCCTGCTGCGCCGGCCATCAAGGATCGGCAGAACGCGGTGCGCACGAAGATTCGCACCGCAGACGGCATGCGCAGCCTGTTCGTCAATCCGACGACCGCTAAGTGGTGCGACAAAGGTCTGGCAACGGTCCAGTTGCAGGAAGGATCGACGTTTCAGGAAGACCAAAAGAACAAGTACCAGCACATTACGACCGCCATCGGGTATTGCGTGGACGTCGAATGGCCGAGCATTAAGGGTATTGCGACGCATGGTGCCCACGTTCCACACATGATTCGATAACGGCCGTGCGCGGCTTCCGACACGCCAATGTTCAAGACCCTCCAAAAAACGTTCAATCAGGACAAGGATTTCCCGGAGCGCGCATTCCGAATCCAGGTCCTTCAGCGCGTCCTGGCAGGCACGCTGTACGACGAACTCCAGCACGCATTCGGCAAAGAGAAGAACGACGCCGAGGAATACATCCCTCTACGTGAGCGCCGGCCGAGCGTCCGCTCGAATCTGTGCCGCACGGTAGTTGACGATTCGGTCTCGCTGCTGTTCTCCGAAGCGCATTTCCCTTCGGTTGAGCTCAAGGACGAGGGTCAGAAGAAAGCGCTTCAGAAGCTGATCAAAGAGTCTGCGTTGAATCAGGTGATGATTGATGCAGCCACGCACGGAAGCGTGGGCAGCGCGGCCATCCTGTTCAAGGTACTGAGCAAGCGCGTGTTCTTCGAGGTGATGGATACATCGTATCTCACGCCGACATGGAACCCGAAGGCACCTGACACGCTGCAAGCCGTCACGGAACTGTACAAGGTCTCAGGCGCAAGCCTCCGAGCGACCGGTTACACGATTGCCGACGATGATCTGAAGGCCGATTTCTGGTTCCAGCGCGTGTGGGATCAGGCTGCTGAAACATGGTTCACGCCATGGAAGGTGGCTGAGGCCAAACTGAAGCCGGTTGTTCCCAAGCCTGACAAGAAGCGCACGGTCAAGCATGACTTAGGCTTCGTGCCGGTCGTATGGATCAAGAATCTGCCAGGCGGCGACGCCATCGATGGACTTCCGACGTTCCCGAACGAAGCGATCGAGACGCAGATCGAGATCGACTATCAGCTGTCGCAAGCTGGGCGAGGACTGAAGTACACGTCCGACCCGACGCTGCTCATCAAAGAGCCTTTGTTTGGCAACAAAGGCGCGACCGTGAAGGGTGCTGCCAATGCGCTGATCGTCAGCGAGCAAGGCGATGCCAAGCTGCTGGAGATCAACGGCACAGGCGCTGCTGCCGTCCTCGAATACGTCAAGCATCTGCGCGAGATAGCGCTAGAAACGATGCACGGCAATCAGACGAGCCCCGAAAAGATGGCCACGGCTCAGTCCGGCCGCGCGATGGAGATCATGCAGGGAGCGCTGATCAATCTCGCTGACCGGTTGCGCATCAGCTACGGCGAGGGCGCGCTGCTCGAACTCATTTGCATGATCGCCAAAGCGTCTCAGGCTTTCGCGCTCGTGTTCAAGGATGGCGAGAAGGTCGGCAAGATCGATCACAAACAGGGCATTTCATTGCGCTGGCCCGAGTGGTTCCCGCCAACGATGTCGGACATGCAGATGGAGGCGAATACGCTTCATCAACTCTGCAATGCCGGCCTGTTGAGCCGCGAAACGGCGATCAAGGTTCTGGCTGCGAAATACGACATTGAGAACCCCGCCGCTGAGAAGCTGCTTGCAGATGCGGACATGGCCGAGCGGAATGCAGCCGCGCAGGTCCAGGCGAAGATCGCCGAGTAAATAATTCCCGCATTACCCCGGCTCGATGCCGGATATCAACTACAGCCGCTCGATGCGGCTATTTCTATTTGTGAGGGCTAGATGCCTACCCTGTTGCGCCAAATGATGATGCAGAACCGCTTGATGTCGCCAGAAGGCGACGATGCCACGCACGTGGCGCCGACAGCGCCTGTGGTTCCGGTTCAAGGCAAGGAAACGTTCTCCCGCGAATACGTGCAGGAATTGCGGCAAGAAAACGCCACATACCGCACGCGCGCCAACGAAGCCGAGAAGAAGGCTCAGGAAGCCGTCGACAAAGCGACGCTCGCGCAGACCGAAGCCGAAGCCCGTGCGACGAAAGCCGCAACGGATGCAGATGCCAAGGTCAAGGAAACGCACACGGCCGCCGAGCAACGCATCATTCGGGCCGAACTCAAGGCCGAAGCCATCAAGGCTGGCATGGTTGATCTGGACGGGCTGAAACTGGCCGATCTGTCGACCGTGAAGCTTGACGAGAAGGGCGAAGTGGTGGGTGCCGAAGACATGCTCAAGGCACTGAAAGAAGCCAAGCCGTATCTCTTCAAGGAAGCATCGAGCAGCAGCAGCATCGATCCGGTCCCTCCCAAGGAAAAGCCGAAGCCATTCGACGCCAAGACCGCAACGGATGCCGAACTTCAGGCAAAAGCGCGCGAACTCGGCGTGAAGATCAAAACGCATTAAGCCGTACCCGCACTACCCCGTGAGTCCTGACGACGAGGGGAAAGCAATCGATTCCCCCCTTCATTCCTCGTTTTAACAGGACTCACGCTATGTCTATCAATAACCTCCCGGCCGCGCTGCAAAGCGTGATCCAAACGGGCCTGCTTGAACATCAGTTCAACCTGCCGCTCAAAGCCAAACTCGGCTTCCGTGACATCGCCGATCGCGAGCCGTTCACGGCCAACATCGGTGAAACCATCACCAAGACCCGCACGGGCTTGCTGCCGGCGAACACCACGCCGATGTCGCCCGCTGCCAATAGCGACATCACCAGTGGACTGACCCCGCAGAACTACTCGGTCGAGCAGTATGTGCTGGCGATCGCGCAGTACGCAGCGAACATGCAGATCAACATCGTGACCCAAAAGGTTGCGATTGCCGATCTGTATCTGCGCAACGCGTACACGCTTGGCGAACAAGCATTCCGCTCGGTCGATACGCTCGCGCAGCAAACGCTGTTCAACACGTATCTCGGCGGCAACACGCGCGTTCGTGTGACGCTGGGCTCGACGGGGCCGACGATCTCGGTCGATGACATCCGCGGTTTCCAGAACACGTTCAACACGCTCGGCCAGGTGGTGCCGGTGTCGAGCTCGTTCCCGGTAAACGTGACGGTGGGCAGCGACATTTACTCGCTGACCGGTTCATCTGCTGACGGCTCGAACGTGTCGACATCGCCTGGCGGTGTGTCGGGCACGCTGACGTTCTCGACGAACGTCACGGTGGCAGACGGTACGCTGGCTCAGCCGGTCGTGTCTGCGGTCGCGCCGTACGTACTGCGTCCCAGCACGTCGAGTGGCAATGTGATGGCTGCAACCACGGCCGCCATCTCGTCGTCCAGCGACATCAACAACGGCAAGTTGACGATGAACATGATCCTGAACGCGAAGGCCACGATGTCGGCCAACGGCGTTCCGGTGGGCAACAGCTCGGGCATGTACAACCTGTACATCGATCCGATTCAGGCGACCGGATTGTATAGCGACCCGGCGTTCCAGCAATTCTTCCGCGGTCAGGTGACGACTGAAGAGTATCGGCGCGGCATCATCGCCGAAATGCTCGGCGTGCGCTTGCAGGAAACGAATCTAAACCCGGTTCAGACTTTGTCTGGTGTGGGTACGGTTCGCCGCGCGTTGCTGTGCGGTCAAGGCGCGCTGGTCGAGGGCGAGTTCACCAACACGGCATACGCCGAAGCGCTGGCGACGGTGGACAAAGACGAACTGATCACCATCGTGGAAGGCATCGCGCACGTGACGCGCGAACCGCTGGATGCGCTCAAGCAGGTGGTGACGCAGACGTGGTCGTACATCGGCGGCTTTGTTGTGCCCAGCGATATCACCACCACCGCAGCGACCGTGCCGACGGCCAACAGTTCCGCTTTCAAACGGGGCATACTCTTAGAGTCTTTGTAATCTGATTTAGGGTTACAATTAAAGGGCTTGGATAGGGGGCACCCGACAAGCTGGTTTGACCGCCAGTTTCCAAGCACTTCAACGGTCTCCTCTAGTCAAGGAAAGCATGAAAACCATCACACTTGAACCGTGTGCCGAAGAAAAACGGTGCCCGCGTTGCGAACAAACCAAGATTGCCGCGGGGAATTTCTACAAGACCAAGAATCGCGCTGGAAAACCTGTGTGGGCTGGGTATTGCATTCCGTGCACGAAAGAAAAAGTCATTGCGTGGCAAAAGGCTAATCCAGAAAAGAAAGCCGCGCAGGATCGCAAGCAGGGTCTAAAGCCCGAAGCAAAAGCCAAACATGCCGTCCGCTCCAAGGAGCGCCACGCTGCGGACCCATCGATAGCCGCCCGGCGCATGCGGAAATGGGCGGAAGCCAACCGGGAGCACGCCAATGCATATTGGAAAAGTTGGCGTCAGGCGAACCCGGAAAAACATAAGGCGCATCAGCAGAAGCATTACTGGACAAAGCCCGGGCGCCGAGAACGCTGCATGGATCACTCGCGCCTTTACCACGCGTTCACAAAAGATCGCGCGATCTATGACGATGATGGCCACAAGCTAGGCCACGACGCATGGGAAGCTATTCTCCATGTCTTCGGTCACAAGTGCTGCTACTGCGGTGAGCCCGGCCGAATGACCATTGAGCACATCACGCCATTTGCGCGAGGCGGCAGAAACAAGGCTGGAAACATTGCGCCAGCATGCTTGAAGTGCAATCTGAAAAAGAAGCACAAGACTGCAGAAGAATTCTCACCCGACAGGGCGGCAGAGATTCATCGATTGGCGATGATTCCGTTCGCGTTGCCGAAGGCAGCTTAAGCCGTAACCGAATATTTTGAGAGCCGCCCACTAAGGCGGCTTTTTTATTGCCCAAATTCAGGAGGCCCGAATGGCCGAGTCAAAGAAAGCAGCGCCAGCCGAGCAGCCAGAATTCCGCAATGTCGTCGTGTTGGTGAAGAACCACGGTATCACCAAGCATGGCCGCTCACACGCGTTCTATGCCGCCGGAACCGAGTTTGACCCGGTCAAAGATGCCGCAATCGTCTTCGCTCTGGCGCAATCCGGTGCAATTATTGAGCATCAGTAATGGCGTTCGTTCCGTACGTTTTCACTGACGCGCAGTTGACCGATGTCCGGCGCTTTTGCGGCTACCCGGCGATGGGAGACGGAAATGTCGTGTTCCCGTTTCCGTGGATCATGCGTCAATACCTCGCGCTTGAATATCGTCTGCAGCACATGAGCGCCAATGAGGGCGCCGTAGTCGCGAATACGTATCTAACGAACCTGTACACGCTGGAGTCTGCGATCCCAGGGACAAGCGCGAACCTCGATACATCCGTCGCTGCGGTATGGACTCACAACCCCCGCGAGCAAGAAGACCGTGATCGCCTATTCGACTCATGGCGCCGCCGGCTGTGCAACTTCCTCGGCGTTCCTCCCGGCCCGAACTTCGGCGGTCCTTCAAATTCATTGGTGGTTTGATGACGGTCATCTGTTTTGACGGAAAGACCTTGGCTGCCGATCGGCAATGCGAAATGAATGGCGGCAAGTTCGCCATGAAGAAAATCGGAGCGCTCCCTGACGGGACCCTCATCGGCACCGCAGGCGACACGAATCGTGCGCTCGTTATGTACGCATGGGCTGCAAATGGCTTCGTGCCGGGTGATCTTCCTGCAGTTATTGGCGACGAATTTGCGCGGATGCTTGTCGTGCGCCCAGATGGTATTCCGTTTGTGTATGCGAACAGCGACCAAGGCATTCTGTTCGCTGGGAAGCATGTAGCGATCGGCAGTGGGCAAGACTATGCAATGACTGCGATGCACCTCGGCCTCGATGCTTACGCTGCTTGTCAGGTGGCTTGCGATTTGTGTTCGTCGTGTGGCATGGGCATCGACGCTATGGAGCTGTGATATGAATGGCGAGTTCCTGCAGTCGAAAATCTATTACGGCTACGCTAAATCGGCCCAATACATCGGCACCGCGTTCAACCAGTTCCGCCCGACCACGCCGATAAACCCGTTCGCATCCGGCCCGATAGCCACGCTCCTTGCCAGCTTCAACGCGCAGGACATGAAGTACAGCAAGCCCAATCCGTACGCCAAGCCGCTGTGGTATGCGCTGGTGGACGGCACGCAGACGGCTGTCGGCGACTATCTGCAAAGCGCAGATCAGATGTTTTTCATCGCAGCAATGCAGCCCCTGCTGCCGATCCTGGCGGTGCAGTGCACGAACACGCTGAATATCTATCGGCCGCAGCAGCAGACGTTGCCGGGCGCCAATCCTTACGGTGGCACGGTCGACGAAAACCAGACCGAGTTGATGACGGCGTGGCCGGCTTCTGTTCTGCAGGGTGCGAAGGGCGAGAAGGATGGCGCGGTGCTGCCCGGCGACGTTCGGCTGCCATGGTGGGCGATCCTGTTGCCGGCGTTCCCCGGTGTCACGTTGCGCAGCGCTGACATCATCACCGACGATATCGATCGGCGGTTCATCATCAGCAGCGCGGAAAAAACTGACCTCGGGTGGAGAATCACCGCGATGCAGGCCGAGACATGAGCGATATTTCCGACGTCCTCAATGTTCTCACCGCGCAATGCAGCGCCTTCGTCTATCCCAATGGCACGAGCCAGCCGTCCGTGTGCGGCTCGATGGTCAAGGTCTATCCCGGCTGGCCGACGGCATCCTCGCTCGACCAGGATCTGCAGGCGGGCACGGTCAACGTGAGTATTTTCCCGGCCGGGCAGGAGCGCAATACGACGCGGTATCGACCCAAGCAAAGCGTGATGTCGGTTGCAGCAGCAACGATAACCCTCGTGTCCGCCGGCTCGACGCTCACGGTCGGCGGCGCAATGCCTTCACCCTTCACGCTGCATAACGTCGCCGCGCTGATCGCGGGGCAGGCTTTCATCTACCCGGTGCAGGCGAGCGACACGCTGACCTCGATCGCGACCGGCCTCAGCGCACTGATCGCCGCGAAGTATCCCGGCACGGTCAATTCTGGCACAGTGATCACGCTGCCTGCCGGTGTCCGCGTAACAGCCGCACGCGTGGGCACGTCAGGCCAGATCTCCACCGAATGGGAGCGGCAAGACCAGCGTATCCAGATCACCGTCTGGGCGCCGGACCCGACCACGCGCACCGCAGTATCGGCCGCGATCAAGACCGCTTTCGCGCAGATATCGAATCTCACGATGCCAGATGGCTACGGTTCGAACATCAAGCCGGCCGGAAGCCTGCTGTCAGACGTGCTGGAGAAGGCCAAAACGTATCGGCGCGATCTGTTCTACCTCGTCGAATACGCCACCACCGTGACGCAGCAGATTGCCACCGTGGTTGCTGCAGAACTCATTTTTGAAGACATGCAGGGCGATCCGCTCGCCTCGCGAACCTATTAGGAGCCGACATGGCTGAAGAAACTGTTGTGACGGCCCCGAAAGTGGCAAAGCCCGATTTCATGCTCGTCGTGGTGCATCCGTTTGGCGAGTATCGCCGCGGCGATCCGATTTCGGATGCTGGCGAGATTCAAGCTGTCATGGATGGCGAAAACAAACATCACGTGCATCGCGTAGCTCCGCAGTAATTCCCCCTTATTCCAGTTTGCCTAGCCACCTTCGGGTGGCTTTTTCGTTTGGAGTTACGCAATGCCGATTTACCAATCAGGCAGTTTGAATCTCGCCGGCCAATTGCCGCCGGGCGCATATGTCCAGGTGGTCGCACCGCCTGCCGTCGTTCAAGGTGTCGCCAGCAATGGCCTCGGCGAGGTCGGTGTCGCTTCGTGGGGTCCGGTCAATAGCGCCTATGGCGTGGGTTCGCCGCAGATCGCCGGTCTCATGCTCGGTCCCGTGAACGCCCGCAAGTACGACCTCGCGACCGCGATGGCGATCAACTTCATGCTCGGCCAGACGAACAACACGGCTGTGCGCGTGACTGACGGAACAGACACCGCAGCGACATCCGCGCTGAAAGATGGCTCAGCCGCGACCGGCGCGACGCTTACGGGCTTCTATACCGGCGTGGTCGGTAACACGCTCACCGCGACGCTCGCCAACGGAACGAAGCCGGCGACGTTCAAATGCACGGTTGCATTGCCCGGTTTCCTGTCGGAGATTTACGACAACCTTGGCGTGGGCGTGATCCTCGGCACCGTCGTTCCGGGCACAGGCTACACCTCGGTTCCGGCTGTCGCGACGAGCGCACCGCAAACCGCGGGCGGCGTTCAGGCGATCGTTCAGGCTACCTTGAAAGTCCTGTCCGCGAATATCACGGGCGGCGGTGGATCGGGCGGCAGCGGCTATGTGACCGCTGACACGATCACGCTGGCCAATGGCGTCGTGCTGACGGTCACGGCAGCCTCCGGCATCATCACCGCTCTGACGGTCACGAATGCCGGCTCACTCGGCGGCGGTACAGCGCCCGTGGCCGGCAACACCCAAATCCAGACGTCCGGTGTCGGTGTTGGCGCCATCATCAACCTCGTGTGGGGCCTCGGCACGCCGCTCGTGGTGCAGCCGGGCTCTGGCTACACCACGGCCACCGCGACGCTCACAGGTGGCGGCGCAGGCACTCCGGGCACGATCGCTCTCGGCGTGGGCTGCTGGACGAATCTCGTCAGTGCCATCAACAACGGTCAATCTGGCGTTCGTGGTCCGTCGCAAATCGTGGTGGCGACCGTCGGCACGTCCGCGGCAGCCCCGGCGCTCGCGACCTACGCCTTCTCAGGCGGCACCGATGGCGCGGCAGGCGTGGTCGACGCAACGCTGGTTGGCACCAACGCAACGCCGCCGACCGGCATGTACGCGCTGCAAAACGCGAACGTGCTGACGATGAACCTGATCGACCACTCGACGCCGTCGCAGTGGAGCACGATGGCGCAGTTCGGCATCACCTACGGCATCTTCGGCGCGGGTCAAGCCGCGGTCGGCTCGTCAGTGGCTAGCACCGCTTCACTGCTCGCATCAGCAGGCGTCGACAACTACAGCTTCAAGGATCTGGTCGGCGATTGGGTGTACTGGCAGGACACCGTCAACAACGTGCAGCGCCTGCTTGGACCGGCAACCTTCTGGGCGGCGATGCGCGCGAACCTCGCACCGAACCAGTCGACGCTCAATAAACCCGTCAACGGCATCATCGGCACGCAACGTTCCGTCCAGAACCTGCTATATGCCGACTCCGAAGCGCTGGCCGCCGTTCAAGGGCGCCTCGACTATCTGGCGAACCCGGCACCGGGCGGCAACTACTTCGCCTTCCAGACGGATATGAACTGCTCGACGTACGCGGCGACGAATTCGGAAGCCTACACGTCGATGACGAACTTCCTAGCGCTGACACTCGCGTCGAACTTCGGCTGGGTGGTGGGTAATCCGCAGACGACCGACTTGCGCGGCGATGTGAATGACGCCATCACCGGGTTCCTCATGAACCTCTGGCTGAACCTAGGGTACATCGGCAACGTGAATGCGCCGACGCAGGTTCCGTTCTCGGTCCAGACGAACGCCGCGAACAACCCGAGCAGCCAGGTCGCACTCGGCTTGATGCAGACGCTCGTCAAGGTCACATACCTGTCGATCGTGCGCGTGTTCGTGATCTCGCTGCAAGGCGGCGGCACCGTGAACGTGACGGTCCAGCCCGGTTAATCGATCCCTTCTGTATCCCTAAGCCCGCCGCGCGCGGGCTTTTCCTTTTTTGGAGCCGCACATCGTGGGCGATAACAGTTTTAACATCGGCCGTGACGGATCACAGATTACGATCTTCGATTCCGTCGCAGGGCAAGTCAATTTCAACGGCACGATTTCCTTCGACGCGAAGGCGCGCACGAAAGAACTCGAAAGCGAAACGATCACCGGCAACACGATCTTTCGCAATGTGCCCAATGGTCACGAAGGCACCTTCGAGTTCGACCGGCAGGATTCGAGCGTGGAAGCCTATTTCACGCAGGCCGAAGCGAACTTTTACGCTGGCCTCCCGCCTCCGACCGCCGCCATCACGCAGACCATCAACGAATTGGATGGGTCGATCACGCAGTTCCAATATACCGGCGTGCAATTGAAGTTGACCGACGCCGGCACGTGGAAAGGGCTGGACAAGATCAACCCCAAAGTCGGCTGGCGCGCATCGAAGAAGATCCCGCTGACGATCGGAGTCTGATTCGATGACGAAAGTTACCGTAAATCGGACTCAGACCCCGACCGAGCAACTGATCGCGCGGGCCACCCAGGAAGCGGAGGTCGTCGACGCAAACGGCCGCAAGATCGTGCTGCGCAAGCCGGGCGCGCTGGCTCAGTTTCGGCTCGCCGAAGCGGTCGGCAACTCGTCAACGAATCAGGGTTATATGGCTATGGTCATGCCGCTGATCTTCGTCGCATCGATCGACGGCATCATCGTGCCTCCGCTGGAGCAGAAGAAACATGTGGAAGCGCTGATCGTTCGGCTGGACGATGAAGGCGTCGCGGCAGTGCACAAAGGCGTGTACGAACACTTCGGCGAATCCACGGCGGAGGCCGACCGCGAAGAACTAAAAAAATCGTAACGTCGGCGCCGATTCGCGAGGCGTTATGGCTTGTCTCGCACGGCGTTGACCTCGATTTGGCATTCAGTTTGGACGATGTAACCCGGGCCGCTTACTCAATCATCTTTTCCGAGATCGAAGGGCAGAAGTTTGATTTCGAGACGATGAGTTTCAGGAAGCAAGAATGAAAGAATTCGGGAGTATGGCCAAGTTCGCCGAGCATCTGGTGATGCTGTCGGCTGGCGGATTTGTGTTGGCGATGCACAGTGGCATGAGTGCCGTTGGCGCGCTCGTTGAAGCGCGTGCGAAAGAAGAGATCGGCGAATACCAGCCGGCAGTTGGTCCGTTTCAGGCGTGGCCGGAGTTGGCGCAAGCCACGAAAGACGACCGGGTGCGTCAAGGTTATTCGGAAAACGATCCGTTGCTACGTACGGGCGAGTTGCGCGACTCAATCAGCCATGAATCGGCGGGTTTGGAAGTCGCAATCGGCTCGACAAGCGACGTGATGGTCTATCACGAGTTCGGTACCAGCAAGATGCCAGCGCGGCCGGTTCTCGGCACGGCTGCATTCAGCAGCAAGGACAAGATCATGGAGATCTTGGGGAGGGCGGCGGTGATAGGGCTGGCAGGCGGGCATGTGTTGCCTGACCAGATCCGTGTGTCCCACATCACGAACCCGTGATGAAGTGCCAGAAGAACAGGCCCATGAAGATCAGCAGTGCGCCTGACACAGCCATCACGACGACGCCGAACCAGATCAGCCAGAGTCCTTCCCAGAGCTTTAGCTGGTTCGGTCCTCGATCGGCCACGGTTCTAGGCTTTATCCGCCGGACGCGCGGGTATTGAACGAACGAAACCCGGTCTGCCAACCATTCTTGAGCGCGGGAAAAGGAATTTTGCATGGCTAATAGGCCTCCTTACGTCGGCGGCATCTATGCCATTAGAAACCTAGTCGACGGGAAATTATACGTCGGCTCCGCAAGTTGCATTGAAAGGCGCAGAAAAGATCACTTTAGGATGCTGCGAGGCGGCTACCACGTCAATAAGCACCTTCAGTCGGGATGGCTTAAACATGGCGGCGAAGCTTTCGCATTCGAGATACTTGAGGTGGTTGAGGATCCGAGCCGTTTGATTGAAAGAGAGCAGCACTACATCGATTACTTCGCCGCGTGCGACCCGGCGAATGGCTACAACCGGCGCGCTATCGCTCATAGCAACTTAGGGATGAAGTTTTGCCCCGAAGCTGTCGAGCGCATAAGGCAGAGTCAGTTAGGCAAAAGCCTTTCAGAAGCGCATAAGCAGGCGATCGGTGATTCGCAAAGAGGAAAGGCCAAATCCCCTGACGCTGGGCCGAAAATCAGTGCCGCGAAGCGTGGGATAAAGCGCCCAGGTGAATGGTCTGGGCGCATGGCTATATCGCTTCGGAAGTTCAGCGAAGAAGAAATTGGGCGCATGCACGAAATGCGAAATGCAGGGCTCAGTTATGAGCGGATCGCAAAAGAGTTCGGTTGCGTGGTTTCGACGGCGCACCGTGTAATCACGAAGCGCGGACTTGCATATAGGCAACAAAATGGCATTTGAGGCCTATCGTGTCGCGGTAAAACTTTCGCTGGTCGAAACCGTGTCTGCGGGCCTGCTCGGGCTCTCGCGCCACTTCATGGCAGCGAACAAAAACGCGCAGCAACTCCAGCGCAGTATAGGCCAAATCCAGAAGCTCATGATGGCCGGGGGCGCCATGGTGGGCGTGGGCGTTTTCGGGCTGAAGGCACTGCAGGCGCCGCTTGACGAAGCGAAGCGGTTCCAGACCGAACTCGCCAAATTCTCGCTCTATGGACTGGGCGAAAAGACGAACAACGAAGCGGCGCAATTCGCGAAAGCGATGAACGTCATGGGCTCGTCGGCGACTGAGAACATGAAGCTGATGACGGAGGCTCAGGGCGTCTTCCGGGAATCAGGATTGGGCGGATCGGCCGCACTTGAGGGCGCCAAGCTGGCGGCTCCGGTGCTCGCCAAGATCGCGTTCGCCACGTCTTCTATGGACGAGGACTCGAAGGCCAAATACCGCACGTCCTCGATGGACATGCTGCGCTTCATTGAAATGCGCGGTGGACTCAAATCACCGACCGACTTCAACCGGATCGCGGACGAAGGCTGGAAAGCCATGCGCTCGTCGGGCGGCAACGTCGACTGGTCGCAATATCGCCAGTTCATGGCGCGCGGCGGCGTCGCGGCACAGGGCCTATCAGACGAAGCGCTGTTCGGCAAGCTTGAGCCGGTCATCGGTGAGATGAAGGGCAGCACAGCAGGCTTCTCGCTGCGCACCGCCTATAACCGACTGAACGGCATCATCCGTTTGCCGAATCAGGTCGCGCACGAACTCGCAAATTCGGGTGTGTGGGATAACAAACAGATCGATTGGAATAGCCAGGGCGGCATCAAGTCGTTCAAGGGCAATCCTCTCGTCAACCAGGCGCAGTTCGCGAGCGATCCGGTCGAGTTCTACGAGAAAACGATCAAGCCCATGTACGCGAAGCTCGGCATCGCCAGCCAAGCGCAGATCTCGCGCGAAAACGCGATGATCTTCGGCAGTACAGGTGGCGCGATGTTCTCGCTGATCGACCGGCAGTTGCCGAATATCCACGCTTCCGTGGAAGCTCAGCGCAAGACGCTCGGGATCGATGCGTCGGTGAAAGCCGCAGGCGGCACGCTGGACGGAAAGGAAGTGGATCTGCATGCGAAGTGGGCAAACCTGATGCTGCAGTTGGGTGACTCCGTTTTGCCGCTCGCAATCCGTGGTATCACAGCACTGATCAGCACGATCAAGGGCATCACGCAGTTCGCCAAGGACAACCCCGGCCTGACAAAGTTTCTCGTACAAGGTCTCGCGATCTTTTCGGTGTTGTCGATCGCGGCTGGCGGCATTCTGCTGTTCCGCGGCGCGTTGCTCGCGATGTCGGTCGCCATGAGATTCACGGCCCCACTGTATTGGCTGGGCTTCACCTTCGGACGCGTCGCCGGCATCGCGGTTGGCGCGTTCCGGATGCTCGCTCCTGCGATCATGTGGGTGGGCCGCGCGCTGCTGATGAACCCGATTGGCCTCACGCTGACGGCGATCGCTGGCGCTGCGTATTTGATCTATCGCAACTGGGATGTGATTGGACCGAAGGTGAAAGCTGTGTGGTCCGGTATCCAAACTGCATTTGGCGCCTTGGTCGACTGGTTCTCGTCCAAGTGGGCGTGGTTCCGTAGCCTGCTGCCGGGCGGCGGAACCACCCAGGATCCTAGCGCCGCCCCGAGAGGGAATGGCCCGCTAGGAGGTGCACCCGCATTCGCAACCAAAGGCAAAAACGACGGGCTCGTCCATACCACGATCAACATCGACGGCAAGAAAGTAGCCCAAGCCGTGACTCCGTACATCGCGCAACAAACTGGACTCTCCACTAGCACGGGCGGCGTCGACACTGGCGTAAGTCTGCCGATGCCGGGACTGAAATACTGATATGACGACACTCACGCTGGGCGATTTCGTCTTTCAGGACATGGAGGTCCCCGAGTCCATCGGGTTCGGTGGCGATCAGCGGCTCGCGATCAAGAAGATGATCGGCGGGGTGCGCGACATTCAGGCATTGGGACCGGATCCCCGTCCACTCGAATGGTCGGGGATCTTTTTCCCGACGCAAGATGGCCAATCGGCGCTTGATCGCGCGCTGACGCTCGAAGGCATGAAGAACGCGGCGCAGCCTATCGCGCTGTCGTGGGATGAGCTGTATCTGATGGTCTACATCAGGACGTTCGAGCCGGATTACCGGTTCGGCCGCATCCCGTACAAGATCGTTTGCGAGGTGCTGCAGGATCTCACGGCGCCCGTGTATGGGGATGCCGGCCCCGATGCGGACGATCTAATCAATGGCGATCTGAATTCGGCGAATTCGCTGACGTCGAGCATTGGCGACAGCACGTTGTCCGGCCTCATGGGTACCGTATCGAGCGCGGTCGGTTCGGTGTCCACCTTTGTTGGCGCGTCGCTGAGCACGGTCGCGTCCGTCCTGCAGCCGATCAACGCTGCGGCCCAGCGCGTGAGCGCGCTCATCACGTCGACCGATGCAACGCTCGCGAGCGTCGGCGTGCCGGCCGGTGTGTTGCCTTCGGTGCCGATCCTGGCGAACGTCGCGGTCTTCACGTCGCAACTCAACGCGTCCGGGTTGCAGCCGCAATTGCTTCAAGTGAGCGGGCTGCTCGGGCGCATGTCGACCAACCTCGGCCAGATCAATTCGAGCGGCCGGACAATCACGGTCGGCGGCGGCAACCTGTTCGATATCGCGGCGAAACAGTATGGCGACCCGAGCGCATGGACGCAGATTGCGCAGGCGAACAACCTGAGCGATCCGACGCTTGCCGGTATCTCGACGCTTATCATCCCGCCGTATAACAACGGCACCAGTGGCGGCATCCTCAGTTCCTAAAGCGCTATGACTGCATTTCTGACTCCGACCGGGCGGCAACCGCGCGGGGCGGTGAAGGTCAATGGCGAGCTGATTACGGGGTGGATCGATTTCGAGCTCGATAACAACAGCTTCTACTCGGCCGACACCTTTCGCTGCAGGTTTGCTGGCGGGCTGCTGCCGACCGACCGTAATGCGGCATGGTTCTCGCAGCAGCAAGACATGTTTGTCGAGTTGTTCATCGGCTTCCCGTCTGACCCGTCGAATTACAGCGCGTCCGATCTTCAAAGCTGGATTTACGGACAGGTCGACCACATCGAGATTGACCCGGTCACGTACACGATCGAAGTCGACGGGCGAGACCTGACGCGCGTGTTTATTGACGCGAAGACCACGCAGAAGTGGCCGAATCAGACGTCGAGCCAGATTGCGACCGCGCTTGCGCAAAAGCACAGCCTGACGCCGGTCGTCACCGCGACCACGACCATGGTCGGCAAGTATTACGAGATCGACCACGTCAACATGGCCGATGAGCGCTCGGAGTGGGACATCCTGAACTACCTGGCAGACCTCGAAGGATTCAAGGTCTGGGTGCGCGGCCAGTCGCTCTATTTTCAGCCGGCGCCAGTTCCCGCCAACACGACGCCTTATCAAATTGTCTATCAGGTTGCCACGACGAGCAGCGGGCCGAAGGCCAACTTCGAAAACCTGAAGATGCAGCGCGCGCTCACAGTCTCGCGCGGCATTCAGGTCAAGGTTCGCTCGTGGAACAAGAAGTTTGCGAAGGGCTTCACGGTCGCGTATCCGACGAGCGCCAAAACGATCAAGGTCGGATCGTCCTCGATTGGAGCCGGCGGCCAAGTCTATTCGAAGACCGTCGCCAACCTGACGCAGGACCAGGCGCTGCAAGCGGCGCAGAACTGGTACAAGCAGCTCGTCGCGCATGAGATGAAGCTTGAAGGGCTCACGATGCCGGGCGACAACGATCTGGACATCACCTCGATCATCCAGTTCGGCGGCACCGGCACGGCGTTCGATCAGCAATATTTCCCCGACAACATCAATCGTTCCATGAGCTTCGATGGCGGCTACTCAATGACGGTCACCGCCAAGAACCATGCGCCCGACTCGCAGGTGGTCGTATGAGGGGCGCACACGCACTATCGAATGCGATCCGCCAGCAGGCGCGCATGTCGACGAACGACTACTCGCTGCCGCGGCTCGCGACCATCACCAGTTACGACGCATCGAATCACGCGGTCAAGGTGCAGTTGCAGCCGGTTGACCCTGAACTTGGCCCGCAGGAATCGAACTGGATGCCGCTGGGCGCGATCGGGATTGGTGGTGGCTGGGGCGTCGCGGTCGGCCCGCAGATCAACGATCAGGTGCTGGTCGTCTACGAAAACGGAGACTTCAGTTCCGGTTGCATCGTCGGGCGTTATTTTTCCGTCGCGCAGCAGGCCATCGCGGTGCCGAGCGGCGAGATTTGGGCGGTTCACCAGACGGGCAGCTTCGTGAAGCTTGTCACGAATGGCGATATCGACGTGAACACCGCCGGCAACCTGAATGCGACGGTGACCGGAAACATGACGGCGAATGTGACGGGGAATTCAAGCACGACGGCCACGAATGCCAGTGTGACGGCTTCTGGCACAGCGACCATCACGGCGCCAGCAATCAAGATGGGCGCAACCGGTCAAACGCTTCTTCAGTTCGTTACCTCGGCGATGGTTGCCTTCTTCAATAGCCATACGCACACGTCTGAAACACCGGGCACGCCGACGAGCATTCCGAACCAGACAATGGGCAGTGGGCAGCTTACCTCTACCGTATCAGGCGGCTAGTACGCAATCCGAAGTAACTGAGCTAAAATAGCGGAAGCCGGCAGTGCTACCAACACGTGCCGGCTCCCTGACCAACCACCGTTCTCGGAGAACGACAGATGGCTGATGACGATCATATCACGCGTGTTTGTAAGGATTGTGGCGAAGAAAAGCCGCTGAACGGCTTCTATACGTACAAGTCCGGGCGTAACACCGGGAAGCCTTACAGTAACTGCAAGGTATGTCGCAATGCAAAAGGCGCGGCGTGGCGCAAAGAAAATCCCGAAAAGTCTCTCGCATACACACAAAAGTGGATAGAGAAGAACCGAGATGCCGTCGACGCCTATAAGCGCGAATATATGGCGCGGTACCGCGTCGATAAGCATGAGGTATGCGCGAATGGATGAGGGAGAATAGACCCCGCCTAAGGGAATATGACAGGGAGTATAGGCGCAAGAATCTTGAGATTGAGCGCGTGCGAGATAGGATGCGCTATGCAAAGCGCAAAGAACATTTCGCTGCGACTGCCCGCGAATGGCGCAAGAATAATAAAGAGCGTCACGCCCTGAACCAACGAGTGAATGGGCATAAGCGCAGAGCAAGAATGCGCAATGTGCCGGGTGTCATTACTGCCGCAGATATCAAGTTCCTAATCGGAAAGCAGCGAGGGAAGTGCCCTGTATGCCGAAAGAAATTGGGCAAAAAATACCACCTAGACCATATTGTTCCTCTGGTAAAAGGTGGCACGAATGAATTAACAAACGCTCAGTTGCTGCACCCAATATGCAACTGTAGCAAGCAAGCCAGAGATCCAATCGAATTCATGCAGTCGCGAGGTTTCCTCTTATAGGAAGCCCCCTCACACAATCAAGCCCGCCATGCGCGGGCTTTTTTATTGCCATCGAATTTATGCCAGACGTTATGCATTGGTACGGCGGCGACCTTTCGGCGTCCGCTTCGGGCGACCTATTGCTCGCCGATCAGCCTACGACTGGAACGCAGCGCGTCTATCGCCGCCTGCTGACCAATCCGGCACTTTCGGATTCGGCCGGCAACCCAGTCGCATCGCCCGATTACACCTGGCATCCGACCTACGGCGCGGGCGTGCCGCGCAAGGTGGGCTCGCCAGGCAACGTGCCGGTGACGCGCGCCCTGATTCGCGGGCAGATGTTGCTTGAATCAGCCGTTGCTCGACAGCCAGCGCCGTCGATCACGCTCACGCAGGTACAAGGCGCGGTGAGTTCGTACATCCAGTACACGGACGCCAACACGGCGACGCCTCAATTTGTTGAATTCGACGTGTCCAACTAATGGCAAACCTCAATACCCAATCGTTCTCGGCGATCGTCTCGAACTTCGCGACAGCAGTCCAAGGCGCGGCTTCGAGCCTGATTGATTTTACGATTGGCTCGGTGCTGCGCGCGATTAGTGAGGCCGTCGCGGGAGTGTGCCTCTGGATTCAAGGTTTGATCCTGCAATTGCTGGCGACGACACGCCTGTCAACGTCCAGTGGAACCGATGTAGACACGTTCGTTGCTGATTTCGGTTTGACCCGTGAGGCGGCCGTATCAGCCATCGGGCAAGTCACGTTCTCGCGCTTCACGCCGACCAATGCGGCCACGATCCCGCTGGGCGCGCTGGTGCAGACAGCAGATGGCACACAGCCTTTCGCGGTAGTGGCAGACCCGACGCAAGCCTACTGGAATGCAACGGCGAATGCCTATGTGATACCCGCGACCATTTCGAGCGGCTTGGTCACTGTGCAAGCTCAAAATTCCGGAGCGCAAGGTAATGTCAGCGCTGGCGCGATATCTGTGCTCGGCACCGCTATTCCCGGTATTGACTATGTCAGTAATGCCAACGCATTTTCCAGTGGCGTCAATGCGGAATCGGACACGGCCCTGAAGGCGCGCTTTGCGCTCTACATTCAGGGTTTGCGCGAGGGCACCAAGAGCGCAGTTGCTGCCGCCATTGCCGGATTGCAGCAGGGCATTCAGTACACGCTCACCGAGAACCAGACACTGGCCGGCGCCACGCAACTCGGCTTTTTCTATGTCGTGATTTCGCCATTTACGACGCCGCTACAAACGGCTGTCTACGCGGCAATTGATGCGATCCGCCCGCTGAGCGTGACTTTCGCGGTTTATGCCGCATCGAACCTGACGGCCAACGTCACGGCGACGGTAACCGTCCAGTCTGGCTACACGCATGCCACCGTCGCGGCTGCCATCCAATCTGCCATTCAGGCGTTCATCGCCACTATCCAGATTGGGCAGACGCTCTATTGGTCGCAACTATACGCCGTCGCATATGGCGTGGCCGGCGTGCAGGAGGCCACTGCGCTCCAGATCAATGGCGCCACATCTGACCTCGTAGCGACTTCGCAGCAGGCAATTGTGGTGGGGACGGTGGTGATTTCATGACGGGTGATCAGAACGATATCGTTTCGCGCCTGCAGTCTTACCTGCCTCGCGGCTGGTTTGGCGATCTCACTCAGGCACCCAACCTCAACGCGGTCCTGCAGGGGGCGGCATGGGGGCTTTCCAGCCAGTATGCGTTGCTGACCTTCGCGGGCTTGCAGACGCGAATTAAGACGGCCACCGGCGGCTGGCTCGACCTCATCTCGAATGACTTTTTCGGGACAGGCCTGCCGCGACTGCCGAACGAGACAGATGGCGCATTTCAGGCGCGCATTCTCGCCAACCTGTTTATCAAGGGGCCGACAAGAGCCAACATGTCGGCGGTCCTGACCCTGATCACAGGGCGCGCTCCGACCATCTTCGAGCCCAGCAATACGACCGACTCGGGCGGGTGGGACGCGCAATTCTATTGGGATACAGGCGTCGGGCGGTGGGGCGACCCACTGCCTTACCAATCGCTTATCACCGCGTATCGGCCTACTGGTGGGCTGCAATCGCTGATGGAATGGGACACTTATCGGATGGCTTTCGACGCCTACGGATACTGGTCTGATTCACAAGCGACCAGCGTTACCGACGCCGCAATCATCGCTGCCGTCGAATCTACACGGGCAGTTGGCACCGTAGTCTGGCTCCGGATAGCGAACAACCCCATCACGCCGTAATCCCCGCACACATTGATCCAGCCGCCTTCGGGCGGCTTTTCTCATTTACAGGACCGAAATGGACCGCCCAATTATTTACACGCAGGAACAAGGCCGCAGCACCGACTTCCTGTTCGGCATGCGCTCGGCCATGATCGGGCTGGCGAAACTATCGAGCGCGGTGTTGGGCGCTAATACGCTCGCTCACGGCTTCGCCTGTACGCCCAATTCGCCTGCCGCGCTGAATGTCTTGGTAGGCTTGGGAGAGATCTACTCGCTGGCGGAGGTTGACAGCACGGCATATGGCGTATTGCCTCCCGATACCTCTGACGTTGTCCTGAAACAAGGGATTCAGCTCAGCACGACGACGCTCTCTTGCCCGGCACCTACGACGAGCGGATTTTCGGTCAATTTTCTGATCGAAGCGACCTATCAAGATAGTGATACGACCCAAGTCGTGCTGCCGTACTTCAACAGCGCCAACGTATCGCAGCCGCTCAACGGCCCCGGCGGTCTGGGCGGCTCGAATGCTACGGAGCGCCAGGGTATCGTCGTCCTGCAGGCCAAAGCCGGCACCCCAGCAACCACCGGCACGCAAACGACGCCCGCACCTGACTCGGGGTATGTCGGCCTGTGGGTAGTGACCGTCGCGTTTGGCGCAACCACGATCACGTCCGGCAACATATCCCAATATTCGAGCGCGCCGTTTATCACGAACATCCTGCAAATGTTGCAGACGGGCTCCGCGATCTATGCAGTGGATACGAGCGCTGCAGCTAACACTGTCACGCTCGCGCTTACGCCTCCCGTCACCACCTATACCGACGGTCAGCCGATCCGTTTCAAAGTCGCGAACTCCAACACGGGGGCGGTCACTCTTAATGCGGGTGGCGGCAACATCTCGCTCACTGGCGCGGTCGGCGCGCTCCAGGGCGGAGAGTTGATCGCGCTCAAGCAATATGAGGCGATCTACAGCACGGCTACGGGCACCGCTATTCTCATCGGTCAATCTGCTGGCGCCCTTCAAGTCGCCCCCGCTACCGCCAGCCAGCATGCAGCACAGATGGGCCAGGTTCAAACTGGATCCGGCACTGCCGGCGTAGATACCGGTGCCGCAAACGCCTATGTGGCCGCATTGGCACCCGCAATCACCACGCCGACGCCAGGCGCCCCGATCTGGATCAAGATCGCGCACACGAATACCGGCGCATCCACTCTCAATCTAACCGGTACCGCCTTCCCGATTTTGGGGTCGGCCCATGCAGCACTGCAAGGCGGCGAGTTGTTTGCAACCGGCTGGGCGCTGTTTGTCTGGAACGCGACCCTGACGAGTTGGGTGCTGATCGAGTGTACCGGCGCGCCGGTCCAGGTCTCCGTGGCAGCGCAAAGTGAGCAAGCCGTTCAACTCGGTCAATTAGCGGCGGGAACAAACTTGACCACTGTTGCCGCACTTGACAACAGCACGAAAATGGCAACGACAGGTTTTGTTAAAGCCAATGGCGTATCATTTTCAACGATCACACTAATTGGAGCATCCCGCACTTTAACTGCCGCTGATTTGGGGGCGAAATTAATATTTAATAGCAGCAGCACGCTGACGATTCCCACGCCGACAAGTATTGGAGCACGTGTCGGCGATGCCGTACTCATATCTAATTTCGGTGCAAATGTCGCAAATGTCGCATTTTCTGGGTCGACTTACACGTACAGCACATCCGGTCAAAGTGCATCGATTTCTCCGCTTGCCGGGGAGAGTTTGCTGTTGATCGCAGAATCGACCACCGCTTGGGAAGTAGGCTCATCTACCGCCGGTATGTCCAATCTTGGTTCGTTTAACGCGTCGATCTCCACAAATGGTTATTTCAAACTGCCAAGCGGGGTGATCATTCAAAATTTCCAGGCGACCACGGGGACTGGGGGGAGTGTTAGTAGTACGTTTCCTATTGCATTCCCCACAGCTGTATATGCAATTTATGCCACTAGTCTAACAGTTGGCGCACAAGCATGCGTGTCCGCAGAAGGCTTAACGGTTTCGACATTCGAAGTTTTCGCAGTCAATCCGAGTACCGGCGGCGGTCTATCAGGTCAAAGCATTGGTCTTTTGGCAATTGGAAAATAAAGAGGGCTCATGATGGGACAAAAATTTGCAGCATATAACGCATCAGGAGTTGTTGTTGGCTACTACGATGACGTGGATAGTCCGGTACCATCCGGCGTGAGCGCGATTGCTATCAGCGATGCCGAATGGCAATCGGCTTATGCCGCACAACCCCCCTACACAGTCAGCAATGGGGTTTTGCAATCCCCGAGCAGCGGCGATATCGCCGCTCACACAAACGCATTGGCCGTTGCCGCAATGCAGCAATCTGCTATTTCTGCATTGTTTGATACACGGGTAACATTAGAGCGAATCAACGAAGGTGTGTCACTCGGCACTTGCAGTTTCACGAACGCCGATGTGATTACATTCATGACGTATCGCAAAGCATTGCGCGAACTGTGCACTAATTCTACACTAACCACTTTGCCCATCAAACCACCATTCCCCGCTGGCACATAATATGACGACCGATCAAGCTTCCACAATCGAAACCGCGATGTCAACGGCGATATCGACGGGTGCCAATTCATATTCTCTCACTGCTCAAAATTCAGTAAGCAAATTGACCATTCCTCAAGGTATCAATCATCTTATCTGTGACACTGTGTTGTTGGGCCAATCAACATCGTCACAAAATTCAATATTAGAAGTCCTCAATATTACGGAATTAAAAACGGACGGGAAAAATATTATTTCCGGCGGCTATGTGACAAATTATGGTAGCGGTTTGAAAATTTGGGCAAACACTGCAGGAGGATGTTCGCTTTTAGATATCGAAGGTGTTGATGTTATCGGCGCGCCTATCGGGATAGATATCGGGGATATCTCGCAGCCCGACGCGTTAGTCAGTGAGCTTAATGTTTCCGGCACATCGACGCATGGCTGCCCCAATCCGTTACGCGCGACCGGTACCCAAACAGTAGCTCACATTGCTGACTCAAATCTCATTGCCAGTTACGGGGAGGGAACGGGTGCGTGGCTTAACGCGCCGCTGATCGGCATTTTGAGTGTGGGCGCTAATGTGACTATGCAGAACGGCGAACTACTGCAAACCTCATCGACTGCCACAACGTCGTATGGTGCGATGCTTGAGCCGATTCAAAGCGAAGCCACGCCTCCATATCCAAATCGATATGGGACGCTGACATTAACGGGCGTCACGATGGAAATTGCATCCACATTTATCGCCACGAGTAACCCGAGCAATGTGTCAAATCCCGTAGGCGGTGCGATTATCATGCAAGGTTGCACCGGCATTCACACGCAAAATTTGGTTCCGCTGATTGTCACCGACCCTGATTTCAGCGGAGATATTCGGATTGACGCGAGCAACAACATCTATTCGACGGTGCCGCGCACAGTGCCGACGATCAATGCTCAGGGTCCGTGCAATATTTATGTCGCTGATGGAGCATTTGGAGCCAATTTTCCTTCGATGTTGGCTGGGATCACCGGTGCTGGTCATGTGCATTTTTCGCATCGCCTCATTCTGGATGTTTCGAATCTTGAGGGACAAGCACTCCCCAACGGGGAAGCCACCGTTTTGAAATACCAAAACCAAAATACCACTGGGGATCTTGCATATTTTGCTGCCGGTTGGAATGCATCACAGGGTACATTTACGATAATCGCGCCAGGCGGGGTAAAAGGTGCTGAAATCGCCGCCAAACTTGATAGTGGGAATGTGACCGACGGTCAGATGTACATATCGGTGAATGGCACGCCGCTGGGCTTTGGCCCCGTAGATTTGATGGGATCGCCAACACTTGGCTTAGGCGACCTTAATTTTGGGGATATTGTAAGCGCGACCTTGATCAATATTGCAAGTGGCCCATGTGTTGCAGGCAGTACGGCGGCAGATTATATAAAAATATGGGCCTCAGCCTGATTCAAAGGTTTCTCTTGCAAATTATCTGTTTTTTGATATCGTGTGCTCGATAATATTGGGTACGGCACGATAATGAAAAAAATAGATTCCCTGACTTCTCTACGGTTTTTTGCCGCGCTGTGTGTCGCACTGGGGCATACAAAAGGGGGTTTCGCCGCTACGGCCTGGATGCCGTGGTTCCCATATGGCTACGGCGTGATCTGTTTTTTCGTTTTATCGGGATTTATTCTGAGCTACGTCTATCCAGATTTTCGAGCGATGCATGACGTGAAAGCATTCTATGTCGCCAGAATCGCGCGCATCTGGCCGCTGCACCTTGTCACCTTCGCCATTTTTCTGCTGCTCACACCGTCTGCGCAGTGGTTTATCACTCAGGCAACCGATCATCGGCTTCGAGTGACTATCGCCAATTTATTTCTAGTCCAGGCGTGGATACCGAAGTACGGTTACATGCTATCGTTTAATCCGGTTTCATACACTTTATCAATGGAGTTGTTTTTCTATATCATGTTCCCGTTCCTTTTTTATAAGTGGCGCTCGACATGGCACTGGAAAACACTACTCGTGCTAATTTTCAGCGCATCGATATTGACGATCGCGACAGCCAGAGGCGTACCGAATTACACATATGATCATTCAATGACGGTCTCAGCGTTCGGGTTAGGTGCTGCATCTCCGTTTGTCGGCATTGTGAATTTCATGCTTGGGATGCTCGGGGCGTCGATCTTTAAATGGCTGAACTCTAAAAAATTGCCGGATGGGATTGTTCTGTGGACGATCATCGAAGTTGCGGCGCTTTATTCTCTCTTCGTTTTGCACCGTTTTGGTGACTTCCCGAGCCGCGCCGTTGGGCATGTTTTGACCGGCTCGCCATGGTTGTATTTTTCAGATTCAGCGATTTCAGCACCATCATTCATGGTCATCATTATCGTGATCGGTCTCAATCGCGGGGCGATTTCTAAGATGCTGACAACTAAACCGCTGATATTGCTTGGCGAGACAAGTTTTGCCTTGTATCTGATTCACTTGCTGTTTTTTATGTGGCTGACTGCGAATCGTGCATCGCTGACCGAAATTCCTGATTGGGTTCAGTGCTTTTCGTATTGGACAGCATGTTTTGCATCGGCGTTCGCCCTGTGGGCATTGGTAGAAAAACCTTGCCGAATCAAATTGAAAGAATGGATTTTGACTCCTAAGAGAAAACGCGATACTAGTTTTTCAGCAATAAAAACCGTTGCGTAGTCGAATCATTCAACCATCAAAGCCGCTTTCGAGCGGCTTTTTTTATGTCTCGGAGCAGATGAATGAACGACCAAGACGCGATCAACGAGTTGCGGGACCGAATGGGGCGCGCAGAGAATGCGCTATCGCACGGCGACCAGAAATTCGTGGATGTCATGGATGGGCTGACAAAGGTAACGGCCCACTTGCAGCGCCAGGACGCCGCGACTCTTGAGCTTGGCAGAAAGATTGATCTGCAAGGCGAGCGCACTGCAGCGATCGTTGATATGTGGGATGGCGGCGTAAATGCCACGCGGTTCTTTTGTCGACTTGCGCGCGGCTGGGAGTGGGGTGTTAGGCAGATTTTCTCCAAGCGCTTTGTGGCGCTCGTGATTGGATATCTCGTTTTTCATTACATCTTTTTCCATTCGTTGCCCGAGTGGACGAAGTGGATCGTGGCCGCATACAAGATTTACGAGGGCAATTGAAATGATGCCATCAGTCATTCAAGTCGGCTGCGGCGCGACATCGATCAGCGCCGAAGCCTGGGCACCGCCGATCCAAGCGGCCTGCGATCGCTTCCAAATCAATACACCACTGCGCCAAGCCGCTTTCCTGGCCCAGATCGGGCATGAGAGCGCGGGTCTAACCGCTCTGGTCGAGAACCTGAACTACGGAGCCGCCGGGCTGATGGCTACCTGGCCGACACATTTCGATGCGCCCGAGGCCAATCAGTACGCACGGCAGCCGGAGGCTATCGCGAACTACGTCTACGCCGGCCGGAATGGTAACGGCGATCAGGCGAGCGGTGACGGATGGCTCTACCGCGGTCGAGGCTGCATTCAGATCACCGGCCGCACGAATTACACGTTGGCGGCGGTGGGGCTCGGCCTTGATTTGGTAGCCCACCCGGAATTACTCGAACAACCGGTCAATGCAGCGCTATCGGCGGCTTGGTGGTGGGCGAATCACGGCCTCAACGAACTCGCGGACGCGCAGAATTTTAGCCAGATCACGAAGGTGATAAATGGCGGACTCACGGGATATCCGCATCGCTTGGCGCTTTATGGGGCCGCGAAGGTCGCATTGGGAATTGCATGAAATTCCACGAACAGATGCATCACACCGGTGAGCGGGCAATGCTTTTCGAGTGTCCTGGGTGCGAATTCTTGCACGTAATTCGAATCACCGGAGGCGGTCATCCTTGCTGGTCGTTCAACGGGGATCTTGATAAGCCGACCGTTTCACCAAGCATATTGGTCACGTCGCAATGGAAGGGCGCTGACACGGTGTGTCACTCGTTCATCGCCGATGGAATGATCCAGTTTCTGGATGACTGCACGCACAAGTTCGCAGGCCAGACAGTACCAATTCCCGATTGGGAAGACTGATCCGCTTCAACTTATTCACTGACCCGGCCCCGCGCCGGGTTTTTTATTTCTAGACTATGACAACCAGATGCAGCCACAAAGTGCCGCTTGAGTCTCCGTGCGCGCAATGCACGGCAGAGGGGATGATGGCTGAAGAGCTTGGTGCGCCCTTGCAGGCCCATCCTTCCGATACGGAGCCAGTAAAGAGAAATCCATGACCAAAGAACACGAGCAATCTGAACGCCTGACTCAAGACGTGGTTTACCCGGCGCACGAAGATCGTACCGAGTCCTCAGAGTTTCGCAAAAACAAGAGGCTGCTGGTCAAGCAGCTTGATGTGCCGTGCTGGATTTGCGGATCGCGCGAAAACCGGGAGGTTCATCACCTTTTCGAGTGGAGCCTGTTTCCAGCGCTAGATACGGACAAGATGCTGGATACGCTGCATGTCTTCGATCCGTACGGCTACACCCACAAGATGGGCGAGCAGCCGATTGAGTCACCGGACGATATCCGAAACCTCGTCGTTCTGTGCGGTCATCATGAGGTTGGGGGTGTCGCCGTTCCCGGCGGTCACCATCGCGGTGTCAATCTCGGAGTCCACGAAATCACCCTGCCGATATGGCTATCGCTGCGCGCCGTGAAGCCTGGGATTGAAATCACGAAAGCAGTAAGCCACGCGCAGAACGAAGACAAAAAGCTTCGTGGCACGAAACAGCCATAGTATAATGACAAGGCCCACTCGGTGCGTCAACACCTTGTGGGCCTCTAACCTCCATCTAATCTCGGAGATTAAACGATGGCTGCGTCAGATTTTACTCTAATTGGCTCGCGGTTCTCCCGGCTCGTTGTCACAAGCCCATTTTGGGCCGATAAGTTCCATATCCGCAGAGTGCGATGCATTTGCGATTGCGGGTCTGAAACTGAGGCCAGTTGCCAACAACTGGTCAAGGGCATCAAGAAATCCTGTGGCTGCCTCAGGCGGGATGCAGCCCAAGCGTATGCTCTGAGGATGGCCGATGAAGGAAAGATCGCCTCGGTTTCCGCCGGATCCGTTTTTGGTCGATTGACGATCAAAACTGGAAAGGTGATTGGCAGTGGCGCGCGCCGTAAAGTTTTATGCGCGTGCGTATGCGGAGCGGATAAGGTTGCCGCCATCGCAGACCTCCGCGCAGGCAAGACGACGTCATGCGGGTGCTACCAGAAGGAAAGAGTGCAGGAAACCTTTCCTTTGCCTATCGGCCAGAGATTCGGAAAGCTGGTGATTGTGAGGGGCGCAGGTTATCAGGCGCGCGGTAGGATGGTTGAGGCTCAATGCGACTGCGGCAACCTGACTGTTGCGAATATCGATAACATTCGCAATGGACATACTGCTTCGTGCGGATGTCAAAAGGTAATCGCCGCCCAGTCAAGGGCGAAACATGGCCACTCGCGGAAAAGCGCATTTAACCGTACGTATTCGATCTATCGCGACATGCGCACGCGATGCGAGAACCCGAAGTATCGCGAGTTTCACCTATATGGTGGGCGCGGTATCGCCGTTTGCGAGCGGTGGCGAAGCGGTTACGAATTCTTCCTGCAAGATATGGGGGAGCGGCCGCCGGGCCTGACACTGGAGAGAGAGCGTGTGAATGAAGGATATTCGCCGGAAAACTGTAAATGGGCGACCAATGAAGAGCAGGCGAACAACAAACGCAACAACGTTTTCATTGAGCACCAAGGTAAACGACTAACGATTGCGCAGTGGTCGCGCGAACTTGGGTTGAAAGCTGGAACGCTATATTTCCGGCATAGCAGAGGATGGCCGCCCGAACGAATACTGTCCGCTTAATCCATCACAAACCCGCTTCGGCGGGTATTTTTTTGCCTGAAGTTACCCGTATCGACTCACCAACCCGCATAGGAGCATCAATGAATAACGCACTTGTCACCGGCGGCGTAGCCGTCACCTCGGGCTCGGTTGCTGGCTTGATTCAGTGGATTTTCACGGGATTCGGCCATCCGGTGCCGGCCGATGTTATGCCGCTTCTGGTCGGTGGTGCAGTGGCCGCCGGGCACGTCGCTCAGATGGCGATCAAAGCCAAGTTCGGCGCCGTCGTCGCTGCTCCGATTGCCGTCCCAGCCGCACCCGCAGCATGATTCGCGCTCTGTTGGTCTTGGCGCTCGCTGGCCTATCCGGATGCTCGACCTATATCGTTCGCCCGTTCTACAGCGCCGATCTCAAGAAAATGGTCTGCTGCGAAGCGCTAGTGCAAGACGGCCGAGATTTAACGTCACTCAGTCTCGATGCGACCGAGAACAACGGCAACTACGCTATCCATTTTCAAGAGGCTGGTGTCAGCGCCTCTGCCCCGATTGCGGCCGGTGCAGCAGGTGCCAGTGCTGTAGCCGGTGCGGTCACAAGCGCCGTTGGTGCCGCCGCAAAAATCTCTCTACCTTAGGAAAATCATGAAATCGATCTTTATCGCGGCCTTGGCCGCTGTTTGTGTTGCATTCGCCGGCTGCACCTCGGCTCCCGTGTCCATCCCCACGCCGCAGCAACTTGTGACGGATTTTTGCCCGATTGTGAATGCTGACTTGGCCGTGTTATCGGTCTCGCCGCTCCTGACCGCGAGCCAGCAATCGCTGCTGACAAATACGATCATCCCGGATAATAAGGCCGTTTGCGCGGCCGGCGCGGTTATCAATGTGGCGAGCCTCCAGACGTTGCAAGCCACGGCCTTCCCGGCGCTGATTACGCTTGTCGGCTCGCTGCCGGACCTGCCGAATCAGCCAGCTATTCTGCTTGGTTTGACGCTAGCTCAGCCGATTCTGACGCAGATTATCAATGCGTTGCCCGTTACGACTGCTCCAACCGCTGCATCAACACCTGAGGTGCAATGATGAAGACGCTTGCTGCCGCGATTTTTGCCATCGCACTGACAAACGCTCAGGCCGCCACACTTCAAGACACAGCAACCCGCTGCGTGTTAGACGGTGTAAATCAGAATCTAAATGCGGTTCGAGCGCCATCCAATTTTAATGCGTTGGGAATGGGGGAAATTTCCTGGAGCGATGTTAATGAGGCATTGTACTGCCCGCACATCATTGACCGAGCTAATGCTGAGGTTGCTCGTCAGGCAACTGATGCAAAGGCGCGATTCCAGGCTGATCTTATGCGATACAGCACGCCGCAATGATTCCTCTCGATTATGCGTTTCTGGCGCAGGAGGCCTATGCCGCAGCGCCCGATATCGGCATAGCAGATAGCGCCTCTCGGGCGATAGTGCGACAGACTCCGGCGGGTCTTGTTGTGGCGTTCCGCGGCTCCGACGATATCGATGCGTGGCTGCATGACTTTGATGCACTGACCACCGATGTGATGGGCGTCGGTCCCGTACATGCGGGTTTTTGGGATGCGTGGCAGTCTATCGCCACGGATGTCCTGGCGGCGATCAATGGCCAGCCGGTTACGCTCGTCGGCCACTCTCTCGGTGCCGCTATCGCTTTGTGCGCAGCTACCGAGATGACTCTCTCTGGCATCATGCCTATTGCTGTCTACGGATTCGAGTCGCCCCGCATCAGCCCCACGTCCTGCGTTGCCGATCTGCTCAAGTCGATCAACCCGTGGCTATGCCGCAATGGAAGCGATCCGGTTCCTGATGTGCCACCACTATGGCGTGCCGGCGGGGTAGTGCGTCAGGTTGGAAAACCCGCGGGGCTGGTGCCGGATGTAGATGATCATTTGATGGATCGGGTGATCGCGTCTCTTGCTGTTAATCACGCCATCCATTAGAGGCATTTATGGCATCGCGGATGTGGTTTTCGCGGGGCTTGCTGTCATCCGCTGGCGCGGTAGTTTCGTCGCCGCTCGTCGGGCCGCGCCATTCCCATAGGCGGATCGTCAATCGATTGCGATAGAGGGCGTCCGGCTCTGTATTATTGCGCGGCAGATCAATGCCTTTCATCGCGCCAATCGCATCCAGACCGTACCCCGATTCGAGATGCACGGTTTGGCGAGGATCGATCCAACTAAGATTCAGCATCGCCGTATCCCTGCGCACGCAGCAGCGCCGAAAACTCGGGCGTTAGCGTGAACGTCGCCTTGCGGTCGGCGTCGACCGATACCGATTGCACATAATCCATGACCGGTGCGGGCGGCAAAGCTTTCATCAAGTCGACGAGCATCGCGTCTCGGGTCTCGGCATTGAGCGGCTTCCCGGCATAGCCGGATACCACTTGGGTGACTAACGAATGCTGATCCTTGTGAGCTTTGGCGAACTGACGCCGGTATGACCGCAGGCCGCGCGTGTTTAGGCGATTGGCGCGGGCCATTCTTTCGCATAGACGGCGCAGCTTGAGATTCATTATCCATTTCTCCCGGTGGTTCGCGTTATGGCAATATCAATCAGCTTGCCTCGAATATTTTTGATAGCCTTCGCATATCGCAGGGCCGCTGCCCGAGAAAAGTTGACCGCCACGAATTTCGTGCCCGTCTTATCGTTGGCCGCTAAGCGCATCAATTTCTCAAGACTGCCGAGTTCGTCAAACATATAACGTTTTCTGCCCATCCCATCTCCTCTCGCCAGTGGCGACGATCAATCCAGCCTTCCATCGCGGAACAGCTCAAGCGTCATCTCGCAATAGCGGCGTAAGAGGTCTATTTCCTCGTAGCTATCGATGTCGAAGATCGCCCTGATTTGCTCTCCATGACTATCGGGAGTGGTTGTTATGCAGAATCCCAGGGCCGGTAAATCTGGCTGCCCCTCAACCCCATTTTCTGAGGCAACAATAGATACTTCGACATCATCCGCTCGAAACCTTCGCGGCTCAGGGTTTGAATTGTCGAATCTTAGAATCAGAAGCTCACTGGAAGTCAATTTTATAGCCGACATCCTTTTCTCCCGCGCTCTTAGCGCATCAATTGCCCGAATACGTACCACCACATCCGCGTAAATATACGCTCGCTCGACATTGCCGGCGGCCCGGGCAGTTTTTCGCATGGAATTGAAAGTCTCGGCAGCTTTATCCGCCCAAGCCATCCCAATCCCCCGCGCAATCTCCGGCGTCAGCGGATCGCCCCAGCTCACACCTTCGGGGAGTGCTGCGGTGGCAGATTCGAAGTCTTCTTTGGTCATGATGGCAAATCCTATTTTGCGTTTGGATTGGCCGGCAGACAATGCGAAATCGACAGGCAGCCGGATTTCTCATTTACCCATACGACCGCCGTGTGCCCGCTCAATACTTCGGCAGGCGCTCGGGTGGTGTACCGCTTCGGGTCACCCTCCCCAAGAATTTCCCAGTAGTCAATCGGATCGCCAACCCCCATAATTGCATTGAACGCGTCTACTTCTATCTGTGGGTTTTTTCGCTTCATTTTTGACTCCAAAAACTGTTCATAATTCCGATCAGTACGTAGTAAATATAAGGATGTTTGGGCTATATTTTTAAGGTGAATTATGAACAATCACCATTTAAAATTTCCTTGAGCACCTTATAAATACTGGATTTTCTCGATACCAGACTGCATGCATGGGGTCCAGGTGGTCGGAGGTTCAAATCCTCTCGCCCCGACATTAAACCCTTGATTTATATAGTACTCGTAAGGCCGTATGGTGATCGGTGTTCATAACCGATCATAATGCGGCCTTTACTTTTGTCACTGTTCGCGCCTTGCGATAGTGCGCGGTCATACCTTCTGTGGCGTGTCCGGCCAGTGCCTGAGCCTCCTTCGCGTGCTCCATGTCCGTCAGTGCTTTAGCTCGCAAATCGTGGATGTGCGCGTTGTGCAATTTGGCACGATCGCGAGCTCGGCGCCACGCCGTTTGTAGGCCGCTGTAGGTGAATGGCTTGCCGTCCTGGCGGTGAATCACCGGCCCAAGTTTAGCGCGGCCGCACCGGTCCAAAATCTCGCTGAGGATCGGACTCATCTCGATCAGCAGCCGAACCCCGGTGCTGTTCACGGTCTTGGCGGGGTGGAAATAAATCCCGGCATCACTCACGTCAGACCAGTCGAGCGCCAGCAGGTCGCCCACACGTTGCGCGGTCGCCAATGCCAAGTCTATGAATGCGCACACCATCGGGCCGCTGACGTTATCCCGCTCATCCTTGCCGGTCAGTGCGCCGTGCTTGATCTTGATAATCTCGCTGTCGGTCAGGTATCGATCGCGTTTCGGTGCGGGCTTGAACGTCAAAGACTGTCGCGCAGGGTTATCATTCGGCCAGCCGGTGCTTGCGCCGTAGGTGAATAGCATGGCCATCAGAGAGCGGTACGAATTTGCGCTGCGTGGCTTATCTTTCCACTGGCTACAAAACGCGTACACGTCGGCCGGCGTGACCTGGGCCACATTGAATTCGCTAAAGGCCGTGGCGATGCCGTCCAACATGCGCCCGTAATCGTCACGGGTCTTCTCGGCGTAGGCGGGCAATTTGTCCTTGCGCCATTCCTCGATCAAACACTGCATCGCGTCTTTGCCGGTCGGCGCCACGCGCAACGTGTATTGCTGCATGGCAGTGGCAAATTCGCGGCCCAGGTGAATAAATCGCGTGTCCGGCTTGGCCAGATAATAGGCGCCGTGCCGAAAATGCATCTTCGGCGGCAACAGATTGCCGAGCGGGTCGCGCAGCTTTTTGCGTGGACGGCTCATTTTGCCAACCTCAGTTGCGGGCGTGGCGCGATCACGGGCGCCTCGATATCCTTGACGAACACCACGCACTGATTCGCGGCGTTGATCGTCGCCTTGATGCCATGCTGCGCGAACCAACGGGCCTGGCGCTTGGCTTGGTGCAAGCCCGTGATATTCACCACCTCTTCCGGTTTCAGTATCATTCTAAACCCCAAAATCTGCGAGTCGTCGCAAGTAAGTCGTTCATCGCTTCACTCATTCCCCCATCTCCCCACACCAATCACAATCCCCACCCAGCCCAATACCATGCTGGCAAGTGCGGTGCTCGTCGTGGTATTCGGGCTCGGCCCAGTCGTCGGGGTCGGTCATCTCTGCTCCGCTGGGTAGATAAAATTCGGATCAGTCGCCCACATCTTGTGCTGCTGCTCGGCGTCACCGGCATCGATCTTTGCCTTCAACCGCTGGGCCGCGTCGCAGAGCCGGTTATAGGCTTCGACGGTCCCCATCTGCGTTTCCAAATCGCGCACTGTACCGAGCAGACCGTATTCGCAGGGGCGCATGATGCGGCGGGGCGCAGGGTCGATCGCCCTTTTTGCTGCCCTTAAATCTTTCCGCAATTTCCGCAGTTGACCGATAAGGACTGTCGGCGATATCGAGCTGAGTAACTTGGTTTCCTCGGCGTAAGAAAATTCGTCGATCGACGCGAAATAGCGGAGTCTGTCGTGGTCTGCCGCTGAAATCACCACCATTTCCTTGCGCTCGGCGCGCGGAGTGTTGTCTTGCGTGTAGCAAACATTCTCACCCGGCCCCTCCAAGATTTCGGGCACCCACCCGGTGCCGGTCGCCTGCTCGCTGCTCGCATCTACCGGCACAGAGACGGGCGCAGCAGCGATCATTGAGCGGTAGCAGTCCGTGATTATGAGGCCAAGGTGCTCATCGGCTGACTCCGCGCCGGCATGCAGCATTTCAGCATTGGGCTCAACCGGCACAACCTTCCATCCAGCAGGCACAGCCCCCTCGCTCTTGTGGGCGACGCCGACGAGCTTATCGACGGCATCGATAATGTATTGCGTGTAATCGGCGCGCTCATGATGGCCGCACACGATAGCGCGTATGGTGCCGTCCAGTGGGTCATGCTCATAAAATGGCGCATCCTGCCCAGCGCAGAATTCGGCTATTACTTGTGCCTCAAATGCCGCCCGCTCATCGCTAATAGGTTTGCTCATGATTGTTCCTTTTTATGGACGCACGTCGATTGCGAAAACTTCAACAGGATCAGGCCCGAAGTGCGGGTGTGTTATCACCTGGATGGTGTATCCGCGATACGGTCGCATGATGCGCAGGTCTGTTTTTTCTCGGCTTGGATATCCCCATATGATGGCGATTTCCTCGTAAATTCGATTCTTTAGACGACGTGTCCAATATGGTGTCGTAAGCCGGTATTCAAATTCCTTCTCGCCGCTTTTGATCGCGTTGAAATACTCTCCTTTCAAGCGAAGTGTCAGGGTGTCACTCATCCCAACTCCTTCGCAGCCTTAATAGCCACGTCGATGACGTCGTGCAATCGGTCGGGATCGGCGCAGCACTCGGGCTCCATATCGAAGCCATCTGCCCTCGGGCACTCGCAGCAGATATGCGTATTCGGAATATTCTGGCGAACTCGCTCAAGCGCTGCTAGTAGTGCTGCGTGCGAGGCGGTGAGGGCGTCATACTTCTCCTGAAGACCAATCAATCGCACACGCGGGGATTTTTTCAGGTCCTCCTCGTACTTCGCAAATGATGCGGCCCTGCGCTCGGCTACTGAATCGGGATGATGCTGCTTGCAGAACCCGTCTTTAATGGCATTGCGAGTGCATCGATGCCCATGCCAACTGAATTTGCCGAAGATCGTCTCTTTGCATTTTTCGCTCACCTCACCACCTCCGACAAAGTCTCATTCGTCCGCTCACTAGCCACCACATGCAACCGCGCTCGCCTCGCTACCTCAACTTCACACGCAAGCGATGCCTCATACAGATCGCGAAAGCCTGCGAGTTCAGCCCCGCGAGCCTTGTGCCGCTCGATAAATTCACCGACGACGCGGGCTAGTTTTGCTTCTGGCGTCTCTTTCATTTTTAGCTCCGGCTCTGACGGCGCTCATCGGCACCGCGTAGGAAAGCCACTATGCCGAGGATTAGCAGGGCGTAGAGGGCGGTTAGGTAGGGCCATGTGGGCATGGTGGCTCCGGGGTTAGGCGGCTTGCAAAGATTCAAAGAACGGCCGGATCTGATCCAATTCGATGTAGTAGTCAGCCCATTTCCCGCCTCGATGGGCGAGCGAGATCGTCGTGAACATGCGTCCTATCTCGCCCGGTATCAGCAGCGCACGCTCCACCTTCTCGTTCGCCTCATCGAAGCACAAGCACACGAAGAAGTCAGCGATAGCCTCCTGCTTTTTCACTGAAAAGGCCCAACGCCGCAAGTCTCTGTTTTGACTGTATGGCCGAAGCCTGGACGCCTTAACGTCGACGCCATAATCCCCAACTTGAAAATCAATCTTGCTTTGGAACTTCTTGCGGTTCTGGTCTATGGCGAACGGGACCATTTCCTGAAAGATTGCTTCGGCCTTGGACGCGAGCTTGTCTGTTTCCGATCCGTATTTCTGCTTGTCGCCTATGACCGGCTCACCAGCCTTGCGCAAGTAGACATAGACTGATTGCCATGGGATGCCGAGGTCGGCGCCGACCAACTTGAGGTTTTTGGTTTTGCGATAAGCCTCAACGCACTGCGTGGTTCGGTCTATCGTTGTCATATCGCCGCCCATGCCGCCCGCGCGAAGGCCGGGCTAAACGGGATGTCGTCTGACATACTGTCGAATCCGCCGCCAGCAGGAGATTGGGATGGTGCCGCACGAGTGCCGCCAGACGAACGCGCCTGCGATGGTTCACGGTCACCATCCGCACTACCTCGGCCGCCGAGCATCTGCATCTGCTCGCCCACGATCTCGGTCGAGTACTTTTCGACGCCAGTCTGATCCGTCCACTTGCGCGTACGGATGCGCCCTTCGATATACACCGACGAACCTTTTTTCAGGTATTCCGCCGCGATCTCGGCCAGACGGCCGAAAAACGCGATCCGGTGCCATTCGGTGGCTTCCTTCATCTCGCCGCTGGCCTTGTCCTTGTAGCGGTCGGTGGTCGCCAGACGGATGTTGGATACGGCGTCTCCGCTGGGTAGGTAGCGAGTTTCAACATCGGCGCCGAGATTGCCGACAAGGATGACTTTATTGACGGATGCCATTTCTATTCCTTAGGCGTGTTCGACTTCGGGTTGGTTGGTAGCGGCGACTTTGCCCTCAAGCCGACGAATCATTGCCTCAACCTCCGCATTGAATTGCAGCAAGCCGATAAGCAATTTGCTGATGTACGCCTCGTCACGATAGATGCGCTGCACGTAGAGCCGCAGCGATTCTTTCTGGCGGGGATCGTAAGAGACAAAATCCCACCATTGCCGACCGGTCACAAGCATGTTCCCCTGCACCTGCGGGCGGTGCTCCTCAGGCATGCCGCTCAAGATGGTTTTGATATGTACTTGCTCGTCATGCGGCGACTTCATCTCTAGGCCACCATCGACGCCGATCAAGCCATCTGGCGACGCGCCGATAAAGTCGAATTGCGGGTGCAATAGAAAGCCGCTTTCGGTGACGATATTTCCCGTCTCGACTTGATAGGCTTCGAGCGAAAATGGCTCGATGTCTTTGCCCCATGAGAGCGACTTCGCGCCGATCTCGTGCTTCGGAATTCCTGCTGTACGCTCGAAAGCGACGACGCGCATGTAGGTGTCGCGCTCTGCGGTTGATTCCGGCAACTTGGGCTGGCCTTTGCGCGTCCCAGATTTCCAAATCGCGCCTGGCTCGACTTCCGATATGGAGATCGCAGCACCAAAGCAGGAGGCGGTGATCTTGCCCGCGCGTTGCTGGCGCCACGCATCGGTGCGCTGTTCGATGATGTCACTCATTTTCTGCGGCCTCCCTTACCACTGCATCTTCTGCGCCAGCGATTTCCTTGAGCCGCGCCAACTCTTGAGCGCCGATAGCCCTGCGGTCCTGAGCCGTCAAAGCGTCGCCGTTCTGCAATGCGCCGCCAGCCCATGCCTTCGCAAGCGCATCTTGTCCGCCCTCCTTAGCGATGAACTCAAGCTCTCCGATCAGCATGCCGTGGCGCTCCGTGCGCTCCGCCGTCGGGCGTGCGGCCTCGGCGGTCTGAGTGGGCGTTTTCTTGATCTCGATGGCTGCGCCCATATCGACGATCCGCTCGGCCTCATCTTGGTCGTAGATGCCGACATATCCGAAAGCGAGGCGGGCGCATTGAATCATTGCCTTGTGACGAAGCATTCGCTTAGGATGCGACCCCCATGGAGCCGTGCCGCGCTTACACTCCTCCAGATACTCAGTGACACGAATTGGATGCGAGCGATCCTTGCGGTGGATAATGCAAGTGCACTGCTTGTCGTCTTGCTCGAAGTCCATGCCGTCAAACTGCGGGGCTTCGTTGATAATCCGCGCCCAGCCGTCAACGCCGACGACCGGGATGATTCCGTTGTTCTTGTCGGGGAAGGCGTAAATTTCCTTCGTGAAAGGATTTAGCCCGTATTGGTTGGCGACAACGAGCAGCGCGCACATTTGCGCATCGCTAACCTGCCCCTTGAACGCAGTTGCCTTGAGAATGTCCAAGACCTCTGGGTTAGCGTCTAAGCCGAAGCGCTGCGCCAACTTGGACGCGAGTGAGGTTGTCATGTTGCTTGCTACTACGATGTTGCTCATTGCGATCTCCATACCCGAGACTCGGCCGGGTGTTAGGGGTGGCGGTTTAAAACGGAATCGGACGAGCAAAATCGACGCGCTGCATGTTGTCGATCACTCGCATGGTTTCTGCGCCGAGTACATAGAACTGCTGGCCTGGCGCACATCTAGCGAGGCGCTCTGCTTCGCGTACCGCATCGAGAAAATCTGCGTGGTGATGCGATGGCGGCTGTGATCCGGTCGGGCACCATACGAGCCAGAATGTGTCTTGCATTTCGCTCATGCGGCTCGCTCCATGTTATTGGCGGCGAAGTGCCGATCGGCGGCGTCATAATCGAATTTCTTGAGCCACTCCATCGCGTCGCCAATCTCGACGTCGTAGTGGGTGGCTAGGGTTTTGGCAATCTCAGCATCGCCGGGGCCGTTCGTGATGAAATCGACGCGCTTGCGGCGAGCCTGTTCCTCGGCTTCCGCTTGCAAGCGCTGTTGCTCGGCGCGCTCCGCATCGACCCGGGCGTTTTCGATCAGCGCTTCTGCGTGGTCCGCCTCAAGCTTTCGCTCTAGCTCAAGGCGTTCTTGCGTCTCGCGATTGATGCGGGCGAGGTTGTCGGCGGCCTCTTGCTGGCGCTGCAACTCGGCTTGCTGCCGGTTAATCTTAGCCTGCGCGGCTAGCTGGCGGGCAGCCTCAGCCTCAAGCGCCCGCTGCGCCGCGAGCATTCCCCACATCTTTTTCAGACCTGAGACCTTTACCGTTTCGGCCTCGTCCATAAATTCGGCATAGGCATCGGCCGTGATTTCTTCGGCATCGAGCGTTTCGATCATCGCCGCAACTTTTGCGGAACTCATGCCGACAGCGGCGCGAACAAAATCACCAAGAAATTCGATGCGCTCGCGAATCACCTTGAGGCGACCGCGCTCAGCCCGATCACGGGCTTCCTGCTCAGCTCGTTCTGCTTCCTGACGCTCACGAGCCTCTTGCTCTTTGCGCGCAATGTCGGCGGCCAGTGCAGCCAATCGAGCAGACTCGGCCCGGTTTGCCTCGGCCACACGCTCACGCTCGACGCGATCAGCTTCCGCCTGGCGCTTGGCCTCTGCAGCAGCCTGCTCAGCAGCAACCGCTGCATCGAACATTTCGGTCAGCGCCGCAGTCGCTTGCGACCGCGCCATCATTGCATCGCCAGCGCGTGTGCCGTATGTATCGTGGTCAATGACCGTTTCCGAGATCGCATCTTTCAGTGTGGCGATTTCTTCGGATGATTTCCCGGCTGCGCGGACCGGAGCGTATTTGATGCCGTCGATCATGGTTTGAATGGCGGCTTGGCGCTCAGCTTCGATGCGAGCGGCTTCGGCCTTCGCTGCTTCCTTGCGCACCTCTTCTGCCTTGATCGCGACGTCAGGGGCCGACTCAAGCGGCTCGATCTCGGCCTCGATTTCCTTCTGGCGACTATCGAGCAGCTTGCCGATCTCCAAAATCGGTGCCTTGCGGACCTTCCGGGCCTTCTCGCTCTCGACGCGGATATCGCGAAACGTTGCGCGGATTTTGACGGCGGTCGCCATGCCTGCCGTAGTCTTCACGTCATACGTGGTCGTCAGCGCCAGCGCCTTGGCATCTGCCAAACGCTTGGCGAACGGTTCGAACACGAGATCGACGTATCTTGCCGGGTCGATGGTGATAAGTTGCTGCGGTGCGGATAGCGCAACAGCGGTCGGCGCTTCCTCATAAACCTGTTCGATCACATCTGACATTTCTCTCTCCAATTTTGTTGTTTGGCGACCTCAAACCATCGGCCTAACCACTTGTTGCTCGTCATGCACATAATTTCCAACCACGCCCAGCAGCAATGCGAGCACAGCCAGTGCGACGTAAATCGCAAATGCGCGCCACGGGTGCTTATTGGCCCAACGCACAAACAAGCGGTCGCGCCGATATCGCTTGTCCATCACAAGCCTCCAAGTGGGTGCATCCAACAATGAAACCAAGCGCAGCCGGTCAGGCCGCCGTAGACCAACATCCATCCCGCGATACGCGCAGCACGAGACATGCGCTCGCGGCGGTCGGCAATGCGGAGTAGGGCGTTTTGGCGGGGGATGTTCATGCGAACCTCCGTTGTCTGGCGGCAGATTCAGCCGCGCGCCAGGCCATATCGACGCACTGCTCTAAGCTGATAATTTTCTCTTCGCCCCGCGTCCAGTTCTGCGCGACGATGAAGGCGGGCAGTGCGGCCATAAACGCTCTTTCCAAAAACGCCTGCTTTTCACGCTGCGAGCGAGTTTCTTGGAGCGCCTTAACTCGCAATCTTTTGCCCGCCGCATAGCCACGCTGGTATCCGCGCTTCTCAGCTTTCGCAAAGGCATCGTCGCTCATGTCACACCCCCGGGCCGGCTACTTTCGCGAATCCGAATCTTTTCCATGACGCTCTTGCTCCCGGCTAGGCCGTTGCACTTCGAATGGGACAAAACCAAATTGCTGATGTGGTTCGGTCCGCCGTGCGCGAGCGGCACGAGGTGCTCAAGCGTCCGATCCTCCGCATCCATTTCTTGCCAGCAAAAGAAGCAGTCGATACCGTCGCGCTTCATGAGCGTTTCGACAATCACCCAATCTTTCTTGCTGCGCTTGGTTGCTATGACGGCGACCCAAGCGACGCCTTTTTCGAACGATTGCCATGCGTTGAACGAATCGCCGGTGAAGGTCAGTGTTTCTTTTGAGTTCCGATAAATTACCGAAACGCCCTTATGCGTGCGGAAGCGCAGCACTTCCCATTCGTTGGTAGGCTGCAAAACCTGCGCGCCGCGAGCAACGATGAACTTCTCGAACGACTCACGTTTCTTTGTGATCTGGGCGAGAGAGGTCATACCTCACTCCGCTCAAGTACCCGCCGATGCTCCGGCAGAATGTTTTTGGTCAATTCCTCGCGCAACGCAGCTTCAACACGATTGCCGACAGCCGAATAGAGCAGGCCGATTGCCTCGTAATTGCCACGCGCACGGAATCGCTCGATCAAGGCTTCTTCGAGCGCGGTGAATGCTGCAGCGACATCACCGAAATTCGTCAGCGTCTCGGCTTGGTCGCGGAGTTCGGTGCCGATTTCGTCGGCGTCCAATGGTTCGCGGATCATCGTTTCCTCCGGTTAGTACAACTCACTGCATCACGCACTTACCGAGCGCGATCTAGTATTTAGTAAGCCGCTTAGCGAGCGGCATCCCCTATCGCTATGGCCAATTGGCCCACGGTGGTATGCAATTCTTTGTGAATGGCGCTGTGGCCGGTCGTCTTGTCGGCTCCCTCGTACAGCCAGCCATACTTCGGCGCATCGGTCACAGGCAAACGCCTGCAGAGGGCCTACTCCGTCCAATGTGTCTATCCACATCGCTCCAACGCCATTCACGAAAAACTACATGGGCACCGCATCTCATCGAGGCGCGGCACCCAATCGGCTCTGTCGCCTCGCCAGATCCTTCGCTGGGTCATCAGGTCTCCACTGTTGCAGCCAGTGGTCGCATTCCCTTCTCACGTAGGCGGGCTTCACGGGCGTTTTGTTCTGCGCGGCCATGCGCATTTACTTCGTGCTATTCGCACTGGTCAGCCCGTAGGCTGAACGCTGAGAACAGTTAGGCGGCCTGGGGTGCGACGCGCTGCGCATACTTGAGAGCGCGGCCAAAGTCCCTGAAGCGCGCCAAACGTTTGCCATCCCGAAAGATGCCGGTCCAGCCGATGGTGCTGTGCCCGACGCTGACGGCACCTTCCGGCTCCCGCTCTCCGAACTGAAGGCCGACGCATCCGGCCGAAAGAGCTTTTACCTCGCTCTCGGGGTCAAGGCTCTTACCACCGCCATCTGTGCGAATAAATACTTGGCTCATTTCCATCCCCCAGTTAGCGGCAAGAGCCGCAATTATCAAAACTTCAACCCACGCACCATATCGACCAGCATCCGCGCAAAAAGGATTGCTGCGAGGATTCCGTCTATTGCGTCTAGAGTGGTCATGGCGTGGTCACATTCAATGTTGATCGGATCGCATTGCCCAGCCGACGCTTGATGTTGTATTCGTGCTTGCGTGCCTTGATGAAGGCTTCGTATGGCACCTTCGTTACCCGGTGAAACTCCGGTTCGCCAGCGTTGAGAATCCCGTCGGTGAAGCAGTCTATGTAGCGCCGGCACCGTGCGTAATAGCGGCGTCGCGCCTCCTTCGTTTCGAACTGGGCAGCGTGAAGCTCAACAGCGATGCGCCCAATGCCCTCAAGAGTGCGGATCACGTCACGCCTCCAGTCGCTGAACTTCACACGCCAGCGTGCCGGCATACTGCAGGCAGTAAAGCTTATGGAGTTCCGTTTTGCGTTTATCGAACGGTAGTCCGAAGTCGATCAGCGAAGCGTTGTAGCGCTGCAAGTGGCCGACGCACTTGATCTCGGTCGCCGTCAGCGTGTCCCGGATCGAGTCATCGGCGGACAGGCCATGCGTAGCGCGGTATTGCTTGGCGGACATGCCGAGTGCAACACGATTGATGAGGTCAAATTCGTTTGAAAAATGGTAGTGCTCGACTACTTTTCCGGCGACCTTGCGGGCATGAACAACTGCATCGGTCAGGGCCGGGGCTTCGAGACGCGCCGCTTGGCGATCCTGTTGGCGGCGAGCAAGTCGAATCGCTTCGTCAAGCTGGCCATTCACGAGAGCGCGGTATGCGTTGATAACCTGCAGACTGAACGCGGGGCTAACCCACATCGCATATGCATATACAAGCTGTTCGCAGACAAACGTCCCGCCCTTGCGGCCCTCAGCCGTAACTACCGGATTCCCGGTAGTTTCCAGAAGCGCGATCAGATCCTTGGTTTGCTGATTCGCGAGCCAGTAGCTTGCGCCGTGCCTCTTTTCGCTGCCTGATGCGCGGTGCAAGTCGTTGATGCAATACCGACCATCGGCATCGCGGCGAACTGCAACGTCCAAAATCGTCAGTGCTTGCATTCTTCACTCCATCTAGTTGCAGCGGTTGGGCTGCTGATGGAGTTATATTACCCCACGGGTAGCAAATCGCAAACCCCTGCAGGTAATAAAACCGATGAATTATTTCTACTGCTGGGGTAGTAGCGATAGATAAAAAAATACCCGCCGTAGCGGGTTGGGCATGGTCGCGCGCGGGTCGGCGCGCAGCAAATGGCGCTTTTGGCGCCTTAATTTGCTGCAAACCTAGCGCTGGCAAGGCTCTGAGCGCGCGCGCGAGAAATTGCGGCTACAGCCCCCCCGTGCTGGCGCATCAGATCTAGGTGGTGGGCGGGCACTATAATGTCGAACGAAGAACAGGGAGCAATGCGAGATGCGAATGATCACGGCAGCCGGTCTTACATGTATGTTGTCGAGCGTTTTGACTATCTGCGGATACCCTCAAAGAGCGGACGCTAAGCCGTTCGAGCCAGAACAGGTCTACGTTTCGATCGCAGGAATTGCATGCCCAACTGAAGCCGAATTCCTTGAAATCGTCCAGCATGCTGGACGAGGAGAAATAACTCTGGCAGAACAGATGATGCGCGGAGGAGGGGGTGACTGCATCAATTTCCCGGCCAACATAAGGATTCGAGTCTTGCATACAGACCCAACCGTCTTTGCAGGTCACAACGTTATCGAGTTCAACCCCGACGATCATCCCGAATATGATGGGGCATGGGGATCCGACCAACTGCTGGGCAAAAGGTTGAAGTAATACCCGCCTAAGCGGGTTGGGTGCAGGAGCAGCGAAAATGCGCAGGTGGTGCAGGAGTGTCAATACACGCCTTAAGCAGGCAAATATAAAAAAATGCTTGCTAGACTATTTGATAGGGTCATAATGTAGGTACTTTTTAAAAGGTGCCTACATGGATTCAGATGAGAAGAAGGTTCTGGGCCGCGCGAAGGGGGGTATCGCGCGCAAACAAAATACTTCGGCGGAACGGCTTAGTGAAATCGGACGGCTTGGGGCTGAGGCTCGACTTCTTCCGAGGGCGACACACGGATCTACCGATCATCCGTTGCGGATTGGTTTGATTGAGATTCCCTGCTACGTCCTAGAGGATGGGCGTCGCGTTTTGGTTCAGCGCGGGCTGCAAGGTGGCCTTGGAATGTCTGAGGGGGGCGGCAAAGGCGGCGCGCGCAGAATCTCTCAAATCCTTGAAAAATTGGAAGGAAAGGGTTTTGAAATCAAAGACTTAATCGCGCGCGCGAATTCCCCTATTCGGTTCATCCCTCCACACGGCGGGAACCCGGCGCACGGGTACGAGGCAATGTTCCTTTCGGATGTTTGTGCGGTATTGATTGACGCTAACATGAAAGGCGTCCTTGACCGACGACTGGCACATCTCGCGGAGCGGGCTGCAATGCTTCAGCACGGGTTTGCTGCGATCGGGCTCATCGCTCTGATTGACGAAGCGACGGGCTATGAGCAAGTACGCCCTCAGGATGCCTTGCAGGCGTATCTCGAAAAAATCATTAGCAAGGAACTGGCGTCCTGGGTCAAGAGGTTTCCGGACGAGTTTTATGAAAACATTTACAAATTGAAGAATTGGGTATGGCCTGGCATGAGCAAAAACCGGTATAGCGTCTGCGGAACGTATACGCGGGATCTTGTGTTCGAGCGGCTTGCCCCAGGCTTATTGCCAGAACTCGAAAAGCGCTTGCCAAAAGACGACAACGGCAATCGGTCAGCCAAGCTGCACCAGCATCTGACGGCGGACATTGGGAACCCCATGCTTGCCCAGCATCTTCATTCGCTTGTGATGCTCCAGCGGGTGGCAATCAACAGCGGGTATGGTTGGCAGCGATTCCTCAAGATGGTCGACATGGCGCTGCCGAAGCGCGGCAACACGCTGGAACTTCCGCTTGGGCTAGACTAGACGTCGTGACGTCAATCGACGTGCTTACGATTTTCGAGCGCCTAAACATTGAGGGTAGGGCCACCGTCGATCTGGATTTTGCTTGCGCGGGCTTTGCTGGCTGGCTGGCGCAGGCGTGGGACAGACTAAATGAGGATGAGATAGCGCTGCTGACGTCGGTCGGCGCAACGCTGTGGCGCGAGGGATTCGCCAAGAGAGGGGCGTAAAAAAGCCCGCTCGGGGCGGGCTGATTACGATGGACCTACTTGGCTCTGTTAGTGTACGTACTTGGCGACGAAGTAGGTTGCGGCAACGAGAGCTGTGCCGAAGCTGCAAACGAAGGTCACGAGCCGCCACGTTTGAGCCGACAGCTCTTTGTGCAAATCTTCCTTAGAGGCAAGCGACTCCATCCGCGTCTCAATCTTAATGAGGCGGTCTCGGGTTTCTAGATTCGCTGCTTCGAGGGCTGTGATTCGAGCGTCCATGCCGTCATCATACGGCGGTTCGCCTCCACCTTCAACCAATTGGCGTTGTCGCTTCCATGCCTCGGGAGAAATCACGTTATTCGCCATTCTTTCTTTTCGCCGCCTGAGCAAGCAACATCATGGTCTTAGAGAACGTCATCAGGTGAGTGCAGCGGTCACAAATCAGGACATATAGAGGCGTCGGATAGCTTTCGGTCTTGTCGGCCGACTGTTGTGGCACCGTGGTGGTTCCTGGCAGAAACGCTGTAAGCTTGACTGCGCCGAATCCCGGTATCTCCGCCGCATGCGCCCATGTGAATCCATTCTCGTTCTTGCATAGAGGGCAGCAACTAAATCCTGCCTCCTTAATAAAGGGTATCCGGAATAAGTGGTAGAAAACATGATTCCTCCGTACAATAAGAAACCGGATTAAGTGGTGGAATTGACATGACGATAGCTGTTCTCTTTGCTAGGCATGACAGCAATTACAAGGCGCTGCCAGGGGTCGATGTATGGGACGAAGAGCGCGACGCCAGGAATTGGCCGGGCGGCAGCTCGGTGGTTGCGCACCCGCCATGCCGGGCATGGGGACGATTGGCTCATATGGCGAATCCGAGGCCCGATGAGAAGGATTTGGCGCGCTTTGCCGTTGCTCAGATACGCAGGTTCGGCGGTGTTCTTGAGCACCCCAACGGCTCGAAGTTGTGGGCTGACCAGCAGCTGCCGCCTCCCGGTGGGGCTAAAGATGCCTTCGGTGGCTGGACACTTGGCATCTCGCAGCATTGGTGGGGGCACCGGGCCGAGAAGAAGACCTTGCTCTATATCGTCGGGTGTGACCCGCGCGACATTCCCGACTTGCC